>Ga0307376_10004682_pt1 | contig 12459 bp, 16 predicted proteins | sample TR2MG_FD_202536 | JGI IMG/M metagenome (GOLD analysis project Ga0307376, IMG submission 202536) | Soil microbial communities from Risofladan, Vaasa, Finland - TR-2 | ecosystem: Environmental > Terrestrial > Soil > Coastal area > Acid sulfate soil | place: Finland: Risofladan, Vaasa | collected... | reverse complement strand
AAGGATGTACAACGTGGGTGCGTTACCCACGAGTGTGGGTGTGTGACCCGCCGGTGCCTGAAAGTTCCAGCTCACGGCCCCTGACCGCGTCGTGATCGATCCGCCCCGCCCGGAAGGGCACGCTATCAAACCGACGTCGTGTCGGTGTGCAATCGGAGCCGCGACCGTAAGGGAGCGGTCAATATGACCCTACTCCGCCGCGTGCACGGATGCCACCGGCAACCGGCGGGAACCATCGGCACGGAGGCCTGATCGTGGACAACGCCCTGATGAACGGCTGGCAGACAACCCTTTACGATCTCGTCTTCGTCGAGCAGCTTGTCCAGCCCAAGCGTGTCGCCGCCCGGCTTCATCGCCACCCGGACTACCTCTCCGACATCTGCCGGCGTGACCGGGTCGACCCCGTCGCCGCCTTCAACGCGATTCTGCAGGAAGCCCAGGCGTATTTTCCGGCCGATCCCCAGCGATCGCTGGCGATCGCTCATCGCGTTTTCAAGCCGCTGCTCATCGGCACCAGCTTCTACGTCAACTTCACCCCGCCGAATGCCGCGATGGGTGACCTCGGCGACCTGCGCAACAAGGTCGGCTCGCTGCTCCGGGATCTCGCCGGCGCGGTTGACAGCCTCTGCGAGATCGAGAGTGACGGCGAGGTGGACGCCGACGACGATCCCTCGATCGCCGAGTTTGACCTCAAGGTCAACCGGCTCACCGGCCTGCTGAGTCAGCTCCACCTCGCGATCCACACTCGCCGCAACGCGGCCGGAGCCGCCCCATGATTACCTTCGCCATCATCCTCATCGTCTTCGCTTTTCTCGCCTGCAGCATCGGCGACTACTACCGCGACCGGCGGATGACGATCACTTGTCACTGTGGGCGTGAGGTCATGGTCGACGCTCTGATCGTCGACCAGGTCGACGTCGAGCGATTCCGTCAGACCCTCAGCGAGGGCTGTCCGATCTGTCGCACTGTGGCCGCGATGGCCCCCGAGGTAGAGGAGCCCGACCATGTCGCTGCTGGTTGACCTTCAGGAATGCCCGCGATGCAGCGGCACGATCCCCCGCCAGGACCTGGTCCGGCAAGAGTTGCCCGACCGTGTCGACTGGTATTGTCTGTGTGAGTTTTGCGGCGCGGGCATCGAGCTTTCGGAGTATCCCGACGGCACGATCTTCCCGTTGACCTACCACGCCCGCACCGAACCGGATTGTTTCGCGAAGTTTCTTCAGCGGCTCGCCGAGGCCCGCGTGGCATAAGGAGCTTCATGACCGCAGCGTTGAGCCAGCACATTCAGAGCCGCGACCGTGAGGGAGCGGTATCGGGTGCCACTGGTGGCTTGCCCACCAGTGTGTCCGGCTCCGACTATCTCCCCATCGACGAGGCCGCCGCCCTCACCGGGTTGTCAGTTCGGCGTTGGCGACAGATTGCAACCGCTCAGGCCGCCCGCGGCTCCCTCGCCTTTCAGGCCCCTCCCCGCTCGGGCACGGGCAAGCCCGTCTGGTGGGTCCATCGATGTCTGGATCCCCGCCTCGCCGCGTGCTCCACGCATGACATCCGGGCCGATCGGGTTCGCGAGTCCTTGCTCGCTCGATTCCCTGCCCATCACGTCGAGGCGGCGTACCGCAAGTATCGCTGGCTGCGTCGTTGGCGTGGCCTGGTGGTCGGCAATGAACCCACGTCGGGTGGGAGTGGACCCACGTCGGGTGGGAGTGGACCCACGTCGGGTGGGAGTGGACCCACGTCGGGTGGGAGTGAACCCACGTCGCGTGGGGGCGGGAGCGCCCGCGACCTGGCCGCCCAGGTCGTGACCGAGGCCAAGCGGCTCGAGGGCGACGACTGCTCGATCAGCGTCCGTGCTCTCCAGCTATGGCACAAGGCTTACAACCAGCTCGGCCCCGACGGCATGATCCGCGGTATCGAGGCCCTCGTCCCCAAGTACAGCCGAGCCCATCAGAGCCGCGACGGCGATCAGAGCCGCGACCCCAATCAGAGCCGCGACCGTGAGGGAGCGGTCCCTGGCCGGAGCTCCGAGGCCATCGATTACTTCTATTCCATCTACCACTCGCAGGCCAAGCACAGCGCCAAGACCTGCCACGAGGCCACGGTTCTGGAGGCCCGGCGTCAGGGCTGGTCCTGGCCGGAGAGCTACAGCGCGACCCTGGCCTGGCTGCGGGACTACGACCGCCGCGACGAAACCTGTCTCCAGCGCGACGGCATCCGGGCCTACTCGAAACGTTTCCTTCCCCACGTCGAGATCGACTGGAGTATGATCGAGCCCGGCTCGTTCTACGTCTCCGACCACACCGAGTGCGACTTCTGGTGTGAGTTCCGCGGCCGTCAGATCCGCCCCTGGCTGACCAGTATTCTCGACTGTCGTTCGCGTTGTGTCGTCGGCTGGCACCTGGGCGACTCGCCCCATCAGGACGCGATTCTCGCCGCCTTGCGTATGGCGTTCAAGGAGTGGGCGATCCCCGAGCGGATCCGGATTGACCAGGGGTTGGACTTCACTTCCAAGCTGCTTACCGGCGTGACCAAGAAGGAGCGGCACCGCCTGCGCAAGCAGCTCGGGCCCCGGTGGCGTAACGTCTTGCGCGACAACGCCGAGGTCTTTTGGACCGGGGTTTTGGGCGAGCTCGGGATCGAGGTCATCTACGCGATCCCCTATCACGCCTGGAGCAAGGGAATCGTGGAGCGATGGTACGGCACCTTTGAGGATCAATGTGCGAGGACCTTCGCGACCTATTGCGGCAACAACCCCGTTGCCCGGCCGGAGTGCCTCAGGAAAATACTGCCCGACCCCGCGAACGTGCCCAGCCTGGACGAGGCTCGCGACCGTGTCGCCGAGATGATCGAGCTTTATCACCACGCGGAGCATCGCGGGCTGGAGGGCGGCACTCCGCTCGGGATCTGGGGCACCGCCACGCGTCTGCACCGGGCCGAAGACAAGCAGCTTCTGGCCTTGATGCAGGCCCGCGGGGTTTACCGTGTGGGTGCCAACGGCGTGCGTTTCCGCGTCGGCGGCACGACCCTCGGTTACGGTGCCGAGAGTGCTCCGCTTCGCCGTCTCGTCGGCCGCGACGTGTTCATCACCTTGGACCCGGCCGACCTGAGTCATTGCCAGGCCTACACTGCGGACCGCAGCCGTTACGTCGGTCGGCTGGATTCCAACGAGCGGATCCCGGCCGACGCGTCAATCGACGAGGTTCGTGACGCGATTCACAAGGTTGCCAGTCGGCGTAAGACGTTCGCCCGCGCCGCTCGCGAGGCCCCCGATCGATTACGTACCGCCGCCCAGGAGGTCCGCAAACTCAAGCAGCGCCAGCTCGCCGAGCTGCGCAAGACCGGCACCGACGACGTCCCCGGCCGTGGCTTCGCTCAGAGCCGCGACCGTAAGGGAGCGGTCCCGGGTCCCACTGGTGGCTTGTCCACCGCCGCCCCCGGCGGCGAAGCAACCACACCTCGTGTGTGCCCTAATATCGTCCCCGTTCAAACCCGCTTCGAAGCCGCGTCGAGGGCGGTTTCAAGACCCCGGCCGATCATGCTCGATACGGGTTCCATTGCGGAGTTGTACGCCGAGGATTCGCCGGATCGCGACGATCCGCCCGACAACTTCGGCTTTGAAGACTTATACCTCGGGTCGGAGCCGCAGGAGGCCCCCGACCCCTTCGACGAGTTGCTGTGACCGATCAGCAGGACATTACTGCGTTTCTCAGGGATAGGGATCGAGTTCTCATGGCGGCATGGATGCTTCCGAACGAGGGGCCTCTGACCGACACTCAGCGGTTGCAGGCCCTGGCGAACTTCTCCGCGTACATCACCCGGCACGCGATCAAGATTCCCGACGTCGCCCGCAAGATGGGCAAGCCGCGTGCCTCGACCATTCGCGAACTTGTCAAGGGTACCTATCGCGAGCACGCCGACGAGCACATTCGCAAGCTCAACAACTGGGTCGAGCAGCACGCTCGCCAGCAGGCGGTCAAGCTCGAGGGCGGCTTCGTGGACACCGGCGTAGCCAAGCAGATCCTCGCCGTCGCCCGCCTCGTGCGCGAGAACCAGACCATGGGCCTGGTCGTCGGCCCCACCGGGATCGGCAAGAGCCGCTGCGCCCAGGCGCTTTATGAGACGTATGTCGGCTCGATCTTCCTGACCGTCATGTTCGGCTACTATCACCCCAAGGGTCTGACCATGACCCTGGCCGAGAAGCTCGGCGTGCGCCAGCGTAAGACCATCCAGAGCGAGCACGCCAACCTGACCCAGGTCGAGCGGGTGGTCGCGGTTCTGCGGGACAGCAATCGTCTGCTGATCATCGACGAGGCTCAGAAGTTACAGACCGGGGCGATCGAGCTTCTGCGGGAGATTCACGACGCCGCCGGCGTTCCCGTATTGCTGCTGGCCACCAAGGAGCTCCACGATCGCATTCAGCGTAACGCCGACCCCGACCGCGGCCAGGTCTATTCCCGCTTCGACATCACTCATCATTTGACTCAGGGTCGCGACGTCCACGCCGGCGGCAAGCAGCTCTTCACCGTGGCCGAAATCCGGGCTTTGTACAACGAGGCCCCGATCCGCCTCAGCGGCGACGCCGCGAAGTATCTCACCGACGTGGCCAACCAGCTCGGTTACGGCTCGCTGCGTCGCTGTCGGATTCTATTGACCAACGCCGCCCGTCGAGCGCGTAAGCGTTCGAACCTCGGCGACGAGGACACCGTTACCGTGACCGCCGACGACCTCGAATTCGCCGAGACTCGTCTGCGTCAGGAGGCCAGTGAGGTCGAGATCATCAAGGCCCGCCGCGCCACCGCGGCTTCGGCCTGACGGATTCCGTTATGGCAAGACGCATCATCATCTGTAAGGAGTGCGGGGAGGAGAGGGAGCTTTGTGCCAACGGCCTCTGTCGCCGATGTTACGGCCGGCTCTATGCGAGGGACTGGCGTGCCGCTAATGCTTCGCACTTCCGGGCACAGAGCCGGGCGTACTGGCGAGCCAATCGCGACCACATACTCGCCAAAAATCGGGCACGCCGCGCGCGCACCCGCAACTTGCGTACTCTTCGACGAAGACTCGCGGGCCGCGGTGCTCGCACCAGCCGAGGACATTTATCTCACGCCTGGACCGGCGGGCGCCTCGTGTATTGCGCGATCTGCGGCGCGCCCGCCAGCTGGAAGGCGCCATGCCAGCTTCAAGCCAACACCAGGGGATTCCTTTGTCGAGCACACGCGCAGAGAAGCCTTATGCGACACGGGGCGACCGTCTACTGTGGCATTTGTGGTCAGGCGCTGGGCCATTACCCGGCTTCCAAGCTCGCAAAGATCAAGAGCTTCCCCCGCTGCTTCCGTCACCGATGTACCAAAAACAAGGAGCCGTACTATGACTACCGAACAGGTTCCCCGCTTCGATCCGCTGTGGCATGACATCCTGAAGTATCATGCCCTCGCCGTCAAGCATTGCAACGGCATCCGGTCCACTGTCCGGCTCTTCCGCCGGGCCGCGTACCGGTTTGCCAAAAGCCTGCTGGCGATCCAGAAGCACCACCACAATCAGTTGCTCGCCGAGGCGGCCTCAGTCGGACAGGACATCGACACCTGGCTACATGGCCACTTCGAGGTTATCGAAGCGATGGGCGATACCCAGTCGGCCATCTTTCACTCCATCGAGGAGGGCATGACCGAAAAGGAGTACGTCCGCAAGGGCCAGCTCTGGATCATCGAGAAGCGCATGAAGGCTCCGGCCAAGACGGCCCGCGCCGATACCAAGACGAAGTGCGTCACTGATTCGATGACCACGGACCAAAAGGTCGAGGTTCTTACCGCCGAGGTCAAGGCCCTGCGCAGCGAGAACCACGAACTTCGGCGTGACCTGGCCACCGCACTCATCGAGAGTGAGCGCAAGGACATGCTAATCGCCCGCGCTGATCGTGCTCTCCGCAAGGCGAGGAAGCCTGGATGATCGTGCCCGAACTCTCCACCAAGCCCGGATCGAGCACCGCGAAGCAGCGTAGTACGCTGGTCGTCGCCGGCAAGCGTCGCGGCCTCTCGCTCGCCGAGATCCGCAAGATGGTGGGCGGTTCAGTGACGAAGCTCTCGGCCGCCGAGGCCTCGAAGTGGATCGAGCGATTCAGCGGCCGGCCGTTGCCGAACCCGCCGGGCGAGAAGCCCAGTCCGTACAAGGGCAAGCCGCCCGCCCGCGGCACGGTCCGCATGATCGCCCCGGACCACGTCGAGCAGATCCAACGTCTCGGCGAGGAGTACTTCGCCCCCGACGTCGACGGAGCCGGCCTCGTCAAATGGCTCCGCAAGAACTTCAAGGTCGACTCGGTTCACGAGCTCGGCACCGCCGAGCGGGCCGGTGAGGTCATCGCCGTCTTGAAGCAAATGCTCACCCGCCGCCAAGCGACAACGGGAGAAAGCTGCGATGACTGATTTGGCAGTCGAGCTGATGCGGCTATTGGAATTCATAAACTGCGCACTGGTGATGTGTTCGGGCGGCGCCATGGCCGGCCTTCTCGTGGCTGCGATGGAGAGGTTGTACGAAGACGGAAATCACAAGCCGAGCCGCGACCGTAAGGGAGCGGTCACCAAGCCCAAACGACGCAGAGGAGGACGAAACCCATGACCACCGTCAATGCTCCCGTATGCGACGACATCCTTGTCACCTGGGGCCTCACCGACTTTCGTCCCTTACAACGTGAGGCCATCGAAGCCGCCCTTACCCGCCGGGACTCGCTCGTGGTCATGCCCACCGGCTCCGGCAAGAGCCTCTGTTACCAGGCTCCGGCGTTGTACGCCGACGGCGTCACCGTCGTGATCTCGCCGCTGATCTCCTTGATGAAGGATCAGGTCGACACCCTCAAGGCCCGAGGCCTGGGCGCCGCGTTCTTGAACTCGACTCAGCACCCGCGAGAGCAGGAGGAGATCGCCCGCGCGACTCTCGCCGGCGACGTCGTGCTGTTGTACGTCTCGCCCGAGCGCTGCATGTCGCCGCCTTTCTTGAGCCTGCTTACTCGTCTCTACGGCGAGCATCGACTGGCGGCAATCGTCGTCGACGAGGCCCACTGCATCAGTCAGTGGGGCCAAGACTTCCGGCTCGATTACGGCGAGCTCGGGAACCTGCGGACCTTATTCCCCGGCGTGGCGATCCACGCTTACACCGCCACCGCCAGGCCGCGCGTGCGTGACGAGATCGTCGCGGCGTTACAGCTCCGCGATCCCTGCGTCTTGGTCGGCGACTTTGATCGCCCGAACCTGACGCTGATCGTCGACGATCGCGTCGACCTCGACTTCCAGCTCCGCCATCTATTGCGCGACCTCGACGGCCCCGCGATCGTTTATACGATCACCCGCGCCGAAGCTGAACGCATCGCCGCCGACCTCTGGCAGGGCGGCTTCATCAGCGCCGCCGCTTACCACGCCGGCATGCCCGACGACGCTCGCAAGCGGGTCCAGGACAAGTTCATGGCCGGCGGCGTCGACGTCATCGTCGCCACCGTCGCGTTCGGCATGGGCATCGACAAGCCCGACGTGCGTTACGTCATCCACGCGGCGATGCCCTCGTCGCTGGAGATGTATCACCAGCAGATCGGCCGCGCCGGTCGCGACGGCCTGCCCGCTTCGTGCGTCATGTTCTACGACGACGACGACTTCGACACCTGGTGTCGGATCATGAAGATCGACCGCCGGGAGTGCCTCAAGAATCTACGTCACGGCGTCGGCGCACACAGCCTCGAGGAGCACAGCTATCTGCACCTGACCGCGATGTACGAGTACTGCTGGCACTCCGACTGTCGCCGCGCGTTTCTGCTCAAGTACTTCGGCCAGGACTACCCGGCCGACAATTGCGCCGCCTGCGACGCCTGCGGCTCCGGTTATCTCTCGTGTACCACTGCGGATCCGAGCCGCGACCGTGAGGGAGCGGCCGATTAGGAGTTCACGGATGAACACTAAAACACGCCTGTCGGACAGGCCCGTCCCTGCGGCCGTTGGTCTCCTTATCCTCGCCGGCCTTCTCACCGCCTGCGTTGTCACCGCCGATCCCCCTCCGGTCTCCAGCCTCCAGTCTCCAGCCTCCAGCCTCCAGCCTTCCCCAACCCCCATCCCCATCACTCCGGCCGGGACCCCGTTGGAGGAGCGTCTTTTCGGGGTCGGGGCGAGACCCCATCAGTGGCTGGTCTATACGGACATCGACGTCTGCGACGTCAACCGCTCGCGCGTGACGTGGTGGAACGAGCACGGCGTCGGGGAAATGGTTCTGTGGGGGGATGATCTCTGTGTCGGGGGAGCGACCCCGAGCGTGGACGGCGAGCAGGTCCGCTACGAATACAAGCCGGAACTTCGCGACCGGATTCGGGAGGCCATGCAACTGGCCCGAGACGCGAACGTTCGGGTGATCGGCTACATGCACGACCAGGCCTGGCGCGGGGCGTACTGGAAGGCGCACCGGACTTATGACGGCCTCGGCGTTTCGATCGTTCGCGAGGTCCAGCGTCAGGGATGGGACGGCGTCGTGTTTGACGGCGGGCACTTGGGCCGCAACCGCACCGAGACTTTGTGGGTCCTGAAGCGGCTCAAGTCGCTCGGCAAGTCGATCACCTTACACCGCAGCATCGAGCCCTACGCGGTGACCGGTGCCGGGTATCTCGACGTCGAACTGGTTTCTCTTTGCGATTACACCATGTGGGGCGAGACGAACACGCCCGGTCCGCAGAGCCTCGACGATCCGGTGTGGGAAGAGCAGGTCTCGATGGCGTGGCTCGGCAGCCCGACGATCGGAACGTTCAAACCGAACCGCCGCGACCAGGACGACGCCGCGTGCAACGGCATGGGCAAGTATTGGAACGACAACCGGAAGTGGCAAGCCGACTTGCCGAAGCGGCGCTGCGTCGCCCGCGCCACCCGCTGGCGTTTGGAGGAGCGCGGCGACTGGCTCAAGTATTACTGGCCGGCGTACAAGGCCGCCCGCGACGCGTACGGTCGGGGGCTACAGGAGAGCATCAGATGAAGACGCCAATCGTAACCGTGGGCTCCCGCATGCACTTCGAAGGCTGGCGCCTGTGCCTGCACGTGCACGGCAAGCTGTTTTGCTGCGAGAAGCCCACATACCCGTCGGAAGAGGCCGCCCGGAAAGCGGCCCGGCGAATCGCCAAGGCCCGCGGCTGGCAATACCGCAAGTAGGGTGGAAAGGACGTCGTAGCGCGGGCTCTGCCCGCCGGAGATTAGCAGACATGGACGATCGAGACGCATGGTGGAAAGAGCGAGAGTGGTGGTTCAACGGTCGAGAGGTCGCAGTGCGGTTTCCGCGAGAACCCTATCTTAGTGTAATCTGTATACCGAGCACCCTGGAACTCGGAGACTACATCGTCGAACTGCACAACCGGAACATCGGGAAGCGACGCGAGGCTGAGATCGCCCGCGTCGGCCAGTAGAGTGGGCACAGCCCACCAAGGGGGACGGATGCACGACGAGGGCCACATGATCGAGCCTGAACAGTTATACCTCTGGCTGTTGCTGCATGAGTTGTTGCTTACTAAACGGCAGCGCCGTGTGCGCGGGACCTGGTGGATGTTGCCATGCCTGATAACGTAATGCCCTTTTCGACGCCTATTGGAACGACGATCGCCCCTGAAGACTACGAGGACGAGGACCGATGAAAGCCCTCACCGTCTGTCAACCTTACGCTCACCTGATCGCGATCGGCGAGAAGCGCGTCGAGAACCGCACCTGGCGGACGAACTACCGCGGGCCGCTCGCCATCCACGCGGGCAAGTCCCGCGACTGGCTCCGGCCCGGCGACGAATTTCCGGGCATGGCCTTCGGCGCGTTCGTCGCCGTTTGCCGTCTCGTCGACTGTTGCCCGGTTGAGCAAGTAGTCGCCCCATCGTTGTTGGCAAGCGGGCATGTTGAAGGGCCCGTGTGTTGGATACTGACCGACGTTCGTAGGTTGTCACGGATCATCCCGGCACGCGGAAATCCCGGACTCTGGTACGCCCCGGATCATTGGTTCTAATGCCCTCTTCGAACGCCATTCAAACGACCGTCGAACCGACTTCGGAGGCTCCCGCGCGTGAGCTCGCCGGCGTCCGGATCTTCGCCACGCGCGACGGCGATCGGGTCACCGGCCGCGCCGAGTTTCCGTATGCGACCGCCGGCGGATCCAGCTCGGTCCCCATCGACTACCGTTCCCGCCGCCCGGATCAGAGCCGCGACCGTGAGGGAGCGGTTTCGGGTGCCACTGGTGGCTTGTCCACCAGTGCTCCGCACTCCACCGACGTCGCGTCGGGAGTAAACACACCTCGTGTGCGTGCCGCCGCCCGCGGTGCCGACCGTCTCCGTCTCGCCCGCCGTTACCTCGAGCTCTGCGAGCAGGAGACGGTCGCGACCAAGCGGGATCTCGCCGACCGCGTCGCCGCCACCGCCAGGTTCCGCAAGTGCTCCGGGGCCTCCGTTGCCGCCTGGGCTCGCAAGCTCGAGCAGCAAGGCGAGGAGTCCCTCGACGATCACTATGTCAAGACGGTTCCCAAGGTTCCGACGTTCGACCCGCGTCACGCCGGCGACGCCGTTCTGATCTGCGCCTGGTGGGCCTTTCGGATCGGCCGGGTCAAACCGATCGACACCAAGATGGTCGCCGCCGCCGTGCGGGTCATGGAGACCGGCTATAAATGTGCCGACGTCCTCGCCGCGATCGACTGTTACTACTCGTACCCTTGCGATCGCCGGGCGTACCCCTTCAAGCCGTTCGGGAAGTGGCTCAGTTACGATCTGGACAAGTGGCTTGTGCGTGCCGCCACCGACGCCGACTACGCCCGCGCCGTTCGCGACAGCCGCAAGGATCGTGGCACCGCCGCCCCCGGCGGTGAAACCCGTGTGCCGCTGCTCTCCGGTAGCGGACAGCCTCCAGCCTCCAGTCTCCCTCCTCCAGTCTCTCCTCCCGAGACTCGTCTCCGCGACACCCGCAACCGCTTCACGCAGTCCGCGATCCGTGCGATTGCGTGTAGCACAGCCGCCTCGGCTGTGGATCCGAGCCGCGACCGTGAGGGAGCGGCCATGTCCGACGCCGAGAAGCAGCATCGCCGTTCCGCTGCCAAGACTCTGTCAGCTATGGGCGCCAAGCATGCCGCCCGTCAGGAGATGGCCTCGACGGCTCCGGGCATCACCCCGCTGGCCGTCAAGGAACCCGAGACCATGGCCGAGGCGTTGGCTCAGATGGACCCGCGTTATCGCGACCTGTTACTCCGTAGTGCCGGTCGAACCGGCGACCCTGCGACCCGTAGAGCGATGACCGAGGCCTCCGCCACTCTGCCCTTGTGGTGGGCTCAGGTGCCGGGTATCGTGCGTGATTCGATTGATTTGCGTCTCGAGGTTTCGTGTGGCAAGCGTAGCATCCGCACCAATTCGCCGCAGGCGAACCGCTCGCGTGTCCACCGGCTGCGCCCGTATTTGCTACCCGACCGCAGCGGCGTCAAGAGCATCGCCGCCGCCCTGAGGCTCCCTCATTGAAAGGACCCGGAGTTTTATAATGGCAGGCCCAGGCGTAGCGTGCTATGTTCGACGTAGAGATCACGATGATTCAGCCCACTGACATTTCTGGACGAATCGGGCAGGCGGCTCAGACAATCGCCAACCAAGCCGCCGAGCTCGGCTTCGACCTCGACGACTGCCAGGTCGCGATGACCGGCTCGGCCTATCTGACGCTCAGTCGCTACAACGCCGACGATGACGACTATGATAGTTGGCTGGTTCGTGTAGCCGATCACGACGCCAACGAAGCTCGCTACATCGCGCGCGTGAATCGCGAGCCCGAGTTTGACTGTGAGCCCGGGTTCCAAGCATCCGTCGTCCGCGAGCTCGCCGAATTGGCCGGCGTCGACCCATCCACGCTGCCGTATATCAAGCGATTCGCGACGCTGAATCGCCGCGCAAGTCGCCGCGCGGGCCAGCGGTCTGCAACGCCGCAACCGCTACCTTACCGGCCGTCGGCCGAGTCTCTCGCCGAGGACAGTCGCAAAGCCGCACACTTCGCCACACTGTCCGGAAAGTGCCGCAAGAACTATCGTTACCGTCACGCCGACGCCCTGCGGCGTGCCGGAGCCTTACCACCCCTTCCCCGAACGGAGTCCTAACAACGTGCCGAAGAACCGCCCATCCCCATCCACTCTGGCACGCCCCTTGCTAGGACGTAGCGCCCGATCGAGGACTACCGTTGCCACTACCGATTGCCGTTTCTCCCCCGTCCGCTCTCGCTACACCATCGATCGCAAGTCCCTTTCCCCACAACCACTTACGTCAATCCGCCGCGCGCACCAGGTTTTGCGCTCCGGCCCGATTCCGCCCTGCGCAGCGCAAAACCTGATATCCTTAACTATCTCGCGTAACCTCTGCTCTGACAACCACTTACCGCCGTTTTAGTCGAGTCGGCAATCTGCGCAAAACCCGGGTACTTCTAAGAGCGCGGCATGCTCGATCGTCACGCCCC
>Ga0307376_10004679_pt1 | contig 12466 bp, 21 predicted proteins | sample TR2MG_FD_202536 | JGI IMG/M metagenome (GOLD analysis project Ga0307376, IMG submission 202536) | Soil microbial communities from Risofladan, Vaasa, Finland - TR-2 | ecosystem: Environmental > Terrestrial > Soil > Coastal area > Acid sulfate soil | place: Finland: Risofladan, Vaasa | collected... | reverse complement strand
GGGGATAAAATGAGAATTAGAATGTGTTCAATTATGGGAGAAATGGGAGAATTACAGAAGGAATGTTTTGATTATCAATATCAAGATTATCGAGTTATTTGGAATCAGAATATTAATAGGGATTTAAAAATAAAATTTTTAAGGGCGGCAGGAGTGGAGTTTGTTAAAAATAGTTTAAAATATTGGGATAGCCTTTCTAGTGATGATCAAAGAAAAGTTATCAAAGTTTTAAATGATTATTTGGAGGTTAATTATGTCAAAACAGATCATTAAAATGAAAGAAATTTTGGCCACAGATACAAGATTTGAAAGAGTGACAAAAACTACTTTTGTAAACAGATTGCATGGGTTAGTAAATCCAATTACTAGAGGATTTTTTACAGATAGCTTTTGGGAACCAGTACAGAAAGTATGGAAGTTGTTTAGTAGTTTGGGAATTGAATGGAGATTAGGTGGTTCAAAATATGATAGTGGAAATCCTCCTACAGGAAAAACATGGGAATTTGAAATAAATTTTGTAAACAATATAGGAAAAGTTCAAAAACTTTATGGAAGAGTAAGAGCAGCAGGGGCAGGAACAATTGAAGATCCATTATCTCGATATGATGTTACGATGACGGTTGGGTAGAAAAATGGATGAATTGAAAAATTTTAAAAATGAATTGAAAGTAAAACTTTTAAAAGTTGAAGTAAAATTTTCTAAAACTATAGAAAAACAAAACTTTGAACTTTTGAGAATTTCGATATTTTGTAAAAAGTTAAGCGATGAGATGATAAAACGTCAAACAGAAACTATCGAACTCTACAAAGAGGTAATTTCTTTAAAAAAAGAATTTTATGGAATTGATGATAGAGAATTAGAAAAAACAGAAAAAACAATTCATTAGGAGGTATAATGAGTAAAATTAAAATGAGCGATTTGGAAAAGAACGAAAGGTTTGATTATGAAATTTGTAAGGATTTGGCAAAGAGTTTGGCAAGGAAATTCCCTACGGGAAATATCCCGGAAAGAGAAGTAGATTTAGCAATAGTTAATTATAACGTAGACCACAGTGCAAATTCCTTAGATATGAAGGAAGCTTGGAGTGAAATTTCTGGTACACTTCATGGCATGGGAAGAAAAATTGCCAAAAAAAAAGAATCTAACGATATGTTGGAAAGAAAAATAAGGGAGATGGTACAATATTATGCTAAGAATCCAAAACTAGATACTGGAAAATCAAACATCTGGACAGTTGGGATGTATATGTCATGGTGGGATAAGACAGGCTTGGTGGAGAAAAATAAAATTATAAACGAGGTTAAGCGGTTATTGGAAATAGAGGAGAGGCGTAGTAGAAGATAGAATATTAATAGAAACAGGAGAGGAAAAATGAAAATTTTATCTGAAAAAGATTTTAATATAAAAGCTAGTTTAAAAGAAATAATTAAACAATTAAGTAATTTTTATCAAGGAATTAAAAAAGAACTTAATTATTCTCAAATGAATGATTTAGAAAAAATTCAGAATAATCTTCAAATGTTTTTGAAGAATTCTGAAAAAAAAATAAAAACAAAGGAAAAAAATGAAAAAAATTAAAAAGATATTTGTTGTGTTATGTTTGATGTTGATGATGGCGATGCCTTGCTATGCTGATTTTGTTGAACCACAAGCAGGGGATGTTTATTTATGGACTTCGGAATATTTAGAATTTTGTGGGATGAACTTGCGAGTAGATTTTCTTAGTATTTTTTATGGAGAGATTCCATTTTTTACTCATGCGGATTTATGTGTTGATGAACAAGGTAGATTAAGATCTTCTATTCAAAACAAAGGAGTAAGTTCTTCATCAGTAGAAAATCGAAAGAGAAGTTTTGTTAATTGCGGGGTCGTCAAGCGGTCAAAGACACTAGGCTCATAACCTAGCAATTCGTGGGTTCGAATCCCACCCCCGCTACCAAAAATTTATGGAGGGTTTTATGTCAAGATATTATGAAAGATTAGAATGTGGATGTTTAATAAGCGAAGATGGTGGCGGGGGTTTAATTCCATGCAGTTATCATTTCGATGATGTATTAGAAAAACCAGGAGATCCTTTGTACGAATACTTAAAAGAGAGGTTCCCGAATTAGAAGATTTAATAGGATGTCCACAAGATTCCGAATTGCATCCAGAAGGAGAGGGGAGAAAAGAAAATAATAATTAAAATGTTAATTTGATATTGAGAGAGGAGATTCAATTATGAAAGAATTGAGTAAGTTGACTATTGAACTGAATGAAAAAATTAAAAAATTAAGAGAAGATTTTCCACGCATGGATATATGTGTGGAGTTCAGAGCAAAAGGCGAACGTTTAAACATAGCCGCAAGCAATTGGGAGACTTTGCAGGAGGCTATTATTCATCATTATTTAAGATAGGACGAGAAAAAATAGGAGGCAAAGTTTGATGGAAGAAAAAGAAACTCATGAGAGACGGGATAAGAAATTCATTGAAGATAACAAGTCTAATATAATTTTCACAGGGGAATATTCTATAAAGTTGCGGGAATGTTGGAGTGATCTTTGGAAATTTATGCTTGGTATTAAATAGGATGCTAAAATTATTTATTAATAGGGTTTATCAGCAGGATTGTATTTGGGGTTTTTGTTATGAACAGATTTTTTTGCATTTTAAAAACGATTACATATAAAACCATTTCGCAATTAATTACAGTGGGATTGGTTTACGCACTTACTCGTGAGCTTGTTTTATCATTAGGAATTGCTGGTCTGGAACTTATTCTTACTACTATTTGGTATTATATTCATGAACGTTTTTGGGATTGGATTATATTTAAAAAGCAATGGATTAATATTGAGGATTACTGGGATTATTAAAACAAGAGGAGAAAAAAATGTATTTGCGAGAGTGGCGCAATGGTAGCGTTTCTGCCTTCCAAGCAGATTGTTAGGGGTTCAAATCCCCTCTCTCGCTCCAAAAGTCTAATGATATTAAGATGTTGCAGAAAAGACTTGACATTTTTAAAAAATATGTTATAATGTAGTTAAATAGTTAAACTTTTAAAGGTGATTATGCAAAAGGAAGGATGGTGTTTATGAAATATAAGCAGAGTTATTAAGGAGGAATAATTAATAAATGGATATTTTAGAAAAAAGAAAATTTTATCTCAAGCATTCTGAAAAAATAAACGCTCTGTATGATATATTAAAACGATTACATCTTTTGAAAAAGGAGGGTTTTAATAACATTCAATTGGATGAAGTTATAAAGAAAATGAACTTGCCATTAAATGCACATTTATTTTTAACTGGTTATTTTAGCTATTTAATGGAATATATGGATTCACAAAAGTATTAGTGGAGAAAAGATATGATACAAAAATTTGGAGTAGAAAGAACAGGAAGATCTCTTCCATGTAATGTTTGTGGAAAAATATATACAGATAATATAGATAAGAATGCGATAGAAATAACCTGTCCTTATTGTGCTATGAGGGGAGGTGTGGTTAGAACTGAAAAAAGTATTGATGGAAATAAAATAATTAATTTAAAGGAGAAGAATGTTATGGCAACCAAGACAGGAAGAATTAAACCAGCAGATTTTACATCATCGTTTAAGAAGTACGTTAATGGAGTAGAAGAAATTATAACTATTAATCAATACAAAACTTGGAAGGAGATGGTAAAAGAAGTTTTAGGAACAGAGGTTTTTGAAGCAAACAAACACGCTTCAATGTATTTGGTTTATAAAAAGTATCTGAACAAAGATAATGATGTTAATTTATATTTAGTTAAGGTTTATGATGATTCAGCAGAGGTTACTAGAAATCCAGAATTGATAAAAGTAACAGAGCCAGAAGCAGCGGTAACTGATTTGTTGGATGGAAAAGTTACAGTGGCATCAGAGCCAGCAACAACTGAGCCAGAGGCAACCGAGCCAGAGGCAACTGAGCCAGAGGCAACTGAGCCAGAGGCAAATGACCCAGAGATAATAGGCGGAGGGACTGAACCAGAGTCAATATTAACCGAGTCGGATGTGGATGCAGATAAATAAAATAAATGAAAAAAAGATTTGACTTCTATTAAAAATCATGTTAAAATGTATTTAAACGATTAAGGGAGGAATACATCATGGTTAAAGTAAAAAGAAAACAAGAAGTTTTGACAGAAAGTAATTATGTAGTTTGTGAAGATCATAGAAATCGTATTAAACGGCATGTAGATGTATGCTATAAATGTAATAAAAAAGATACTTGTAAAAGTGTCAAAAATGTTTATAAACAATACGATTTTTAATTTAAGATAGGGGAGGAAAGATGGTAAAGTTTAAATGTAGAATATGTGGCAAAAAATATCATGATTTGAGTTTGCATATTGAAAAAGAACATGGAATAAGGACAGATCAATATCTTGCAACGACTAATCATTATATTAGAAAGCTTTACAGAGGAAGAATAGTTAGTAAATGGTATTTACGAAATATTGAAAAAGTTTCTGAAAAAAATGATGAAAATGATTTTTCTCAAGTTAGAAAAGAAGAACCAATAATAAGATCTCTTCAAAACCCTTCTCTCTTTTTACCAGATAAAAAACATAAAGACCAATTATTAAAATGCATTCTGAACGGTGATAATTGTCTTATGGTTGGTCCAACAGGTTGTGGCAAAACAACTCTGGCTACTTTGTTAGCTAAAGAGAATAACATAAATCTTTATCATACAAAGTTTAATACAGAGATGACAGTTTCGGATTTGTTGGGACATCCAATTATTACCGAAGATAAAAAGATAGGTTTTGCTTATGGGATTTTACCACGTGCAATGAATTCAAAAGCATGCGGTAATGGTGATGAAGAACATTGGTTATTAATCGATGAAATAGATGCGGCTCCCGCTAGAGTTCTTTTTGCACTTTTTGGTGCATTGGAAGAACAGCGGGAGATTTTTGTCATGGAAGCTTGTAAAACAATAAAAGCAACTCCGAACTTTCGAATTATTGCAACAGCTAATACAAAAGGAATTGATGAAGATGGAAGATATGTAAGGCAGGTATTTGACGAAGCATTTTTGGATAGGTGGAGTTTGTTTGAATGTAATTATACCGAACATGAAAAAACTTTGTTAATTAAAAAGGAAGGTATGCCAGAAGAAACAGCAGAAAAAATGATGAAGTTTCTCGCATTAGTTCGGAAGGGTGTGGAAAACGAAGAGATTCGGATGAGCATATCAACACGAAGATTGTTGGATTGGGCAAATAAGATAAGAATTTTTAATAGTACGAGAGTGGCAACAAAACTTAGTCTTTTAAACAGACTTTGTAAAGAAGACCAAGCTATTTATAAAAGTCTTTTTCAACGAATTTTTGCAAGAGAGATAAGATAATGAGAAAGCGAATTTTCGAAACAGGTTTGCAAGGTCTGGCAAGGGTTATAACTTCAACATATAAGAATTGCCAAGTACAATTCAAGCCTAATGTAATTCCTCATTTAGCTCGTTTTGGAACAGGTAAGAATATTAGGTGGGAAATTATATTGCCGTTTTTAGAAGGAGTAGAAATATCAGAAGATGACCAAAGATATCTGCACGGAATTTTAGACCACGAAATGTGTCATAAGTTATTTACTGATATGGATGTTATGAAACAGAAGCAACCTGTTTTTGATTTATTAAATGTATTGGAAGATACTAGGGTGGAAAAATTGGGATGTGTTGATTTTCCTGGGATGTCACCAAACCTAGATTCTTCTTTGATAAAAATAGCAGGGGAACTTCCTGTTTGTAAAGAAGGTGCAAATATATTAGCAAAAGCTATTTACGCTTTGAATTTTTATGAAAGAAATAGATGGGATATGTTAAAAAACAAAAACTTTGAAGATGTGAAACCGATGATGGATAGCGTGAAAGATTTAGTGGATGAGGCTATAAATGCTCCGACTACTGAAGTTGCTAAAGAAGTGACAATTAAAATATTGAAGAGATGGTGTATTGATAAAATAAAAGAACAGGAAGAAAAACAAGAAAACGAGAAGGAACAAGAGGAAAACAAAGATAATAAAGGCAGCGAAGATAGCGGAAAAGGCGACAGTGGTAATAATAAATCCGATGCTAAGGATAAGGACGATAAAGGCAGCGAAGATAGCGGTAAAGGAAATGAGGATAAGGACGACAAAGGAGATAATAAATCTGATGCAGATGATAAGGACGACAAAGGAAGCGAAGATAGCGGTAAAGGCGACAGTGGCGATAATAAATCTGATGCAGATGATAAGGACGACAAAGGAAGCGAAGATAGCGGTAAAGGCGACAGTGGCGATAATAAATCCGATGCTAAGGATAAGGACGATAAAGGCAGCGAAGATAGCGGCAAAGGCGACAGTGGCGATAATAAATCCGATGCTAAGGACGATAAAGGCAGCGAAGATAAAGGCAGCGAAGATAGCGGAAAAGGCAGCGAAGATAGCGGTAAAGTCGACAGTGGCGATAATAAATCCGATGCTAGGGATGAGGACGATAAAAGCAGCGAAGATAGCGGTAAAGTCGACAGTGGCGATAATAAATCCGATGCTAAGGATGAGGACGATAAAGGCAGCGAAGATAGCGGTAAAGGCAATGAGGATAAGGACGACAAAGGAGATAATAAATCTGATGCAGATGATAAGGACGACAAAGGAGATAATAAATCTGATGCAGATGATAAGGACGACAAAGGAAGCGGTAGCGGTAAAGGAAATGATAAAAACATAGGAGATGGAGACGGTGTTAATAATTCTGAAGATTTACAGGATTTACTAGAAAAAGCATTTGGTAAGCAAGGAGGAGAAGAAGGTGGAATGAATTTAAAGGATTTGCAAGATAAAATAACTTTGTTGGTTATTAGAAAATACGAAGAAGATATTAGTCACCAGCCTTACAGACCAGTCAGAGCAAATGATAAAGTTATATTTTGTAATGATGTTAATTGGAATGTTTCAAAAGTTAAAAGTCCACATGTTTTGAAACAGGCAATCAATCGTTCATTGGTTATAAAGGGATTGGATCATTGGAATAGAGGTGAATATCAAGGTAAATTAGATTACATGGGATTGTATAGATTAGGAAGTGATATTGGTGCTAACATATTTAAAAATCAGATAAAAGGACAGAAATTAGATTGTGCTGTTACTTTGATGGTAGATGGATCTGGTTCAATGACAAACAGATCAGACGGAGATAAAAAATGGGATCGAACTGTAGAGTTAGTTTTATCATTGGTTGATGTTTTAAATAAAAGTGTTGATTTAGAAGTTTTGATTCAAAATGCCGAACCTGGCAATATGCATGATTTTACAAGACAATATAGAAAATGGGGTTCTTATTATAACAGACATGTGCCATGTATTGTTCGAGTAGTAAAAGGTTTTAATGAGCCTATTAGTAAAATTAAAAGAATTCATTCTTTTATTCCAACCAAAAATGCAATAGAAAATGAAGCTTTGAGAATAGCGGCTAAAAGAATATCTGCAATGCCCAATAAAAGAAAAATTATTTTTAGTATAACAGATGGATATCCTTTAAGTTCTTTTAAAAGAGATAGTACTTCTGCTTTACGGGAAGATTTAAAAGAAGTTATTATTGATATTAAAAAACATAGTGATATTGAATTAGTTGGACTTGGGATAGGTCCAAAAGGAGTAACTGGAGTGCGGAAATATTATCCAGATTATGTAGAATGTGATAATGTAAAAGAATTAACAAAAGTAGGTTTAAGCAAATTAATTAAAATTTTAAAGAGAGGTTTTTCTGATAGTAAATAAATCTCTCTTAATTGAGGAGATGCGGGCCCTCCCTCCCGCATTCCCCTCAATAATTTATTTATAAAGATTTTTCTTGACAAGTTCTTTTAAATATGTTATAATGAAATAAAAAGGAGTTATTATGCCAGTCTATCCAAAGCAATGTGAGAATTGTGATCATATTAAAGATTCTATGGAATATGCTAAAGTAAAACAAATATTTAAAAATTTAAAAATAGTATTTAGAGAAAATAAACTATATGTTGTCAATTTAGATTTTGATATAGAATTGTCTTTGGAGGATTTACTTTTAGATTTTTGGGAAGATTATGAAGATATGATTGAGGCGGAAAATGATGAAGAGGATGAAATGTATCCCCTATTTAAATAATTTTTAGGATGTTATTAAATGACTTGCATAGTAGGTTTTGTAGATAAAAATAAAGATATTTATTTTGGTGGTGATAGTGCTGGAGTAGCTGGCAATACTTTAGATGTTAGAAAGGATGTAAAGGTATGGAAGAAAGGCGAAATGGTGTTTGGGTTTACTACTTCATTTAGAATGGGTCAATTATTAATGTTTAAATTGGATATTCCCGATCAACCCAAAAAGATGAATGATTATGAATTTATGTGCACTCTTTTTATTGATAGAGTGAGAAGATGTTTGAAGGATAATGGTTATGCAAAGATAAACAATAATGTGGAAGAGATAGGAGAATTTTTAGTGGGATATAAAGCCGTAATATATCATGTTTATAGTGATTGTCAAGTTGGTATGAATGAATGTAAATATGATTCTTGCGGGTGTGGTCATGATTATGCAATGGGTTCATTGGCTACTAATGATTCTAAATCTGCAAAAGAAATAGTTTGGAAAGCCCTTGAAGTAGCTGAAAAATTTAGTACAAGCGTCAGAAGACCTTTTAAAATAATAAAATTAAAATACGAAGGGAAGGGAGTAACTTAAAAACCGGAAAACAAATTTAATTTTAATTAATCAGGGAGGTAATTATTATGAAGAATTCTATTGACTGTTTATAAGGAGAATTGATATGAAAAAAGAAAAGCCAGTTGTGTTAAAATGCGTTTGCGGTAAAAAAGGAACAGAAAGAATTGATAACGGATTGAAGGCGGGGATTCATTGCGATGCTTGTTGGGAGAAGCTTATTTCAGATTGTAGAATGCGGAGTTATTAATAATGGAATGAGTTCAAATACAATAGAACGAGTTTAACAAATTATGAGGAGGAAGAATATGTTTGGATTAGAATACTTTTTAGCATTGATGCAAGTTATGATGAATATCGGATTTGCAGTCGTTACAGCAATTCCTACATGGTGGTGCTGGAACAGAATTATTCCTGTGTATGCGGTTGACTATATTCCTGAAATGATGCAGTCACTGCCGTATTTGCATGTGGTTTATATTATTTTTCTCATTACTATAATTGGAGAGCAAATTTCAAAACTTATTCCAACGATTGTAAAGATTGAAAAATAGATGTTTGTAATTAAAAAGGAGATAAGGTAATGAAAAGAAAAATTTTAGGTTTTATTTTAAGTATTTTATTGTTGTTTTTAGTTGGATGTCAAGAAACTGCAACTAATAATATCGAAGCTGAAGTTTTGTCAATTAATTCTCATATTTTGAATGGACAATTGTTAGGTGCTTTTCTTGGTTCTTCATCTGGTAGTTTTACAAACGATGTGATTAAAATTGGAGTAAAATTTGAAATTGGTAAGTATTTGTTTTTGGAAGATTTGAAGTTGCAGCATGCTGAATTAGCGTATTATAAAAATAAAAGTACAATTCCATTGTGTATACAATGTACAAATGGGTTTCCCAGTTCTTGTAATTGCATAAAAATATATTTAAATGGATTATGCAAAAAGGTCGTTAGATTAAGTATACCAGTAGCAGAAGATATAAAAAATATAATTTCGCTGGAATAAATTAGAAAAATTTTACAGGAATCTAATGCTGGATAAAATCGATTTAATTCCTTATGACCAAGCTGTCAGGTTAATAAAACATTATCATTATGCGAAGATAATGCCTCGTATAACAAGATTTTGTGTTGGTGGTGTTAATAAAAATAGATTGGTGGCAGTATGCACTTTAGGATACGGAGTACGTCCTTTACATACTATTAGAAAATGTTTTCCTGATTTAGGTGTTGAGGATTATTTAGAAGTGGGAAGGCTTTGTTTATCAGATGAATTACCAAGGAATACAGAAAGTTTTTTCATTGCGGGAGTTATAAATTTAATTAAAAAGAATTATAAAAATGTTAAAGTTTTGTATTCATGGTCAGATGGTATAATAGGAAAGCCTGGATATGTTTATCAGGCGTCTAATTTTTATTATGGTGGTTATATATGGACTGAAATGTATCTTGATAAAAATGGCATAAGAGTTCATCCACGTACTTTGCAGGGAATATCAATAGGAGAGAAAACAGGAAAATTTAAATCCAGGAGTTATGAAGTTGCAAAAAAGATGGGATTAGTTAAATACTTTGGAAAACAATTTCGATATGTTTATCCCATGTGTTCTAAAAAGCAATGGAAAAAACTTTTAAAAACTTCTCCTTTTAAATGGGAGAGAAGCGGATATCCTAAAACAAAAGATTGTGTATGGAAAGTGCAAACAGAAAAAGGGAAGAGAATTGATTGTGGAAAACCTCCATTTGTAAATATAGAACATATTGTCAAGCGTGAAAGGATTGGAAATTTTAATAACATATTTGATTGTGGAGAGGAAAAATGATTAAAAAAATATTTAACAAAAAAACTTCACAGAAAAAATAATGGGAAGGTTGACCGAAGAACAAAAGAAGCATTTTGTGACAATTGAATGGCTTGTTAATTTCGAGGAAAATATGGGGAAGGGAAGAACATTTAACCTTTAAACCTCTTCCGGATTATGGTTTAACCCCGGAAGATTTTGACAAATCATTTATTAATGTTGCTGAATGGGAAAGTCGTGCATTTGGTTATTATGATAAGAATATTGGATAGAAGGAGTTTTTGTTATGATTAAAAGAGCGGCAGAATTGCTAGATGTTAAAGAAAATGAATTGAAGGAATTTGAGCAGGAAGATGTCTTTAATGATAATATTCTAAAAGGCGTTATTTGTAGACGTTCAGATAACAGATACGGAACTCTTATTTTATTTCAGATTAATGAAGAGGAAACAGAACAGATAATCTATTGTACTCCAAAAATAAAATACCCTTTTGATAAAAATGGTGATTATAGATGGCCAAATGGAATTGATGAATTAAGAGCTTGGTCGAAATTGGATGGTACAAATATATGTGCATATCATTATAAATATAAAGAAAAAGATTATGTGACTTATAAAACTCGTTTAAAACCTGTTGTCGTAGATTCTAAATTTGGTCGATTTTATTCTATGTGGAATGAATTGTTAGATAGTCAGGATTGGATTGTTAAATTAATAAATAGCAATCCTAATTATAATTTATCGTTTGAATTATATGGATCCAGAAATCCAATTACTATTAAATACGATATACCTCTTGCAACGGCTTTTCTTTTTGGAGTTAGAAGAACAGATTCTGTTATAAAACCACCTTCTGAATTTAATTCTCCTGTTGATTTTTTAACCCCAATATCTTTTGCAACATTAGGAGAAAATTCCACAATAAAATATAAAAATTTGAGAGATGGTTTTAATCTGGAAAATATGGATGATTTAAAAATTGAAGGAGCTGTTTTTTACGGACACATAACGGGCGATCCTAGTTGGAGAATGTGGAAATGTAAGAGTGAGCAAATTGAGAAGATTCATTGGGCGTTTGGAGGCATTCCCAAGAATGCACTTTGGGTAACAGCAATAAATACATTTGAAGATATTGATGAGCCAACAATTGATGATTATAAGGAATTGCTAAAAGAAGAATTTACAGAGACGCAGATAATTAAAAGCATAAACAAAGTTAAAAAAATGTTTGATAAGGCCAAAGAGCACATGGAATTGGTAGTAAAGGTAAATCAATTGTGGGAGCTTGCAAAGAATAGAGGATTTGATATCTGTCAGGATAAGGTCGAGACTATGCGGTTTTTATCAAAGTTTTTTAATAAAAAAGATATGTCTAAAGTGGGAACAATAGTGTTAAAACAAGCTGGTTTATTATAAACAGTGCAATATTTAGTAATATTTAATAATGTTTAGTGTTATAATTCGTTAAATTTTTAATACAGATTGAGGTTCTTTTTTCTTAAAAAAGACTTGACTTCCCTATAAATTTATGATATAATGTAGTTAAATTAGAATAAAGCTAAAGTTTTAAAGCATTATGCCGATAAGAAAGATAAACATTTAAAGGGAGGAAATATTATGAAAAAGAGAATAAAGTGTTTAATGTTATGTTTAGTATTAGGATTTAGTTTAACGACTGTACTAGCATGTAATTCAAAAGAAAAAGAAGAAATAAAAGAAGGGAGTTTATATAAAACACTGCTTGCAAATTCAAAAAAAGAAATAAAAGTAAAAAAAGAAATTGAAGAAGAAACAAAACTTACTGATGTAGAGAGATTAAGGAAGAGTTTATATTATGCGGAAAGAAATTTAACAACTGGTGAAAAAGTATTAGAAAAGTATATAATGGAGTTAAACACTCGTATGTATTTATTTCAGTTGGGAGAAGTGCAACGAAGGAGAGAGCGTGTAAAAGACATTGAGA
>Ga0307376_10004676_pt1 | contig 12469 bp, 5 predicted proteins | sample TR2MG_FD_202536 | JGI IMG/M metagenome (GOLD analysis project Ga0307376, IMG submission 202536) | Soil microbial communities from Risofladan, Vaasa, Finland - TR-2 | ecosystem: Environmental > Terrestrial > Soil > Coastal area > Acid sulfate soil | place: Finland: Risofladan, Vaasa | collected... | reverse complement strand
TCGTCCCATCACGATACTCCACGATACAGACGTTTGGTTGCCTGGTCTCCTGAAAGTATCCTTGCTTCAGATCAAAACTTGTCCTGACTGACTCAAGCAGCTTGCTGGCCCAGGGATTGCGTTCGGTACACTTCCATGTTTCAGGCCCCCGAATACACTGCACCGACTTGACGCCTGTCTCACCGCCCTTACGGCGTTCTACAAAGGCCTGGAGCACGTCGACACAATGGAAAAGGGCTCCCTCATCTGCGGCGCCTCCAACCACGACTGATGCCTTTATGTGCGTATCGTTATCGAGTTCTATCTCGGGCTTGCGGAAGTAGGTCGGTATGGAGGAACCTCCGGTCAGGGGAAAGTTCAGCTCACGAGATTTGTCAAACATCCACTTGGCTTCGTCCCAACTGTAGGAGAGGTGCTTGTCGTTAAAGACTGGCACCGAGCGCTTGCTCTGCTCGAAAACCCGGATAACCTGCTGGTAGATCCACCAGCGCGGCAAGAGCCACTGCCCCTTGAGATTGATTGGATAAACCCCGTGTTCTCCGACTATGACAACACCATCCACCGCAAGTTCCTTCCCCCCAAGCGTGACGGCTTCACCTACTGTCTTAAAGATCGGAATGTTTTTCGATTTGCATACTTTCTGACCCAGTCCGCTTGCTTCAAGCTGATTGATGTAAACGGACACAACGTCCACTCGCGAAGGAGTGTGGGCGCCCTGCCACCAATAACCGTCCAACAGCTTGGTTATGATCCAGTCCGCATGTGATCCCGGAGCAGCCCAATAGGTGACGAGACAGGCGATACGAGGCCGATTTTGCGCAGTCTGCGGAACAGAACCGGCTGCGATGCCGGTCAAAGCTGCCAAACCGGCCATACCGGTTATTCCCAGCATTTCACGTCGGGTGAAGAAAGGGTTCGACTCCATAATTTCAATGATTGGGAATGAATCTGTCTCCCTGGCTGCAATTTCGGTTTGTTTCTTTGCCATAATGTTTAAAGTTTCAGTGATTAGGAATGAATATGCCGCCCTGTCATTTAATATAAATCTACACAATTAATTAACAATAGCTTCCTCAACTCATAACCATCTCAATATTTCTTTGCTCTCGTCTTATCTTTTTTTTGCTCTGTCAAAATCGTCCATTTGTGGAAAATCCGGTCACTCAGAGCACCTCATTCCGGATCAGAAGTGCAAACGATTCCGGAAATGATTGAGCACCATAAACCGGAATGTAAACGGCACAATATTAGCACAAAAATATAATACAAGTTAAATAATTAAGGACTGCTCTCTCAAAACCGGAATAAGGTACTCCCTAACACCGGATTCTCCACCCAATTCTCCATAAATATTTCAAATGCATCCTTTGAGCATTTAATCTGTGGTCTGTCTGAAGCTTTGACTTTAGTCCTATAGACAAGCCTTACTTCTGAAATGTCAGTCTGTTGTGTTTTCATATGAGTTTGATTAGTGAGTAAATAGAAATGAAAAAGCCCGGTCCCAAAGTCCCAGGCTGTACTACTGTGCAATTAATATGTTGATATAGAATATGTTAGGGTATTGCGCAATAATACAATATCTTCTAATTAGCTGTTATTAAGCTATTTAAGACATTATTCTGTTTCGGCAATGGTAAATACTACTGAAGGGGAGATAGTGCCTTAAACGGGCTAGAAATGGCCTTCAGTGGAATTGTAGATGTACTGTATGTAATTGATATACTGTATTATAGAATAATTATTAAGTTTGGGGAATTGGGAATTGAAATGTTGAGTTTATGAATATAATTTACAGCATCCCCTGCTCTTCAAGCCATTTCCTCACCCTTTCATGCTCTGCTTGATATTTTGTTTTATCGCTTTAACGGCAGCTGATGAAGATATCATATTCGTAACCGGGGATGATGCTTGCCGTTTAAGGCTTATTTGATTCATTATCAAATTTAAACCAAAGTCAGGTTAGAAGCAACAATTGGTCTACCATGTACAAAAAATAAAAACAGAATAGGATACACTTTAATCTCTACCCTGATCAAGAGCATATTCAATTGCAGCATCAAAACCAATATTTGAGCCTTCTTCTTCATATTTCCGGGTCAGTTCTTCTCCCAACTTTACTTTGGCTACTCCGATACAGGCGTCAATGCATTCACCATAGAGTTTGAATAATTTTAATAAATCATACAGGTTTGCACCCAGCGCTGATGCTTTTTCACGAGCTGCAGCATCTAACCGGATTGCTTTGATCCATCTGGACTGACCTGAAACTGAAAGGGCAATACATAGAAGCTCGACGGTTGCATCAAGAATGTTTCCACATTTTAAGGCCGTTTCAAGAGCAACACAATATCGCTTCTCAGCTTCTCTGAAATCGCCTGTACCCAGAGAACAATCAGCAAGGAAGCGTCGTGCTCTTATCATCAATTCAGCTTGTTCCATCCCTTCAGAGGAATCGAGAAACTCCTTAATCATAACACTGGCCTGATCATAACGTTTTAATTTGACAAAACTCTGACATAAATCAATCAGGCAGTAATTGATAAGTATGGCATCACCTGTTTTCCTGGCTGTTTCCACGCTTTCCTCAGAATATACTAATGCGGTTTCCTGATCACCAGTAATACCAAGCAAAAAGCTGAGGTAACTTAAAACAAAAGCTATTTCCCATAAATTTTCAGACTTACGCCAGATTTTCAGACTTTCATTTAACAGCATAACAGACCTGGAACTTTCACCCATATAATAAACAATCATTCCCAGTCCATGTAAAACCCTTGCATATGCTCCGGACTTATTCATTTCTTTGGATGAAGCTCTTTCAAGATAATTCTTCCCCTCCAGAATATGCGAGTGCATATTCCAGAACCAGGCCAGAGCGCCCGACAGTTGGATAAATTCTTCAGGTGAATGATTGTCTGACCATTTCAAAGCGGTAGAAAAATTATCATGGTCCTGCTCAAGCTTATTTAACCATTTCAGCTGTGATTTGAGATGTTCTTCATAGGCCTTTTCAGCCATTTTCAGGTAGTATAACAAGTGACGTTTCCTGTATTTTTTTTCTTCTCTGCATGAAATAAGTTTATTCATACTGTATTGCTGAAGCGGCACAAGATATCTGTAGCGTACATATTCATTTTCACCGGTTACCGCAATCAACAGGGATTTATCTACCAGCTGGCATAACACAGTGAGGATATTCTCCTTTCTTAATTTCTTGTCCGTGCAGATTTCTTCTACAGCCTCAAGACTGAAATCACCTGCAAAAACCGACAACCGGTCAAACAACAATCTTTCCTGTTCAGAAATAAGATTATAACTCCAGTCAATCGTGGCTTTCAGTGTTTGCTGTCTTTCTGGTGCCGTCCTGCTTGATGAGGATAAAATTTTAAACTGATCTTCAAGTCGCTCGAAGATGATTTCAATATCCATATGTCTTATCCTTGTTGCTGCAAGTTCTATAGCCAGGGGTATTCCTTCCACGCGCTGGCATATCCCAACCAGAGGCGAAAGATTCCGGGGATTCAGGATAAATCCTGGCCTGCCTGAAGATGCGCGCTCGATGAATAATCTTATTGCTTCATACTTCCTGACTTTATTGATATCTCCTTTAGTATCAGGACCGGGGAAGGAGAGAGAAGGTATTCTCCATACCACTTCTCCCGGAATATTCAAAGCCTCGCGACTTGTGGCAAGGATTCTTAATCCTTTGACAGATTGTAACAATTTGTCTGCTATTTCTGCGCATGCCTCGATAAGGTGTTCACAATTGTCAAGAAGGATAAGGAGTGACTTATCCTTTATATTTTCGATTAGAATGTCGGCGATCACTCTATTCGGATTTTCAGGGATTTTTAATACTGTGGTAATCGCTTTTGCCACCAAGTTCGGATCAGCAACAGGTGCAAGATCTGTGAACCACACTCCATCCCTGTATTCTTCTACTAGGGATAGAGCAATTTCCTTAGCAAGCCTTGTCTTACCACAACCACCAGCACCTGTCAGAGTAACAAACCTGCTGTTTTGAAACAGATCCCTTACTTCCTTCATTTCTTTTTCCCTCCCGATGAAACTTGTTGTAAAAATCGGGAGGTTATGTTTCTTGACTTCAGGAGTTTTAGTAATACCTAACCGCTCCTCGATATCAGCCTGAATTTCCCTGTCAGTTTCTTGACCGGGAGCGACCGGAACTTTCATACTTAGGATGATGTCCCTCACTGCAAGTGCAGCCTTATTTATCTGGTTCCGATAGATGGTATGATTCAGATTATCATGAGGGTTATATTCATTTGAACGGAGGGGTCTGTTTACTCCCCTTTGCTTATAGATGAATTCAATGCCCCTGGGCACTTCTCCGAGAAACGACTCACATAATTTAAGATCATCGTTATCAAGATCATGAATGCGAACAGACAAAACTCGGCTGGCTACATTATTCCCTGGGAGTATTATTTTAAGTCCAAACTGATCATTAGAAGCCTGTTTTACAAATGCCTTTAACTCGTGTTCCCAGGCAAAGGATTTTGGATCACAATAGGTACGTGATATGATCGGAATAAAGATTAAACATTTCAGTTTATCTTTCAATGAGGCATCAACATCATGTGTCTCTAACAGTCCATCATGAGGATTAATGTCAAAATAGACACTTATATCTTCTTTGAATGTTGCCTCAAGTTCTCCCTTCAGATTATCAACAAACTCAGTAACCCAACCAGCATGTTTGTTGTCTTTCTGGCGATAGCTGATGAAGATGTCATATTCGTAGCCTGGTATTATGCTTGCCATATTGCAAATATGATATTACTCATTCTTCAATGTTGTGCCTGTATCCCTAACAAAATTAAACCTTTGTCTTACTGAAAGCAATTTTATTTTTAGCTCCCCAACTTCCCAGATAGCATACATACATACATTATTAATATATTGATATATAAATAGTTATAACAATATGCAAATGACTCAGGTATCATATTTAGCTGTTTTAAAGCGTTTTACGACATTGTTGTGTTTCGGCAATGGTAGATGCTGCTGAAGGGGAAATAGTGTCTTAAACAGGCTAAAAATGGCTTTAAACGGCATGTCGTGAGCGGTGTATATTATTGATATACTGTATAATACAGTAATTGATGATGGTTGGGGAATTGGGGTTGGGATATGCAAAAACTGTGACAAGGAAATAGTACACCACTATATTGTTTGAACCTGCGGTTTATGTTGAATTCGAGATTATGTTTGGATCATAAGATAATCTCTTGTTGGGAAGCCAATGCCACAACGGGCCAAGATCTTTTTTAACATCCTCAATCATGAATACCGGTACACTACTGGTTTCCTTTTTTACAAAAGACTGAAAATCCGGTTCTCTGTGAAGATTCTTAAGCATGGCCGATAACCATCTTATTTTACTTGAACCTCCTATGGTTAATGATAGGAGAAGAGTAATCCATTTTGGGGCAGTCATATGATTGGCATTGAAGCGACGGTACATAGCTTTGGTAGAAAAGCTATATTTCAATAAATCAATAAAATGAATGTTCAATTCTTCCCAGGTATAATGCTTAGGTATAATATTCAGAATATGCACCGACCTCATCATGTGAAAAGGAAAAGGAATAATTCTGTTTCCCATTTCATATTTTAAATTCCCCTTAGCCCCTTTCCCATATACTGATAACAACGCGTATGAAGGATAAGCAGCAGGTGTAAGGTCAATGAAACGTTTGGTAAGCGTAAATGGATCTTGACCAACATCGCTATCAAGGCCAAACATGAAATTGGTTTGTACCTGTGGAATATATTGCTGTATCATATTCACCTGGTCAGATACCTCCTTTACCTTATCCATTCCAATGCGAGATCCTGTTCTTGATTTTTTCCCATATTCAAACCATGATTCAATACCCGGCATAATCATTTTAAATCCATTCCTATGCAGTCTTTTAACATTAGGTTCACTTAAAACTGATAAACTACATTCTGCAATAAAATCAATGCTTCGTGGAGGAATTGCCGATTCGATGGTTTCCATAAATAAATTGAAGTTAATCCCAAAATTAGGATCATACCAACTTACCCTGGGATGTCTCATTTTTTTAATAAGAAATTGGAGGTCTGCTTTGATTATGTCCATGTCCAGCGTTTGATAAGGGATTTCGGAATCAATGCAAAAATCACATTGGTATGGACAACCAAAACTTCCGATCATTGGTACTACTTTAACAATACTAAACTGTTGGTGTATTTTTTCGATAAATTCCCATCTTTCACGAACACCTGGTATTGATAAGGGTTGGGAAGAAGTGCTAAGATATGTTCCCCGATGCGTATTCAATTCAAAATAATGTAATAGATCCTTTATCAATCCTTTGTCAGTCAATCCCAGCACATAATCGAAATAAAGACAGGCATCTTCCGGGTAACATCTGGCATGAGGGCCTCCAAGAACTGTTGCAATTCCCTGGGATCGGTAATAATTGCCAAGGGCATAGGCAAGCTGTGCTGTATAGGTGAATGAACTGATAAAAACTAGGTCAGCCCGATCCGATAATAGATAACTCAACTTCTGTGATCCGGTAAAGATATGATAGTGTACCTCATGACCTTCTTCCCTGCACCATACTGCGATTATCTGAGGCATGATACTGATATAATTGGAAAACATAACATGCCTGTATAAAGATTGTGAAGGACTGTTATGAATAAGATCTATTATACAGATTTTCAGCCTTTTCATTTATTCATAATATTGTAGTGGTATTAAGTTCTTATTTGACTGGAGGAAGCAAATTATTCATTGCATAACACCTAATAGTATATTATCCCCGGTCTTATAACACTTGTTTACCTTATATTTCTGTCAAAATTAACCCAAAGCTATATTTAAAGCAATTATTTTTTACTCCTCCCAACTTCCCGTATAGTAGAGTTGCAAAATCAATAATTAGCTATATAAGGTTAAGATATATTGTAACTAGAAACTTATGTGCTATATGAATGTATTGACTATCAGGCCAATACTGTATCAGGGGTAGTAGAGAATATTGAATTTATACCTGAGTATCAAATGGTATAGATAATGTATCCCTGATACTAATAATGAGCATATATTACATACAGAATGATATGCTTGGAGAATTGGGATAAGAATTGCCAAATTTGTCTTTATGGTGAATAGCCAACATTTAACAACCATCCATGTAACATATTTTTTGTGAGAAGATTATTAAAAAGTAAGTGAAGAGACAATTATTGGAAAACTTTTGGCGAGAATGCCTGAACTAAAAGCAAAAACCTAAACTCAGATAAAGTAACTCCGGGAATCCAGTCCCTGTGCGAAAAACATAATCTCCTCCCGGTTTTTGAAACCGATAACCGAGATTAACAATAGGTAGAACGTTTCCTTGAAATTAAGACCTTATCTATTCTCTTGGGTTATTTATTATCATGGACAAATTAATTTCTTACTTGAGTACACTGGAATCTTTAAATTTTTAAATCAGTTTTGATCCTTTAAAAGAATTTACGATGCGCATTTGCAACACAAGAAATAACTCGATAAAATTAGTTTATCAGAATGTCAATATTGGCTTAATAAAGGCAAATAGGAAGTTGGATTTCTAAGAATATTTGTATTCATTTGTTACTATATTGTTATTTCATCAAAGCAAAAGCCTTGTAATATACATAATTACAAGGCTTTAAAAATTAATCGTGGTACCCCGAACGGACAAAAGTTGCAACCAGTTAAGTGAGATTTTTAAATTTTAATATACTTCTATCTAACGCTGATATTATACGGATAGGATTATTGGGAAGAGGTCACAAGATTATTTAAGAGAGGAGAAAGCCTCTTTTTATGTCTTTTAATATTCGTACACCTAGTTTTATTTGTCTTACTGATGCATAGCTTGTTTGTAAACTTTGTACTATGGTTGTTGATCATCTTCATGCAATAACTACAAATATTTATAGAACAGAAGAAAAACTTATATTTCCAAACCCGTGGTCTAAGAATGGGGAGTAGTTAAAAGAGCACTATTCAATGTGCATCAAATTATAGAAAATTATGTCTTTATAATGAAAAATGTAAGAGAATTAGTTGAAATTTAATAATACATTAACTAAAAATCATGTTATTCAACTATCTGAAAATTGCTATTAGAAACATCGGAAGGCAGAAATTCTATGCATTCATCAATATTACAGGTCTGACAATTGGATTAATTACAAGTTTTCTAATTATACTTTATGTTGTTGATGAATTCAGTTTCGACAAGTTTCACAAAGATGCCAGTTTGATCTACAGAGTTAATCTTATGGGACGCATGTCTGGTCAGGAATTCAAAACTGCATATTCATCGGCACCTCTGGCAGCAGGATTCACTGAAGAAATTCCTGAGATTGATAATGCGTGCCGGATAGCACCATGGAAGGATATCTCTATTGTAAATGTGGAAGATTCATATACAGAAAAAACTGTACTACTGGCTGATTCAAACTTTTTCGATTTCTTTAGTTTTAACCTTATTCTTGGTGATCCTAAATCAGTTTTAAATAAACCTTACAGCATTGTATTAACAGAAACCGCAGCAAATAAAATATTTGGGTATTCCGGACCTGGTGACAGCAAACCTATTGGTAAAACCCTGGAATTTGGAACAGAAAAATGGACCTGTACTGTGACGGGTATTGTTAAAGATCCTCCTCTGAATTCTCATTTCCACTTTAGTATGATCCTTTCAATGGGATCATGGGATTATAGCAAGAATTCAAGCTGGTTAGGCAATTCACTGCTTACCTACATTAAACTTCATGAAAATGCTGATTGGAAATATGTTGAATCAAAAATTCCGGACCTGGTAATAAAGAACATTGGTCCTCAGGCACAGCAATATCTGGGGATAACATTGGAAGAATTCTTAAAGCAGGGAGGAGCTTATGGTTTTTACCTTCAACCATTGCTGGATATCCATTTTACTCCGGAGCCTGATCTTCAACTGGAGCCTGGTGGTATTATGGATACAATCTATTTACTTGTAGGAATTGTAATTTTCATTATTGTTATTGCATGTATTAATTTTATGAATCTGTCAACAGCAAAATTTTCAGGAAGGGCAAAAGAAGTTGGAGTAAGAAAATCACTTGGAGGATCAGTAAGCAGGCTTCGTACTCAATTTCTGATGGAGTCAGTAATGTATACATTGATCTCACTGATTATCGCTCAGATTATCTTAGCATTTATTCTTCCTCAGTTTAATGTTCTTTCTGGCAAGTTACTTACTATTAAATCTTTATATAACTTTTATTATTTGAGTTTCATTATTTTAATGGTAGTTATTATTGGTATACTGGCTGGCAGTTATCCGGCATTTTATCTGACATCCTTTAAGCCTGTTGAAGTTCTGAGAGGAAGGTTAAAAACCGGAATGAAAAGCAAAGGGATCAGACGTATCCTTGTGATTTTTCAATTTACCATGTCTATTGGACTCATAATTTGTACTTTGCTCATCTATAAACAGTTGCAGTACATTCAAACAAAAGATTTAGGGTTTGAAAAAAATAATCTAATAGTAATAAAAAATGCAGAATCGTTAGGCTCTTACAAAAATGCTTTTAAAGAGGAATTACTTAAGATCCCCGAGGTAGTAAATGCGAGTATCTGCAACCTGGTTCCTCCAAATGTTAATTATTCTGATCTTTTCAGGCCGGTTGGATTAGACAACAAGGAACGAGGAAGTAATTATTGCTTTGCCGATGAGGATCTGATAAAAACATTGAAAACTTCAATGGTTGGTGGAAGATTTTTCTCAAAAGAATTTCCTTCTGATTCCAAAGGAGTTGTTATCAATGAAGCTGCAGCTCGTCTTTTTGGATGGGAAAATCCTGTTGGTCAGAAGATTCAGACCTTCTGGAAAGAAAATAATGCAGATGAAAGGGAGGTAATTGGAGTTGTTAAGGATTATAATTTTCAATCACTGGAGGAAGAAATAACCTCTCTGATAATTTTCCCTGGAACTGAAGGGAACAATATTCTTGTTAGGCTCACACCTGGTGATATCAACAGAAAAATTAATTTAGCTCAATCGAGTTGGAAATCATTCCCCGGTAAAGGTCCATTTGATTTCTCTTACATAACGGATGACTTTAGTGCAAAGTTCCGTAAAGAACAACAGCTATGTAAAATCTTTATTGTTTTTACCATTCTGGCAATAATTATTGCGTCATTGGGATTACTTGGGCTTGCTACATTTACAGCTGAACAGCGATCCAAGGAAATTGGTATTCGCAAAGCTATGGGAGCTTCTTCAAACAGCGTTATTGGTTTGATATCCCGGGAATACCTGAACCTGATTATTATTTCATTTATAATTGCTGCTCCAATTGCATATTTTACAATTAACTGGTGGCTAAAGAATTTTGCATATAAAGCCAGCATTGGAGTTTTAAGTTTTATAATTGGAGGTATCTTAGCCCTACTTATTGCAGTTTTATCTGTGGGTTATCAATCTCTGAAAGCAGCTTCACGGAACCCTGTTGATTCGTTGAAGTTTGAATAGCGGATTTTCTAAGATGTGGTTAAAAAATATTTGTTTATTATAGGACTTTACCTTCTTATTTCAGTCTGATGGTAAGATCATTTTGGAAAGTGGATTTTATATTGATAAAAATGGGAGAGTTGCAACTCCTGTCTTCGCAGACCCAGTCCAACTCATCCTCATGATTAGTGAGGTAAGGGGAAATCCCAAAAAAGTGTGAGTGAGTGAGTTTAGAGAACCGAACAATGCTAGCATTGTGAGCTCGACGAGCGAAGTAAGTCAAAAAAGTTAGAGAGTGTTCGTTCGAGCTGACTTGCTCTTGCTCACACTCTTTTTCAGTATGCCAAACGGATAAAAATTGCAACTGGATTGGGGACCTTCTGATTGTAAAATCTGGTATTATATCTTATTGATACATGGATTGAGCTATTGGGGAGCCGGAACAGAAAGGATGAAAAATATCTTTCCGTAAATAGGAAAATTCTCAATACGAGAAAATCGCTGTATCGAATTAATGTCTTAACTTTGAAATATTTATAAGTCCAGGTAAAATAAAATCAACATTCGCGGGCTATGAAGAATATTATTATTCTCATGATAATGCCGGGTTTACTAAGCGTTACGGCAGCCTGCACCAAGGAAGAGATACAGGATAGCTTAGAGTGGTCGGTAGACGAGCATGTTAACGAAGTAGTAAACGGAAACCCGAAAATTAATTATCCGCACAATTTAAAATTCATATATGACAGTTCAGGCAGGCTCTCCTCACTGCAGGATTCATTATTATCAGGCGGACCTCCGGCTGTCAGCACATATGCAATAAACTACTGGTCGGACGGAAGAGTACAGAACCTGACAAAGGCAGGGATTTCTGTACAGGAATGTGTGTGGAGCAGCGAAAATGATGTTACTGTATACCTTCCTGATTCCGAAAATCCGTATTACACTTATAAAATTAAATATAACCAGGATGGAAGTCTGATGCAGAAAGAAAGGTACCTTGGCAGCACTACTCCAGATTTCAGATTGCTTTACTATTGGGAAGAAGGGAATATTGTTAAGATCGAAAATTACATTGGTGATAAATTAAGGAAGGTTGACGTTTATACTTATTCGGATGTACCAAATCCTTTTTCCTCAATTCCCCGGGCCCTGGTTTTAGTTGATGGTTATCTGAAGCGTGAAACCAGAAATTCGGCAAATAACGTGGAGACAGGTTATACGGCATATTTTAACAGCCAGGGGGATGAATATTTACGATATCAGCATATCTGGTCATATACTTATGATGTGAACAATCGTCTTGATAGTTTCGGGTTCCAGCTGGATATACCCCAGACGGATTTAATGTCGAATTATTATTCTGAAAACTATACAATGCATTACTTTTAACGGCGGAGCCATTTCGTCTGATTAGAAAAGCCGGTGTCCCTGAATACTTGACGCAGAATTTGAATGATTATCTGATCCAAGTTAATTCTTTGATAAATAAACATCATCTTTTAGAGTTTATATTCAGAAGGAAGTCCAAATGTTAAATAACCTTCTGGTGTATTACAGGAAGTGAGACGGTACCACCAAGAAGAAGATCCTTGGTTACATCTTTGCTGAAAAACTGATTTTGGAGAATGGGGAAGTAGTATCTCCCGTTTTCACGGAACCCATACAACTCATCCTTCGAATTAGTAAGGTTTTGAGAAGGTCAGATAAAAAGAAAGATGTCGATTTGAACCAATCCCTGGTTGCAACTCTGACAAAAAATCCAATTTTCGAATTTTAAAAGTTGCAACCCTGATTCATTGTTAATTGGTTTTTCTCATTCACTCATTTGGTGATGGTTTCAGAATGTCATAAAATGAAACAAGAGGTCAATTTTGACCTCTTGTGCCGTTTGGTACCCGGAGCGGGACTTCAATCTATTTTATTGCATTTGA
>Ga0307376_10004675_pt1 | contig 12471 bp, 16 predicted proteins | sample TR2MG_FD_202536 | JGI IMG/M metagenome (GOLD analysis project Ga0307376, IMG submission 202536) | Soil microbial communities from Risofladan, Vaasa, Finland - TR-2 | ecosystem: Environmental > Terrestrial > Soil > Coastal area > Acid sulfate soil | place: Finland: Risofladan, Vaasa | collected... | reverse complement strand
TTTGCGAGGACGGAGACCATCGTGTGGGGCTCGGGGACGCGTACCTACTCGACAAGGACCACCCGCCCGGCAAGAAGCACCCGCGGCTCCAGACCAAATGGGGCAACCTCATGCTTCGTATGTCCCCCGCGGACAAGATCATCGGGAAGATCCGTCAGAAGCGGAAGGACATCTTCCTGGTGGGCTTCAAAGCCACCACGGGCCTCTCGGAGCAGGAGCAGTACATCACCGGTCTCGGGCTCCTCAAAGGCGCCTCGTGCAACCTGGTGCTCGCCAACGACGTGCATGAGCATCGCAACATGGTCATCACCCCTGAGGAGGCGAAGTACCACGTCACGAAGGACCGGAAGGCAGCCATCAAGGGCCTGTGCGAGATGATCGCCATGCGTTCGCAGCTCCACTTCACGCGTTCGACCGTCATTGAAGGTGATGCCGTCCCGTGGGAAAGCGACGCCATCCCGGCCAACCTTCGCAAGGTCGTGAATCACATGATCGCGCGAGGGGCCTACAAGCCCTTCAAGGGGAAAACGGTCGGGCATTTCGCCACGCGCGGTCCCCAGGACGGCACTATCTACACGAGCCGTCGCAAGACGGACTTCAACAAGCTCCCCGAAGAGGGTCTCTTGCGCATCGACACGGTGGGCGACGACCAGGTGATCGCGCACGGGGCCAAGCCGAGTGTGGGAGGCCAGAGCCAGCGCATCATCTTCGATGCCCATGGCGACGTGGACTGCATCGTCCATGCCCATGTCCCGCTGCGTGAGGGGACGAAGCTCAATGGTCTGGCTCTGCAAGTCCGGGAACAGCGGCCCTACGAATGCGGCAGCCATGAGTGCGGACGCAACACGTCGGAGGGTCTCAACGAAGTGTGGGACGGCATCAAGGCCGTCATGCTCGACGAGCACGGCCCCAACATCTGCTTCTCCAAGGACGCTGACCCTGACCGGGTGATCGAGTTCATCGAGGAGTTCTGGGACCTTGAGGCCAAGACAGGCGGCCCTGTGGCCCTGGAGGCTGCCCAATAGGGGAGCCCTATGCTGACCACGCTCTACTGCGATGCCTCGTGGTGTCCTCACGAACAGGTAGGAGGCTGGGCAATCTGGCTTCGCAGTGAGCGGGGGCGTCACATCGAAAGCGGTGCGGTGCCTGACTATTGCCAGTACTCGAACGAGGCCGAGTTCGCTGCCATCTACGCGGGCATCTACCGGGCAGTCACGAAGTGGCCCAAGACTACGGCCATCCTTGTGCGCTCCGACTGCACGGGGGCGTTGCACTGGATGGAGAGGCGGTACCCAATAAACAGCCAAGCTGGACGCCGCCTTCAAAAACGCATCGCTGAGCTCAAGGAGAAACGCAAGGTTCGTCTCATCCCTCGATGGGTGAGGGGTCACCGAGGCGGCAAGGATACTGACGTGTACCTCAACCGGCGCGTGGACGAGATGGCCCGCGAGATCATGCTTACCGAGCGTCAGCGTGTGGTCGGGAATAGTTTTGCACCGGGGCCGGTAGCACGTCCCGGAGGGTAACGGCTATGTCTGAAAGTAACAGTGGAGGCGGAGGACTCGGCGTCGTTGGAGTCATCACCGTCGTTCTTGTGACGCTCAAGCTCGCACAGGTCGCCCCCGTCGCGGGGTGGTCTTGGTTTCTGGTCCTGTTCGGCCCCCTGCTTTGCGGGATCGCGGTCGGGATCGTCTTCTTCGGTCTCATCATGGGTGTCCTTGGTGTCGGCGCTGCCGGTGCCGGTACCTCGAGTTGGATGGGGAGGCGACGCATGAGGAAGATGAACTTGCTCGCGGACGAAGAAGAAGCGAAGGAGCGCCAGGAGCAGAAGTGAGGAGCTGCATCAAGAACGGCACCCACCTGTTGCCGGTGGACCGTGTTGAGTCGGCCGACTACTCACGCATCGAAGAACTCGTGCTCGTCGTCTCCCACAGCGGAGGCACCAAGACGACCATCGAAGGGATCGACGCGCTCGAGGCGGCCATGTTGCTCAACCCGGGATGCCTCGAGGGCAAGAGGTTGCGATGGTCCAAGGGTGTGTGGCACTTCCACAACTTGATCGGCCACCCGCTCACGTCGTTGCTGTCGATGGTGGGGCTCTACAAGTGGGCGTTCTGGGTTCACGACAAGACGGTGCCGAAGCCACTCGGCCGGCGAACGTGAATCTCGGCCGAGTCCTTTTCACGATGGGGATCGAGCGGTAGCGCGACTATAGGCTCCCCCGAGTAGACCAAGGAGGACACCATGACCGTCCGTTCAAACACTTCGCAGCATCATCCCTTCCCCCCCAACTACACCACGGCAGCGGGCCCGTACCGCAACGTCGGCCGCTACAAGGTCGTCAGCAACGTCGCAGCGACCCGTCGGCCCGTGGGCGCCAACATGTGCACGGCCCCCGTGCCCAACAACAGCAAGACTCAGTTTTTCTACGTGCCACGTTTGAACGGCTAGTAGGTCGAAAAACCCTCCGTTCAAGAGGAGCTCCTCGTGCGTATAGTGCTTGAGGGGCTCTTTTTGTGCCGTCAACCCACCTGAAAAACACCGATCCAGGGTTTCTAAGGGACATTAACTTCTCTGCCCTAGCTGACGGCCTCATCCGAAACCTGTTCGGGAAGGCTGAGAGGCCTGCGTGGATGAAGTTCAAGATCTCGTCCTTCGCGGATGTGCTGGAGATGCAGACCGTTTTCGGGCTGATCGTAGATCTTGACCCCCAGCCCGCGGTCGATTTTGGTGGCAGTGGTTTCCGAGTAGGCCCCAAGCGCCGTCGGAGAGGATTCACGGTTGAGTTCCGGGTGCCTGACCGCGTGCTTGTTGAGTTCCGCGATGATTTCCCGAAGATGTTCTGCGTGTGGCTCGAGAAGGCCATCACCGAGAACGCCCACAAGTTCTACGAACTCGACCCGAGGATCGGTTGGAGGTGCACGGGGACTGACGCTGAACTGTCCGTGTCGCCTCTGTTCGATCCCCCTGCGCCCTTCTCTCGAACGGGCCATCGCGTTCACGTCAAAAGCGACCCCGAAGACCCTGCGGTGCTTGTAGAGCCTCGCTGTCCTTTCTGCCGTGAACCTCACGAAGATGGGACAGCTCCTATTTGGGGCGGCGCGAACTTGAGATGGGTGCACCACCACTGCTGGAGGGGATCGTGACGGGCGACATCCTGGAACATCCGCGAGTAGAAGAGTGGAGAAGGACACATCCTCGAGAATGGTGGGCATTCAATCAACTCAGACCGGAGAGCGACGTACGCGATCGCGTCATCGCAGCCGTGCTTGCAGGCCGAGACGACGACACAGCGATCGAGGAGCTCGTGCGGTTTGCGGAGTCCATCGAAGGGAACAAGCGCGCGGCTCGGGCCGGTACCTTGATCCCCCCACCTCCGATCGGAGAGCGGCGGCCGCTCGATGTGACGATCAAACGAATGACCAAGATGCGAGAGGAAGGGCGGCTATTCTTTCGTGTCGATTTTGCCACCCCGCATGGGTGGTCGGGATACTTCGACACCACATCGCCCGAGGTGGTGGAACGAGTGTCCAAACACCGGCAACGCAGTCGGCCCCTGACAGTGGTGGGGGAGATCACCGCCCATCCTTACGACTTCTTGGTCGTCCTCGGCGGCCGCGTGAAAATCGTGTGAGGTAAAGATGCCCAAGGCCAAACCATACTCCGGTGCTGTTGATCCCAAACTCGTAGCACAGCTCTTCAAAAGCACTGGCGTCACCATCGATGAGGTGCCCCTCGGTGAGGCCCTCGAGGAGGCTCGGCTCCGTCTCGCGGACGTGGTGGAGCGCGCGAACAAATCGCTCGACAGCAGCGACTTCGCACCCATCATGGCAGAGCACTTGGCCAACAAACTCGGCCGGCGCGGGCATGCTCAAATTCGGATTGCCGATTCCGGTGATGTGTTCCTCGACATCACCTACGACGAAACCCAAGCGGGTGAGCCCGCACCGAAACCCAAGCGGGTGAGCACCGTCCCGCTGATGGACGCGCTCAAGGCCAAAGCGAAGGAACTCGGTGTCGACATCAGCGAGTTCGGCATCAAACGCAAGAAGATCCACGCTTTCCTTCAGAAGGTGGAGGCGGGTGAGGTGGAGGCCGGTGAGATTGAGCCAGAGCCCAAGGCCAAGCCCAAGTCCGAACTCGAACCCAAGCCAAAGCCCAAGGCCAAGCCAAAGCCCGAGATCAAAACGGCCAACGACGCCCCCGAGGACGACCTCGGGCCCATGTCCGCAGGGCCCGACGAGACGCGTGTGAGTGCGCCTCCCGACGACGTGAAGCCTCCCAAGAAGGGCTTCGTGAAAACCTCTCAGGCGGTCTCGTCGCCCGTTGTGGTGGACATGCAGTCCGCAGTACCCAAGAGCACACCTTCTGGCGCTAACTCCGCGAAATCTCAGGAAGAAGCAGGAAAAGGGCGTTCCATGCGTGACTTGGTCAAAGATGCGGATGGGGTGGACATCGCGGACCTCCTGATGTCCGATCCGCCTAAATAGCGCGATTCCTTCTATGGGCTCCCCAGAGGCAGATGGGGTGCTCTAACAACTGCGCGCAGTGCAAAGCGTTCCCGTGTACGTGCATCTCCAATTTCTGGATTTTGCCCGAGTCCGGGAAGAACATGCTCAAGGGCTGCGACTGCGACCCTGACAACCCCATCGCGCTCCAGGACTGCTTCATCATCCACGCCATCCAGATGTCGCAGGTGGCTCGGACGGATCTCTGCACACTGTATCCGGCGCTGTTCCCTTGTGAGAAGGAACGGCTCGACCTGCTGTTCACGGACAACCCGTTTCTGTCGAAGCTCCGCGAGTGCGTGACGGACACGACCGACACGTTCCAACGCCGGATGAACAACATCCCCGTTTACACCTCAGGGCGTGATGGTGGCCGGCGACTTCCTGTGGGTCACACAGCGCAAGTCATCAACCTGCCTCCACACTTGGCGCCCAAACGCCAACCTCAAGGATGTTCCTGAGATGACTGAGCACACCAGTAAGAGTAGCGGCACGTTCGTCAACAAACTGATTGAGCCCGCTGATCATTCGCCCGATGAGAAGGGGTGGTGGCAGTCGAAGAAGTTCATCGCCTTCATGGCGACCCAGCTCGGATTCTTCCTCCTGATGGGGGCGATGATCTACGAGCAAGAGATGGCGAAAATCGGAGAGAACATGGCCTTCATGGTTCTTGCGATCACTTCGGGATTCTTGGCCACCGGCTACATTCTGGGACAAGCGGCGTTGGACAAGTATATCCGCGTCGCCAAAATCACCATGGGCAAAGGAGACGATCTCGTCCCTGCCGATCCACCGAAAGAGAGTGAATAGATGGCACGTCGTCCACCCCCTCCCATGTACGGAAACGTGAAGCGCCCTCGAGTGCCTCCAGCCCGTCCGATCCAAGTCGCCCCCCAACCGTCGCAGTTCGAGAAAGAACTCGCGCTCCGTGGGAAAACGCCGGCCCCGACTCCGGCCCCGGAACCTGACCCGCCAAAGGCCAAGAAGGCCCCCGCCACCAAGAAGGTGACGAAGAAGAAGCCGGCAGCCAAGAAGGTGACGAAGAAGAAGGCCCCCGCCAAGAAGGTGACGAAGAAGAAGGCCCCCGCCAAGAAGAAGGCAGCCAAGAAGGAAGCGGTTGCCAAGAAGGCCCCCAAGAAAAAGACCTCGGCCAAAAAGGCCCCCAAGAAAACCGCGAAAAAGCGCAGCAGGAAGTAGGGAACTGATGAAATGGGTACGGTACGGGGTGCTAGGCGCCCTCATGGTGTCTTCTTTCGCGTTGACGGGTTGCAAGAAGCCCATCGTTCTGCGCGATCCCGATGTCTACAAGAATGAGATTGCCTTCATGCAGATGGCGCTTGAGCAAGACACTGAGCTTCTCAAGCACCACCTGGCAGATGGCAGTTGTGTGTGTGAGGACGGCGCTTGGGTTGCGGTGGAGTGTGAAGACACAGCTCTCAACATCCTCGTGATCGAGAACCGTCTCGACTGGCATATCGCCATGATGATGTACCTCGGGAAACAAACGGACGAGCGCCCCCCCGAGGAGCCCCCCGAAGTTCCCGAACCCGGGACGCTTTGCCCCGCAGGTGGGTAGCGTTCCTGTAAGGAGTCAACGATGAGTTACAAGAGGAAAATCTCAAGCCTGGCCTCCAAGGTTGGGGAGGAAGGCGTAGAGAAACTCGCCGAAGTTCTCGATGGGGAAGCGGCTAAGGCCGACGAGCCTTGGAAACGCACACTCCTTGACCTGCTCGCTGACGGTGCCCGTCGACATGGCCCCGAAGGGTTCTCGATGGCTCAAAACGCTGTCGAGAGGATGCTCGATGGCGACGACAAGGACATCAGGAAGGTCACGAAGAACCTTCTCATCGCGAGCAACTTGCTCGCACAGCTCCAGAACGCAGAGGCTGATCGAAAAGAACGTGCCCGACAGTGGCTACGGGCGATCGGCCAAACGATCGGTACGATCCTCAAGGCGGTGGTCGGAGCTGTCCTCTAACCGCCCCTGAGGATTTTGAGCTGTGAGTAAGTTCGTCCGTACACGGATGCGCATCCTGAAATATCTGCCGAAGCAGTTGTTCGGATTCGCTGTTGACGAGGATGGGAAAGAGATCTTTTTCCACATCCGCGCATTCAAGTGGGGCGACTTCCTCAACAAGATCCCTCCCATCATCGGAGAAGAGGTTGAGGTCGAGTACGACGCAGAGACCCTCCCAAACGGGAAGGCTCCTCGAGCGCGGTTCGTTCAACGAGTCCGTGAGCCGCAAGCCGCCCATGGCGTTGTCGAGGACTTCAACGAACAACGGGGGTATGGTTTCATCAAGACAGAAGATGGCCGTTCTCACTACCTGCATCGCACTGAGATGACAGATGGGAGACTTCCAATGCCCGGAATGCACTGCACCTTCTTCGAGGGGTTCCGTCAAGGTCGTACCCGGGCGTGTTACGTCAAACTGTCACAAGGAGATGGCTCGTGAACGAACGTGAACGCAACCCTTTCGGAGGCAAGAACCCGCACGGGATGTACGTCCCCATCACGGACACTGAGCTCGAGGCACTCGCCAGACTCGCAGATGCGGGTGAATTCCAGTTGGTCGTGAAAGGGTGGGGCAACATCACCGGGTTCCAGCGCGGCCACTACACCCACGCGTGGCATACCAACCCATTCCCCCTTGTCGTCTTCGGTGACAAACGCATCTCCTTCTACTTCCGCATGAGCCTCAACGCTCCCGTGGTCCCCCAACCGAACTGGTACTTCGACATGGAGGTGTGGGCCCTCGGGCACAAACTCTTCGCCCACCGGCTGCCCACAGAGTCTGCCGGCAAGCCCATCCAGGTGGCGGCCGGTGTCGACCTCGATCTCGCTCTTGACATCGCGCTCGACAAGATCGACCCCAAGATCATCAAGGAAATCTTGCCGAAGGCTATCGGGCTGACGACGCGCCATGGCAACATGACACTCGACATCGAACACCAACGTCTGCTCGCTCAGACGCAGGCCGGTGAGAAGCGGGTTCGTGAAGTTTCGGCCAAAGAAGCTGCCGCAGCCACCGCCAAGCAGAAGAAAGCCACGGGCCGGTGACGGTCCTATAGGCTGCCTTCTGGCAGATGGCTGAGAAGAAGCCAAAGAAGATCATCCGGTCTTGGACCCCACGCAACCAGGTCCTCACGAGATTTGCGCCTCGGAGCCGGTTGAACCAGCATGTGTTGCGATCGACCATCGCACCGCCTGGAGCCCCGTGTCTTCGCCTGACGATTCAAAGCCGGTAGCGGCCACTCCTGAGGAGTGGGGACGGCGCCTCTGGCAGAGGGCGGCTCGAGTGCTCGTGGCAAGCGCCATCAAGCGTATGGAGGAGCCTGGTGCTGCCGATGAAGAGGTTGATGGCGACGACGAGTCGGGATCGTGGGACGAACCCGCAGCCGAGTGGATGAACGCCAAGAAGGCGGCAGTCCGCAAGGTCATGGCCTGCATGATCAATGACGTGGCGAGCCTTCCTCCAATCGGAGCTCGTGTAGAGCGCATCACGCTTCAAGCGGGCGCCGGTCACGTCTACTTTGAGGATGGGAGCTTCGTGGCGTTCTCGATCGAGGACATGATGCCGAAGCAGTCCCCGTCCCCGTGTTCACACACGGCGGCGGCTGGTGCTCTTGATATGGTGGCGGCTGTGCGTGGGCATGAAATGCTCGGGGCTTTGGACGTGAACCGACGTGGAGCACAGGACGTACGGTTTTGGGGCGTCAAGGTTGGGGCTCCGTTTGAGCTGTACCGACTGCACGAGGTCCCCATGCGAGATGCCGTGCCGCTCAACGACTTCGGGTCCCGGACAACACGTTTGCGGGACGGCAAACAAGCGTGGGCCCTGGCGCGCAGATACGCAGAGTCGCAGCCGTTCAAACGCGTCCGTTGATTTTCACGAAAACGGAAAATCAAGGACGTTCAACGTGAAGATACGGGTCGCGGCGTAGCCCAACCCGGTCGTCGAACCTGAGAGCGCGTCTCGCACCTTAAGTGTGGACGCGCTTTTTCGTCGTTCTCCTCACTGATCCTTCTATCGCGGCCCCTAACACACAGGGGTCCTTCGGTTTTCGTTCGATGGCCCCCCCTTCACCGGAGAGGCTCAGTGGTTCAACTTACCAACTTCGCGGCCATTCTCGCTCAGGCGGGTACGGGAGGCGCCGGCACGCTGGCAGCCACGCTCGCTCTGGGCAACACCACGGGCGGGAACGACCTCGAGTTCAGCTCGGGTGACGGGATCGTAACCACCGCGAACGGGGCCGGTGCAGGGTTTGGCCTGAGCATTGCCGCAGGTGACGCGGGCGGCGGTGTATTCGTCGGCGGCGACCTCGATCTGTTTGCCGGTTCGGGTTCGGGGGGTGGTGCTGACGGCACCATCAACTTGAACGGTGACGTCACCGTTACCGGGACGCTCACCCTCACGAATCTCCGAGCGGGCACCGGCACCCCTGAGGGCGCCGAGGTAGCTGACATCGGCACCACGTACTCGCGCACCGACGGGGGTGCGGGCAACGCTGTCTATTTCAAGATGGCCGGAGTGGGCAACACAGGTTGGTGCCCGGCCGGACCTCATGCCGTCGAGTTTTTCACTGCTTCCGGCTCACCCTCGTTCGTAACGAGTCGAGCCGTCTTCGACGATCCCGTCACTCTCGGTGTCGTCAACATGCTCGTGTTTTGGAATGGTGTCCTGCAGAGGGAAGGGGCTACCGAAGACTTCACTGTGGTCTTCGGTGGAGCGAGCGCAACAGTCACTCTCGCCGTGACACCTCCATCCGGCGATTTCATCACGATCCAGTATCTCCCCGAATAGGGGCTCAACCGTTCAAGCCCCTAAACGGAGCACACAGCCATGGCACTCGCAAAAACCAACGTCGACTCTGAATCCCAAGTCCGATCAATGATCACGTACAACGATCAATTGGGGTCGGGGTCGGGTCTTGAGTCGGGAGTGTCGCTCAACGACGACATGAACGCTGTGTTTTCACAGCTCAACCGGATCATCAATTCGGCGGTCAGCGGCAATGATTGGTTCGCGCCCCTCGACGCGCCCGTCACTTTCGAGGGCGGCACTGTTCGTGGTGTCAATGCGAACAACCAGGACCTCCACGACCTTGAGCGCAAGCGCATCCTCAAGAGGGTTAGCCGGGTAGGGACCGATGTTGGGGTTTCGACGGCTGCTGCGGGGACTCTGACCGGTACCGCCAACTTTGCGAACACTGAGACGGTCACGCTCGACGTCAAGACCTACACGTTCCAGACCGCGCTGACAAACGTGGACGGCAACGTCCAGATCGGCGTCGATCTTGCGACGAGCCTCTCGAATCTCCAAGCCGCGATCAATCTCGGCGCTGGCTCGGGAACGGCCTACGCGGCTGCCACCACGCTGCACCCGACGGTGTATGCGTCTGCCATCACGGCCACCACGTTGGTGGCGACGGCCAAGACCCAGGGGTCGGCAGGGAACTCGATCGCTTCGACTGAGACAGGCGCGAATGCTTCGTGGGATGCCGCGACGCTTGGCACGACGACGAGCGGTGGTTCGACCACGGCTGTAATCGTTCTGAGCACCTCCCAGCTCCCCACCAGCAGCACTACGGCTGCTATCGGTACGGTCACCACGCTGGGTGTCGTGGCCGCCACCGCGACCTCGTTCGGGACTGCCGACACCAACGAGGTGGTCGGTTCCAATCCCCTTCAGCCCAAGAACCTTTGGGTGCTTGTCGATGCGAGCACCGGTGAGCCCCTGGCCCGTACCGGTGGTGTTGCGGACGGCAAGCAGGTCTACGGCCTCGGTCAAGTCCAGAGCAGCACGGATGGCTCGACGATCACGGGTACAGATCCCAACGGTCTCCAGATCAGCCTCGTGGTGCGTGACTCCGGGGGCACTGACCTTGAACTCATCTCTGCCGGTGATGTCCCGGCGACCGCGACGATCGACTACGCATGGGTCGTTCGTGACGCGTTTGAGGATTGTCCCGAAGAGGCGTGGCTTGGTGACGGGTTCACGGACGGCGCGGCCGTGGTGGACACCCGCCAGTCCGTCTACGACAACCAAGGGGCAACGGCCTTTACGACCACGAGCTCCGCGACCCTGGACCTCGGCACGGGGTTCTTTTGGGAGATCGGCGATGTCGCCAGCGCAGCCCTGGTCACGGTTACTGAGGGCAGCGGAGGTGGCACGACCGCGATGGCGATCGGCGTCGGCGTCGATACCTACAACAACAACGCTGTTGACGTGAACTTCAACAACGGCATCACCGCCGACAACGGATCGAACGCGATCAACGTCGGCGTCACGGCTGACCAGATCGATTTCACCGGTAACGGTACGGTGACCGCAAGTTCAAGCTCGACGGTTACGGTTACCGCCGCTTCGGCCAATGCCACGTTGAGCACCACGGGTTCGGGCAACGTGGTCCTGAGCTCGGCGGGGAATGTGACGGTGGATGGCGCGGTCCTGTCTCTTGACGGCACCGACACCACCAACCTCACGATGACGGCGTCAGACGCCGGCACGAAGACTCTCTCGGTTTCGGCCACCAACGGTGGGGCGGGCGTCGCAGATGTCACGGTCAGCGCAGACGGCCGTATCGACCTTCAAGCGACAGCGGGCGCAGTTACGATCGACTCGAGCGGAAGCTCGATCGGGATCGGTACCGACGCAAACACAGGAGCCATCAACATCGGCACGGGTGCGTCAGCTCGTACCATCACGATGGGCAACGCCACGGGCATCACGGCTGTCGATTTCGACTCGGGTACTGGGGCGTTCTCCTTCGACTCGACCACGGCAGATACCGCAGCGCTCTTGGACCTGGCCACGACGGGCACCGGCGGCGACGCGATCGGATTCTTTGTCGGTAGCTCGAGCCCTGACGGGCGTGTCACGGGATCGTTGGGCTCTCTCTTCGCCGATGGGACCAACGCGGCGTTGTGGATCAACATTGATGGTTCGACGGACTGGGCGCAGTTTGATGTGGGTGCCGTCGGCGGCACGTTGCAGGCCGCATACGAGGCGGGCAACACCATCGTCACGGACACGACGAACGGAGACTTCGATGTCTCTGGTACTGAGGCATTCAGCCTCGATGGTGGGGCTGCTTCAAACGTCACGGTCACAGGGGCGAGCGCAGACCTGACGCTTTCCACGGGGAACACGACAGTTGCTGGCGATGTGCTTGTGACGGCCGGTACTTCGTCCACGGCCACGACGGTTGGCGGTGGTGTCACGGTCACGGCTGGCGGCGGTGCCACGACCGGAGCCGGCGGCCCTGTCGGAATCACGGGCGGTGCCGGTGGTGCTACGGATGGAAGTCTTGGCGGTGGTGTCACCATTTCTGGTGGTGTCAGCACGGCGACCAACGGAACCGGCGGTGCTGTTCTCATCGACGGTGGTGCTGAAAGCGGAACGGGCGCCGAAGGGGCCATCAGCATCGGCTCGTTGCAGGCCGGCGCGATGCTCATTGGTGTCAACGGCGGCGGTACGCGGATCGCGGATTCGATGGCGTTGGGTTCCACCGGAACCATGAGCATGACCTCCGATGGCGTCATGTCCCAAAACGCCAACGCGAGTTTGGACGTGAACGTCACGGGGGCCTACACCCTAGACGCCACCACGACCGTCAGCATCGATTCTGCCGACGACACCAACCTCACGATGGCGGCTTCTGATGCCGGCACGAAGACGATGACCATCGCGGCGACCAATGCCGGTGCCGGTGTGGCTGACGTGCTCATCAGCGCGGACGGGGAAGTGGATGTCACTTCCACGGGCCTGATGGACTTGAACGCCGGGGCCAACCTGGATGTGGATGTCACAGGTACCTTCGACATGTTGTCGAGCGGCGCCTTCTCCATCGACGGCACGGGAGCCTCCAACGTCACCGCGACGAGCGGCAACCTGACGGTCGCTACCGTGACCTCTGGCGGTTTGATCGTTTCGGCTGCCGATGCAGTGGCGATCTCGGC
>Ga0307376_10004674_pt1 | contig 12472 bp, 13 predicted proteins | sample TR2MG_FD_202536 | JGI IMG/M metagenome (GOLD analysis project Ga0307376, IMG submission 202536) | Soil microbial communities from Risofladan, Vaasa, Finland - TR-2 | ecosystem: Environmental > Terrestrial > Soil > Coastal area > Acid sulfate soil | place: Finland: Risofladan, Vaasa | collected... | reverse complement strand
TAAAATCCCTGCTTAACTCATCGAGCTTATCAAGTCTATCCATTACGACATTACCAGCCATTGGTTATCGCTCCCATCTTTGCGAGAAACTCGCTTCCCAATTGCGGTTTAGGAACAAAAGGCATATCCGCGCCAAACCACTTAAATTCACCGGTAGTCGGGCAAGCCTTTACAAGTTCATACTGAAAGAAACTCCCTACAAATCCTGCAGGTGGAATGATTTTAAGATGGTGTCTGAAATATGGTTGACCTGCCGCCGCCTGGTTGCTTATTACATTTTCATCGGCAACGTAATCACCCGTTGATGTATACCTCATGTAATCGCTTAAAAGGGTTATATCCAGACCATTCATGTCATAAAATTCGCAATAGGCAATAAGACTGAATATTTCGGCAAAGTTATTGCGCTCCGGTCCGGCAAATAGAGGTTTGCTTTTTATTGTAATATCATACCTTATCCCACTCCTGCTCTTTGGTACGGGAACAACACCGGCCCCTGATCCTGTAATTTCAATATTACCCAATCCCGCAGAAGTAGCAACGGGAACGACACCTGCACCGGAACCGGAACTTGAACCACCGGTTGCGGCGGAAGTTGGAACCGGAACAATTCCTGCTCCTGTACCCGTTATTCCAATAACTCCATTCGCGAGAGAATAGGGAATTACCGCGATTGGAGTACCGGAACCGGAAATACCTATTGCACCTGCAGCCGCGCCAGTGGGAACAGGAACAACACCCGCACCGCTTCCGGTGGGGTTTCCGTAATAAACCCCCGTCCCAACACTTGTTGGTACCGGGACTTCCCCGGCACCTGTACCAAAAATATCAGCCATAATATCCTTTTACGGATTAGGTGCAGTATATGTAAGTGCTGAAACACTTACGGTTGTTCCGGCCACAATCGACAATGAATTAAGATTAAGAGCCTCTCCGGTAAGACCAACCGATCCTCTCCAAACTTCCAGAGCATTACCATCTTCTACCTTATACAATGCAGCCGTACCGGTAGCGTTTGCGGCAGTATCGTCACCAATAGCCCCGGCGGTAGCAACACCGGCAGCGGCGGCACCGAAAGCAGGATTAGACAATGCGTGCTCAGACAATACAACATCAGCAGCCGTCATAATTATTAATTTCCCCGGTGCGTTTACATCGAGCAAATCTACAACAGCATTAGCCGCCGCGTTTCTTGCAGCAGCAGAACGGGTTAAACTTGTACTCATTTAAAGCCTCCTTAAAAATTAATCTTCGGGATCAAAAAATATATCCTCATGAATATCGGTATCGTTTGCTTTGTAACCTTGAAAGTCGGTTACCAGTAACGAGCTAACATCTTTGGCGGCAGGTTGATGCTTGCAAATCAATCTCATATCATCCTCTGATATTTTAATGAAACAGGCAGTTGAGGGCTTTGCTTTTAGTGCCGCAAAGTGTCCCGCGGGAGCCCGTACATAAAATCCAAAATCGTAAGTAATAGGAACACCAGACAAAATCTCGTTTTCGTTAACAGGCACAAGGGTTATCCTGTTACCTGTTATACATTCACACTTGTCAGGTTTATTTTCTATGTATATTTTTTTCATTTTGCTTTAGTAATTTGTAAATAGTCAACATTTAATTTATTGGACAAATTTTCAATAAAAGCCAAACAATGCTCGTTTTCAGGGAATAGCGTAAACATAAAAACCGTTTCAACCTTCCCCACCAATTTACTTAAAAATTCTACCGCTTTTTTATATGTTCCTTGCCTGTATTCGTTGTGATATTTTTCATCACCATCTATTGAAACACCCACCCTATCAGCAAACAAAGGTAATCTTTCATTATTGATTGTGCCATTTGTTGTTATGCCTATCTTTTTCCCGAATGATTTTATTGTTAAACATATTTTTTCAATATTTTCAACCATCAATGGTTCACCTCCGGTCAACCACACCCAATCATTTTTTGATGATTTTATTAATTTAATACACTTGTCAATAACTGGTTCCCTTCGTGAATCTTTCATAGAACAAAATCTGCACGAAAGGTTGCATTTATAAGTTATTGGAAATAATAATGCCATAATTTTACCTTATCGTAAGGTGTAATCGTATGCCATAAAAACGTGATAACCTGTTTCGTCAGGAGTAAATTTATATCTTCTACCGCCTAACCAATCCCCCAAACTATCAAAATTCAATATATAATCATAGGGTTCGCTAAATGGTGCCACATCTTCGTCTGTTTCATCCATATAGGTCTGCCCCCATTCTTCTATATCATCATCAACAATCGGGGTTACAAAATCGCTTGGTTTCCAATGGATTAAACAAGCATGAGAAGCGTCAAAATCTTCCAACGTATAACTTGATTCCATGAATACTTCATATTCAATACCAGAAACCATATAAACTTTAAATACAGCAAACAAGTCACCCGTTTCTTCATGATAATCAGTTTTATAGGGAGTATTCACCCTTGCCCTTGGTGGAGCTTCATCATAATTACCAGAAGTAAAAGCAAGGTACTCATCAATCGTGAATGCCGGAGCAGCCATATTATCCTACCTCTGCCATATCAAATTCAAAAGGTCCATGTGGAGCATCAGGATTAAACTTTAATTCAGGATTGAAATAATATCCAAATATTCTTTTCACTCCCGAATAAGTTTCGTAAGAAATCCACCAGGTATTATCCCAATACTCAGCAGCGCAATGATGAATTATATGCTCTCTCTGATCTTCAATATCTCCATAAAGCTCCCTGTTTTCTTCTGGCCATAATTCAGCTATTCTATAATCGGTAAACAGGAATGTTTCCCCGCCCTGCTTTGTTATTGCAGGCCCTAAATTGCTTAAATAAAGCAGGCATTGACCACCATATTTAGGCAATTCACCAATAATTAATGTGTCCGGAAAGGCGCACCCTATATCTTCACTGATTAAAGTTGGACTGGCTATAGTAGGATCACTCCCGAATAATGCGTATATCTCACCTTCAAAGAAGAAAAAGAGATCATCAGACAATCTTTTAATGCCCGTTGGTAAGTATCCCTTTTTAACACTGAAATCAATAAAGTAGTTGTAATTAAACATATTGAGAAATTTTTGAGGGTATGTATGAGCAGCATCAATCGGAGTGCCGCCGGACCCGCCCGGTACCTCTGAATAATAAGCCCTGCCCTTTTCGGTAGAAACTAACCCAAATAGCCAGAACCTTGTTTTGGCGTATTCGCAGAATCCGGCAAGTGGGCCGACTGAGTAAGGTGTCATAATTAATTGTGCGGTTTCACCGGCCAGGGCTGCATCGGTAACAGAATCCTCAACATCTAATTGTTTCGAGCTTGAAACTATGCTCCCACCGATAACATAAGGCGTTATACCGGCAGTAGAACTACCAACGAGATAAAAACTATCATCGTCAATTACTTCAACCTGCCACGAAGTATCATCGAGTTCCTCTGCTCCACTTTCCATATCAATCAACTTTACATAATAATCATCAAGTAAATTATGGTCCGTCGTCGTATTAACGATTATACGGTTTTCAGGTGTAGTAAATGTTGAAATTTCCTTTAATGTTCCGGCTATATACCCTCCGGTCATGGGCGGTACCATGTCTGCCTTATTGTAAATAGTTGGAGCCCCCGCAGGACTTTCGAATGGATAATCATATTCATCAGAAGCGGTATCTTGTAGCTCAATTATTGTATCGCTGATTCTTGTAACTGTATATTTGTGATCGTTCAATCCTTTATAACTGGAACAATATTTCTCGTACAGTATCCAATTACCTCCGGCAGTATAATAATAATAAGTTTTATATTTTTTTCTTTCAGCTACCGGAGTATATAAGTTTTGACCATTACCACCTGTTATATCAGCAATTAAAATTTCTTCATCGGTAATCAATCCATGCGGCGCAGTTGTTGTTATTCTCACATTCGTTGCCGTTAAGAGGTCAATAGAAGATATGCTGAAATAATCCTGTGAAGCGTAACTTGTTCCGGCAGGATCAGAAGCGGTATAGGTACTTTTTGCTTTAAATATTTCATAGGTTTCATCGGAAGAACCATTTATTTTAATAACTGTTCCGCTTTCCACCGTTGCAGCATTGACACCTATTAAATCATGCGGATAGGCATAATCGTCCGTATCATCAACATCTATTCCCAAAAAAACATTACCGGTAGCAAAACCATGAGCACCGGAAGTTGTAGCACGAACATCGTTTGAATTTAAAGTAATGCTCTGTATTAACTTGGTAGGAAGAACAAAAGGAATTGGTATATCCATACAAAAGTAATGAGTAGCTGCAGAAGCCAGAGCCTCAGTTGTTAATAACCGTGTCCTGTGAATTCTTATATGCGTTGCTCCCTGCTCAAGAGCATACATATAATCTTCAGGAGTTTCATCAGAAGAAAACAAAGGAAAATTAACACCAAATGCCCCGACCGAACCAACCGCTTTTCTATTCCCAAGACTTTCCAACCCCTCGCTTACACCCGGATAAAATGTTGTCAGAGTGATTGGTTCGTCATCATCATCAAATGCAGCGTCAACCGTATGCCTTATAAAAGTAAACGCGTAGCTTAAGTAACCGGCGCCAAATGTTGTGCCGGTTATTACTGTAAGATCCGCAATGCTCGCGGCAACATTGATACACATTTCCCTGACTACATCTTCGGTATCGGTATCGCCTATCTCAATCACCTTGTGCCTTGTAAGATTTTGCGATTCGCGCCAGTACATTTCTTCGTCACACACCGTATAAAGATAGTCGAAAATGTGAATAAATCTGAATGATGGATCGGTAAGTCCGGTTGCAGTTCCTAAAACTGTTCTTAACTTTGTAGTAAGATTTATTTTAATAAGAAGATAATCAGTGCCGGATTTCACCCACATAACGGCAAATTTAGTACCCGAAGTGGTTATATACGCGATTGCATGAGAAGCAAAATCGTAATCATCGGTATCCAGGATTCTATTGTGTCTGCATCCTTTACGTGGTATTGGAGGATTGCCCGGATAGGCATTAACGAGAGAGACAACTTCCCCTTCTCGCAGGTCCTTTGGATCGTCCCTGCTATTCATTCCATAGATAGGAGCCCTGTCTTTTATTCTTGGAAGTTCCGGCATTGCATAACCTCTTTATATTAATCGTCACTACTTTCAAAATCCTTATCGTACCCGCTTTCACCGAGCCTGTACTGGTCGAACCCTGGACTATATCGCGGTTGCGGTCTGCCTGGAAGTCCACGCCTTTCGGCTTTTAAATCAAACAAAACTCTGTCAAACTGTTTACTGTAATAAATGGTTTCCTTGGAAGTGGACAGGGTAGCCTCTTCAACCTTAAACCGCAACCATGCCTTTGTGATACGCTTCTCGTATTTATCGTCAATGGGAACCTCATCACCAATCGCGGTAATATCATCATAAGAACCGGAATGCTCAATTATCACATAATAAGTCTCGCTTACCAGGTAGCAACTTGTAATTTTCGCAGCATCAAGAACGGTAGATAAATCATGCCTGAAGTACAATTTTGTATATCCCAAAGCAGCTGCATCATTACTCTTGATGATAATCGTTTTACCGGTTTCGGTTCCACCGTCAATTACAAGAAGGTAATCTTTAAAATCATCCTCATCGGCTACAGCAATATCAACATCAATCGAACCGAGCGCGTAGTTTTGAAAAGCATCGGCGGTATCGGGATCATCGTTCTCGTCAATTTCAACATTAAGCAGTTTTATCTTATTTTCAACCTCTTTGTACTGATAGTGCATTAATGGTTCAGCAGGATTGTATATTTTGCCGATTGTACGCATACCGTCGGGCTTATCTATCCAGACATCATCTTCTACCACCACTCCGGTTTCATGATCAATGGAGGGCATTAAAAAGCCCTCTCCGGCCAATGCCTCAAGAAGCTCATTCATCCAGACAATCCAATACGAATCAGCATATCTTTGAGTAAACTCGTATGGTTGCCTGGCTTTTACTACTGTTAATGTTGCCATTTTAAAATCCTATTTTTTGAGAGGATCTTTATTTTCTATTTCATTGCTGTCTTCGGGATCGATTAAAACAGGATATCCCTTTTTATTATCGCCATTGTCTTCTTCGGCAATAAGAACGCGCCCGTCCTTACCCACCTTTTCGACCTTGCGGGTAATCATTACATCTTTAAACCCACCCATAGCGGTAGGGCGTCTGACGGAAATTTTATCGGGATGGGATAAGAAATACATTTTTGGCTGTCTCGCGAGAAGCCTTTGCGCGTATGGTAATTTTACCCGATACTGTTTTGTGCCGTGCTGGCTTACCATTTGGGGAAATACTTCCGGCACAGTTTCTTTGGTATAGGGATTTAACCATGTCAAACTTTTAACGGCAGGAGTAAAAGCGAAAAGCACAACATCACTATTGATACTCCCTGCAAAAATTGGTTTATTCATAAAATCCACCTTCCGGGGTTTAAAACGTTAAATTCCGGGGAAGCAGGGAGCCGAAACTCCCCACAACACCCCGGATAAAAAAACCAAAGGCTTTCACCTTCAGTTATTATTTACTTTTTGTCTTCCTTTTTATCCGAGCCTGTCAACCTATCAATCTCAGGCTCAAAAGTATCGTATAGTTCAATCTGATCCTGTCTTAACTGCTCACCTGTTTCAAGCTCTTTGAGTTTGTTACAGATGATTTCAAGGTAAACTTCACCGACTTCTATTTCTTTCATCGGGTCATTTTGGGGGGTAGTCATTCTACTAGCCATTCTACCATTACCCAAATCGGTTTCAGTCAACCCGACAAGCTCACCTTCTTTTTTATCCATGCTTAACTCTTCCTGCAAAATACGCAGGAGTTTAAGCCTTGACCGCCGCCCCTGTTCTTGTGCAAGTAGATCCAACAGCATGAGCCTTACAGGACACGACATCTTTATTTTTGTAGACATACAAAACCTCCGGGGTTTTAATAATTAATGGAAATGGGAGCCTCGAAAGACTCCCTGTTATTACTTTTTCTCTTTTTCAGCAGCTTCTTTTTCAGCAGCTTCTTTCGCCGCTATTTCAGCCGCCTCTTTCGCTACATCAACACAACCTGCTTTGCGACAAAGTAGGTCAGCAGCAGCCGGAGCTACTTTGTCTATTTTCCCGTCAGGATACCGTATTTCAACAAGGACTACCTTAAAATCCTTGTCAAATTCTTTATTCTCTTTAGGCATAAAAGCCCTCCATTTTTAATTTTTTATTTTTATAAAGGAGCATGCCGAAGCATACCCCTTTTGTTAATTGTTAAAAATTTCCGATTAAGCTATAGTAGTCCAGAGTTGGATATAACGGGTATACCCACCATGCTTTACCTTGTACCATCCACCTACACCAGAACAGGTCGGAGTGGTTGTAACACTCATCCAGGTATCGTTTGTGGTAGACGATTCAATGAGATAAGTCATTTTGTTTGCCGCAGCAAAACACCCAAGAAAAGCATTACCAACATTTGCGCCGTTATGCTCAAGACGCAGTACGTGTAACTGGTTACTTCCTACACGATCATCATACGTGTAAATAGCAGCCCCGTAATGGTCGCCAATGGTCGCTGTAGCTACCACATAGGTTTCAATCTTCAGACCAGTATGATTACCTGAAGAACTTGTGCCGGTAGCTTCCGTTTCGATGTACAGACCGGTGTGTTCACCAGTTATTGTCTGGCTTGCAGACCTCGACTTAATCCTCATGCCGTGCCATGCACTTCCGGCCTGTGCCGTAATAGCAATGGAATCGACAATAGGAATATAGTCAGTCAGGTACTTACGCCACACATCGTACTGGTACACGTACCGATGTGCAGTAGTTACGACATTACTGGCATAGGTAAGCATCAGGTATTCATCACCGCCACCAACAACAGTTGAATAGTTGGTACTCGGAGCAGTCTCACCGACATACTCTCTACGAACCGATCTTTCGCCAGAGCCATGAAAGGCGTAGGTATCGGCAGAAATTACATTCGCAAAACCACTGCTCAACACACCGGCATTAACCAGTGTATTTGAGTGGATGATTCGGACATGGTGTCCTAATTTGTCATTCGCGATAGTCATAGTTCTCTCTCCTTGTTGATTTTGTTAATAAAAAATTATTTCCGGGGTAATTTATTATTTACGTATTACTTTCTGTTAATTAAGCTGCAAAACTTACACCCGGCCCTGGATCGTAGAACCATGCAATAAGGCTCTGGTTGTTCAGGTAAGTAGTAGTCCCGCCGATTTTGGTCATAGGTTCATACCTTTTGAAACCATGCTTCATGTGAGCCGCCCATGAGCCGCCCTTACCATGAATACCGTAATCAGCAGTAAACCAGGTTTTTCCACCCTTTTTACTGTTTGTTCCTGCTCCATAAACCTTTTGTGAGGTTGCATGAAGAAGGGCTTTAGCTCCCAGGTAAATTGCAGGACACAGGTAAGAATCGGTATCCGCGGTTGCAATAGCGACCTGCGGATCGGTGTCAATACCTGCACCGTAAACGGGAAGTCCACCGGAAGTTGACGCTCTCCATGCCTTGATCCATTCGCAAGGTATATAGAGAATCTTATCTATCTCAACAGCCTGGTCCTGATTAATAGCATGGTTTTTGTCTGCACCTCTGTAATCAGCGTCCCTCATCATGGTAAACCAGACATTGTTTGTGCTTCTCTCCATCAACCTTTGAAGAAGCCACGGATCGATAAGGCAAACTGCTCTTAACTGCTTGCCTAAAACCTGTGCACTTTTAAATCTCAGCACAGATATAATCTGGTTTTTAATAAACGCATGAGCGGCAAGACTGAAACCATCACCAGTTACATCGGTGAGAGTGTCCAGAGCCGTCGCAACAGAAGCCTCAAAAGTTGCGCGGGTAGCGTTCCATGTAACCATACCATTACCGCCGACATAGGTATTTTTGCATGAAATTATATCTCCTGCGGCCGCCGCGTTCATCAACTGCATCCCCAGACCGCCATCGGTAGTAAGAAGCGTTCCTCTGTCCCCGCCACAGAAAAGAGACTGAAAAGCTAAAAAGTCAATCCACTTTCCCATGTACTCGCCAATACCTTCCTGGTAAGTAGGTTCAAGGTTCGCAATAAGATTAGCGAATCTTTGCTGATCCATTTCTGACCAGAAGGGATACGCCGGGGAATCAAACATATTAAGGCGTACATCATCATGGTAGAATAGCGGATATGTACCTTCTTTCACAGCAACCGACCCGTGAGTAGGAAGTCCCTTAAAATCATCGAGCAAGGTGAAACGTACCTCGTCACCTTTGTCTACTACCTTGGTCTGGACACAGGAAGAAGTTGAAATATCGGCGGATCTTCCCGCAACGTCCATTGTTTTAACCAATCTTTCTATTCCTTTACCGTTTGCGCCCAACCCACCGAAAATACTGTACCTTTGAGAAAATCTGTCAATGGATTTTTCAATCATTGCCTGCACAGTAAAGGCGTGGGTGTCAGCCCCGGTAGCTCCAACATAAAGTTGTTCAGCCATATAAATAGCCTCCTGAAAATAGTTAGTGTTTATTATCAAGCATTTACGCAATCCGGGGCAGGCGCGAAATGCCGGTTATCTATAATCTTACGTTTTTTTTAACCAAATTTTGAATTGCAAATATTTCCTCGTCTTTTGCGTTATCAATTAACGCGCCAACATAATCGGGATCAGACAGCTTTCCCTTATCAATAGCTCCAAAATCAACAATGGTTGCTTCTTTTTCGGTAGTCTTAACGGTATCCTTTGATTGCTTCATTGCCTTATCAAGTTTTTTGGGATTAAACATACTCAGCATCTTGTCACGTTCCGTCTGTCTGATTTTAAAATCCCTCGACTTTGTATTAAACGCGACCGGTTCACCGAGATCGGCGGCAATCATGGCGTAAAGAGCTTTTGGATTATCCTTGAATTTCGCGAGCTCTTCATATCTTTTGTAACCAAATTTCTCCATCAGGTGTTTCTGGTATCTTCCGATACCCTTATTAAACGTGTTCCATTCCGGGTGTTTTTCTTTTTGCTCCCAAATTTTCTCAATATTTGTTTCTTTAATTTTGAAAGCTTCGTTAATATCGCCAAGGGCCAAAAGAGCGTCAACACCGGCTTTTCCCCTTTCCCTGGATTCCTGCTCTGTCTTATTTTTGAGCAGAATGCTCTTTACGGCAAGGTTGACATTTTCCGCCATATCCTTTTCAAATTCTTTATTTACCTCTATGATTTCATCTTCTTTCAGTTCCAATGTTTCTTCAAGAAGCTTCCTGGTTTCTTTCGACATTCCATAGGTAGCATAACTTTCATTTCCCTTGCCCTCTTCAATTCGCCTCATCCGTTCTTTTACAATCGGATCATTCAGGATTTCTTCATTAGCGGTAGAGGAAGAAGTAATCTGCTCATTGAGTTCTTTGTTTTTTGTAATAAGATTTCCGAGATTTTCAAGGATTTCAACCGGTGTTTTCTGCAGGACTTCCTTTTTGAAAGTCATCCCCTCAATGGTAACGTCATTTTCGTAGGTGTAGGAGGGTTCTTCCGGCTTGCCAAGGTTATCGATTTTTACGTTTTCAATAACCTTATCACCGACTTTGATATTGTATGTGCCATCGTCATTTACTTTTTCAACAATGGCATCTTCGCCATCAGAATCCTTTTTTTCCTTGTAGACAATTTCGTTTTCTTTTTCGAATTTCAATTCCGTATCTTTAACGGCATTTTTGTCAACAACCTTTTCGGGATCCTTAACCGGGTCTTTTTCAGGTTGCTCAATCTCCTTCAGTTCCTCAATCTCCTTGATGAAGTCGGGATCATCCTTCAATTCGTCAGAAATATTTGCACCGTCGAACAATTCAGGATCAGCAATGACTTTTTCTTCTGCACCGTCTTTGTTGTCAGCAGTACCGCCATCATCCGCGCTTCCTCCAGGTGCACCGGCAGTATCATCACCCTCATAGCACCGGTTCATCATTTCAAAGGCTCTGAAAATCTGTTTTAAAAATCGTTTATTCATAACTTTTTACCTCCGGGGTAAATGTTTTATGCAGCCGCAGAAGCGGGTTGTGCTTCTTGTGGCAATTGAAATTGATTATTTCCACCTGTATTTATATAATTTCCCTGAACGAGTATATCGTACATTCCTGGTATATATGCCAAATCCTCCGGTGTAATACTGAATGAAAACCCTGATCTCATTGCTTTTATTTTCTCAGCCTCAGTTTTAGCTTTTCTTTCCTCGAGCTCTGCCATTAATTTAGCCATTTGCTGTTGGTTCATCTGTTCAGCCTGCACCTGTGCTTTCTCTGCAATGACACTTCCTGTCTCTTTAGCGGTCTTGTTCCCGCCCATTGACATTAATACCGATGATAACAGGGTAAGAGTTTCGTCAGCCTGTATCAAAGTCGGAGCAGCAGTATTCCAGAAGATGAGCATTTCATTAAGTTCCTGTTGACGCGCTGTTGGAGAATCATCACCCGGTACCAATCTCCAACGCCATTTTACGCTGCTCAAATCGTTGGTTACTCCTATTTCGTTTCCGTCCAAATCGTTTTCTTTTTGATTAACCGAGACTGTTTGTATTTCCTGTTCTTCATCGTCTGATATTTCAATTACCTGTTCTTCGGTAAAAACGTATGGTATCATCATCAATTCAAGGTTTTTAGCTTTGAAATATGATTTATTAAAACTATCAGAGAGAAACGAGTAACCGATAAGAGCCTGGGAAATTTCTGTTGTTTTGGCAACATTGGATTGCTCCGGAGAGTGAGCTCCCATAACGCCCCTTGTTAATAGAGTTTCATCGTCCATATCTCTATCAACCTTTTCGGAATAGTTCTTATAGGAATCGTTAGCGGTACGCTTCAGGAAATCCATATTATCCCTTATTTTCCCAGGGAATTTAGGATCGGCAACACCAATACCATTACCAATCGATAACTCAGTTGGAAGATCCTCAGAGTTTTCAAGAGAACCTTTTTTATAAACAAACAAATCACCGGACCCGCACCTTACATCATGCAGATACTCAGTCTCAGAAATAGCTTTCATCAAAAGTTTTTGCTGCATATCCGCGCCCGGGCCAGTAGGAAGTCCGTCAACTATTTGCGGAATAAAAATAACGCACGGTAGTATCGGGTTTCCCTTATCGTCATGCTCCTGGAACCAATGTAATTTATTTTGGAGCATGAGCCCCTCTTGTGTCCATCGTGATTGCCAGAGTGCATTAATCTCAATTTCAGCGTAAACATATTTATCAGCGTTTTGCTTTTTCCACGCTTCCCACCGTTCATCATTCCATGTACCCGGGCGCATTTGATAATCAAGGGTATTATCACCTTCGGTTTCCGTCGCAATGGCAACTTCCGCTTTAACCTTTACCGGACTCAACCTTTCGCAGCAGAGCATCCTGCCGTCTAAGCCGGTATGTGTTGCTCCTGCAAGAATATCATAATTAAGAAATCGCGCATC
>Ga0307376_10004673_pt1 | contig 12472 bp, 21 predicted proteins | sample TR2MG_FD_202536 | JGI IMG/M metagenome (GOLD analysis project Ga0307376, IMG submission 202536) | Soil microbial communities from Risofladan, Vaasa, Finland - TR-2 | ecosystem: Environmental > Terrestrial > Soil > Coastal area > Acid sulfate soil | place: Finland: Risofladan, Vaasa | collected... | reverse complement strand
ATACGCCACTTGCCGTGTTCCAGGTGCAAACGCATGCCTGGCACACCGCGATCGATGTGGTGCTTGTTTACCGCGATTGACGTGGCCCCGCGCTTCCATCCGCGCATCGGTTGTGACCCGCCGATGCCTGTTGTGAAAAAACGACGCACGGGAATGTTGGTGGTCCGCACCAGCTCGTCAGACCACACGCGCTGCGCTTGGTTGGCCTCGATGTAAACCATGTCAGGTTGATAAAGCGCATATTCCGCTTTGATCATGTCGATCTGGGCAGAGAAGGCCACGCCCCTTTCACGCCGCAAGCCCGCCAGCCAATAATTGCCCTCGGGATCAACAGCAATTGTGAAGATCACAAACCAGTCCGCGCCAACTTCCGCAGACAACGCGATGTCCACGCCCATGTACCGTGAATATCCTAGCTGCTCCCAATACGCGGCCGGCAAGCCCAGCTTATAAGGCTGGCGAACACCAGGAGCGGAAAACAATTTCCCAGGAAACAGGGACGCTTCGTCGGTCAGCGGCTCGCACAAGAACTCACGGGCAAAGCGGGCCGCGCTTTTCAATTCCGCTTTTTTCGCGGTCAAGTCTTCCATGCTGTAACGGGCAGGCCACAACGGGTTCCCGTTTTTCAAAGCGGGATACTTGGCGCAGCGGTACTGCCCAGATTGATCCAGTGCCGCATAAAGATCGGCTTGGTGCATAGGCGTGCCCACCACGATCAGTTGCTTTTTGCGGTGGACCATGCCCGCGATTGCGGACAAGAAATAGTCGATATTCCGCTGTCGGATCGTTTCCGAGTAGATGTCGTCATCGTTAAGAACATCGTCGCAAACGCACCAATCAGGGTGAGCGCCGCGGACCTTGACGCCAAAGCCGGCCGCGCGAATCACAGAACCGTTCCGCAACTTGATCCGCTTGGCCGACCAAAAGCGATCACCGGAATACGGAATCAGGTGCGCCAACTTCGGGTTGGTTAAAAGCTCGTCTTTGATCTTGCCTAGAAACAATTCCGCTTGCGGCTGTGTTGCGGAAAAGACGATGCCCTCACTGCCAGGATCGGAAAATCCTGCTTTCCAAATCGGATAAGCGAGCGTGAAGAAAAAAGATTTTCCGTGGTCACGGGCCGCGAGAATGTTGATCCGCTTGTGACCCGAAACCAGCTCGCCCCAATCCAGGTGGTGAGGCCCTATCAAAAACCGGCCGTTGTAGGGCGCCTCCTTTGGGCCCCTCAACATTTCCTGGGCAAAGAATGGCAGGCTGTGCCGCAAGATTGCATGGCGCGTCTCGAACCAAATTGGATCGGACTCTGGGGCGGCGGCCGCTACCTCGATCGCCGCGTGCATGTCGTTTTCCGAAAACGACGGAAGGTCCAACAGGGCCCCAACTTTTTGCACGGCCACGTCGCCGATTACTGGCGTGCGTGGCGGAACGTGATTGCGGAACAAAACCACAGGCACGCGGCCCATAACCGGCGTGCGATCCATCAGGCTTTGGCCATATGGGCGGACGTTAAATGCAAAAAGGCGCCCTCACAGCCAAAAGTGAGAACGCCTTTTTGAGATTCGGCCTCGTCCAAAACAGCCGTTTTTCCGACGAAAGACGGATAAAAACGCTTGAGCAACCGCTCGTAGGTGGCCCGCTCGTCCGCAGAGGCCGCGCCTTCGACTGTAATTTTATCCGCTGGTGCTTGGTTCGTCATCCGGTCCAGGATGCCCCGGCTCGGGCTGTCCTTGCAACCATTCCGCATTTAGCGCGCGGAACGTCTCCAACTTACTTTCCGCTTTTTTGATGGCGCCCAGGAGCTTTTCCCGGTCGCGGTCATAGCGCGCTTCCACGTCAGCCACCACAGCTCGAAACGGATCCAGGGATCGCTCGGCTTCGTCCGCTTGGCGAACAACGTTGGCAACTTCGTCTCTTGTGGCAACAAGCCTCTTGCCCGCCAACACCAGCGCCTCTTTGGCGTCATCAAGGGCTTTGCGGGCCGCCTCGACTTGCGCAGAGGCTTGAGCGATGCGAGCCTCACCGGCCGCGACGAAACTGCGCCCAACGTTCGCACGTTCAACCAGCGCAGAGATCTCGACACGCTTGCGCGACAACGTGCCCATGGCGTCCGCGCGGACACGTTCCGCATCCCAGGCTATGGACTCAAGCTCTTGCACCAGCAAGTCATGCTCGGCTTTCAAAACCGCGTCTTTGCGCTGGGCCCACTCGCGCTTTTTGGCGGCGGCCTTCGCGGAATAAGTCACGTCCCCCAATGGCTCTTGTGTTGCGGGAAGTACCGTGATCTTCGGGCGTGCTCTCAACAATGGATCGGTCATGGTCGGGTGTTCCTTTTTGCTAAACGACTTCCAAAAAAACGTCGAGAAGGGCGGGCACCTGGGCCCCTACAGGCAATGGATCGAACGAAGGGTGAGCCACTTGGAGCCACAGCACATGCGATCCCGTGTCCGCGTAGACCGTCATGCACAGCGCATCCGTAGGCAAACCGTGCCGAACCACGCGGAACGTTTTGCTGGACATAAGCAAGCCCGCGATCATTTGCGCATCAACAGCGATTCGCGCAAAGCGCCTTTCGCGGACTGCCAGCGTGTTGGGGGTCATTTGTGAAAATACACTTTCTGGCCAATCCCACCTGGATTGCCATTTGTACCCTTGTCGCGCCAGCGAGAACCGCTTTCGCTGGACACTTGCCGCTCGTCAAAAATCAAGCGCGAGTTTCCGCGTTTCCGCTCAACGCTGCCAAGCTGGATGCCCGAACGCACAAGCACGTATTCCGCACGCTCCTGGCATTCGGGGCATTCAAGCGTTTGCTCGCGTTCCGCATATGTACGTTTTTCAGACGTAACGTGACCCGCGGGGCACTCGTAATCGTAAATCGGCATCACACACCGTCCTTGTTTTGAGCTTCCGCGATCTGCTTCTCGGTGTTGGCGATCTCGCGCCGCAAATACCACTGCGCTTTTTTCAGGTCTTCGACCTTCGACCGTAGCGGGCCCGCTTCCGTCAGAAAAGCGGAGACAGGAACCTTCGCGCCAGCTCGGGCAATGTACTTCACCGTATTGCCCAAACAAAAGCCAAGATCCCACGCCTCGATGACCTTGATCGCTTCATACGGATTGTTCGCGCCACCATAGTGGGCCGGGTGATTTACTGGATCGCTCATGCTTTTTTGCCCTCAACGAAAAGATCCCACGTCTTTGGGAAACGGACCTTGAGAAGCTCACCCACAGCGTGTGCGAATTGTTGGATCTCCCACTGCGCTGCGGAATCCATCCGCAACGTCAAAAACGCCAACCAGTTGCGCAGGTTCGCACTCGCGCGCATCCGCGAATACCGACCAACAGGCAGGTGCACACGCGCAAGCTCTTTGGGCACGCCGCCGTTCAGAGCTTGTGTGTAAAGCGCCTGTTGCACCCCGTACATTTCCGCCAGCATCTCGCGATAACTCGCAGCAAGATCCGGTGTCAGCTCGGCGGCACCAGCCACAGTCCCGGCCTGTTTGTTGGTTTTTGAATTGAGCAACAAGCGATCCACGGTGGGCACATAGTTTTCGTCGGGCAAGGGCACGTAACGGCCGCTCATCTCGTTGTAACTGTTGTGAACGACGAAACCATCTGCCACAAAGTTATGCCATGGGCCCTCAACCGAAAGGTCAAACGTTGGAAGCAAACCAACGTCTACAACATCTGTTATTTCCTCAAAAACGGGAACAAGTCTCCGTTGTTTATATTTTTCAAGCACCAAAAGAGATCCTTGGTCCACGGCATCACCAAGCCGCAACCAACCTGTACTGGTAAACACCTTGTGCTCGCGTGTCGCCGTCAGCTCACGACCAGATACAGTCGTCACGCGAAGCATCGGCTTCGGTTCACCACGGATAACGTCCACAATGTTCGTGTGAACAATCTCGCGCGTGTCCTCAGTCAGACAACGCAGACGCAGGGCTTGAGTGCGCGATCTTTGATCGGTTTGTTGCCATTCCTTCCACAATTCCTCAATCCGCATTCGATAAACAGCATGACGCTGATTTTTCCATTCCGGCGGTTCAAAATGGATCATCGTTTCCGGTCCCAGGCATTGGGTCCGGTGTCGGTGCCATTCGCGGAACACGAAAATCGGCGCCTTCACCTCGATGACAAGCCCCGCCATCTCAAAGGGAGTTGCGTGTTTGTTGGTCCACAGGTAGCGCAGCAATTTGTCATCACCCGGAACGATCTCGCAGGTGTCGTCGCACGTTCGGCAAAACGGTTCTGGGCCGACTGATGATCCACACGTTTTGCACCTGGGGCCCCAACCGAGAAAGCCTTTGTCGGTGGACATACGCGCGGCCTCAATGATTCGTTGGTCGGATCCCCAGGACTCGACCTCTGACACGTAGCCGTGATCCAGCACGTCGATGCGACGGCTCATGCGCAAACCTTTGCCATCACGCGCACAGCGACGCCTTTGCAAACGGAAACCTTCGCGTCCGACACCTCGAACGTGCGCCCCTTGTCGGTGGTCACCCGATCGCCACAGCAAACGTGCAGCGGAAATTCATGGAGATCTGCCGCACAAAACACGGTGCCTGTAGATCCGCAAAACAGTTTGACCCGACAACGCCCAGGATTCGTGGGCGTGCGTGTCGTGGCTTCTTCGGTCGCTTGGTAAATCGTCATGGCCCCACTGCTATACCGGACACCAGCCAAAAGGTTACACGCGCGGCGCCCAGGCCACGCCGTCCCACACCCAGTTGGCCAGCGTGGATCGGATCAGGGCCGGCACAGCGGGGGCATGCGTACCAGCCAAGGATCCGTCAAAATCAAAATCCCAATCGAACGTCAAACCCTTGGTGCAACGCTCCACGTCCACGCGCCACCCTGGGAATCGTGCCGCAAACGCCTTACGCAAAGCGATCTCAAGGGGGCTTGGTTTTTCGCCCGCGTCCAGACCGTTGATCTCGATAAAAATCGCAGCACGCTCGCACAAGCATTCGCGCAGATCCTCGGCCGCAGTGCGGAACAGCAGCGGCACCCCAAACGCCTTGTAAAAAGACAGCTCGCTGGGCCACAGGTCATCGTCACCCACTTGGGCAACCAAGGCCCAGACCGAGAAATTATCGGTGCCCTCCCAGGTGTCGCCCGTCTTGTAGGTTTCGCACGAAAACCACTCGCCATCGACACAAGCCACGCGCTGCCCAGGGCGCCAGGTGTGGCCGTCGTAACCCACCAGTGTGTTGACTGCGGCCTCGGTCAAATCGGCCCCGTCAGGGCCCGTGGCAAAGCCCGGCGCGGAAAGGTCGGACAGGTCAGACAGGCGGTTGATCGTGATTGTTTCGCTCATTGTCGTTGCCTCCTGTTTTCCAAAAGGGGGGTTATTCCGCACGCAACGTGTTTACCGCCACGCACAGCGAGTCGCAGATCGGATATTCGCCGCAGTAGATCGAACCAAACACGTTTTGACGCGAGCCATCCGCAGACGTGTATTCGCCGCCCAAAGCCCATTCGCGCCAAGCCTCTTGCGCATCGCGAATCGTGCCGCGATAGTCACGCGTCCCGCCGCCGTCCCTGGACGCAGGGTCTGCGATGTTCAGGGTCAGATCCAGGGCCACGCCGAAGCGGAACAAGTCCTCCGCGTCAAAAACGCCGCCAGCTCCGGCGGCCGCCTCGCCTCCCTCGAACGGACCAGGGCCCGCCACAAACCGACCGTTGAACTCGGAACCGTCCTCGCGGAAGGCCAGGGTGTAGGCGCCGGCCTCGCCGTCCACAGCCACAGCCATCAGCTCGTCGGCAAACGTGTCAGCCCCGCTCAAATCGACGTAGCAGGTCTGACCGTCCACCTCGATGCGCCCAGTGTCGCCGGCCGCCAAGGACGCCTCACGCTCGGCGGCGGTTGCAGGGCGGATAACCTCGGCAGTGTCGCTGTCCATCAGGTCGCCGTAGTTTGGTGTGTTGCTGTTCATGGTCGTTGTCTCCGTTTTTGGTTGTGGGCCGAAGCCCCGGTCACAATTCAAACCGTATGCGAATTAATTCGCAGGTGCAAGAATTATTTCGCATAAGCTGTTTTTAGCCTCGCCAGCTCATGCAGGGCCACGCCGTACCACACCCAGTTGGCCCGCGTGGATCGGATCAGGGCCGGCACAGCGGGGGCAATGCGCCCCCGCATTGGCATTATATGAACCCTCCGCGGGCCGCAATCTCGGCCCCACGCGCCTTGGCAATACGGGCCAATTCGGCTTCGCCCTGGTGGTCGAAAACTGTCTCCAAGAAAGCAAACTCGATTATGCGGCGTGCAGTGAAGTCGGGATGAATCGCGCTCCACCGAACGTGTCCGCATTCGTATTTCATGGCCGCCGCCATGTTTGCCCCCGTTGCTCGGAGCGTCGCCAGTCGGTCGTAACAAGGGTCGATTCTGACTGTTGGTGTGTTGCTGTTCATGGTCGTTGTCTCCGTTTTTGGGTTGTGGGCCGAAGCCCCGGTCACAATTCAAACCGTATGCGGATTAATTCGCATGCGCAAGAATTATTTCGCATAAGCTGTTTTTAGCCTCGCCACGTCCCGATCGGTGAACCCACCCGGCCGGGCCTCGGTGATCGGCCACATGATGCTGTCTGGATCTGAATCGTGGTCCAGGCCCAGGACGTGCCCCAGCTCATGCAAGGCCACGCCGTACCGTTGCCCAGCGTTCAGGTCGCTGCGCTCGGGTAACGTCACCAGGGCGCTTGTCGTGGGGGCCCGCAGACTCGAAAACATCGTCGAGCCGTGCGTGGGATCCGCTCCGTCGTCGTCCCGCACGTTGCAGCTCCCCCGGTCGGGAATGCCCATGGGCACCCCGGACGCCAGGCGCGGAGCCAGAAACACCACCAGCTCCAAACGCTCGTTGACGTGGGCGGCCGCGCGCTCCACAGCGAACCGCCAAACAGGATCCAGATCGTCCGCGATAACCAAGCGAATCGGCAGTTTCGCCCACAGCCTCGGGGCCCCCGTGGGGTCCAGCAAAAATCCCTTGTCGCGTAGGTTGTCGCTGCGCTCCTTCAGCAAGACCAAAGCCGCTGCACCAGTCACGATCAACGCCACCACCACCAACACGCGCAACCACCACGGATCGAGCTGTGCCATCTTTGGGGCCCAGATCAAAATCGCAGCAAACTCCAAAACGGCCACACCCAGCAGGATAAACCCAACCACAGATCGCTTGCTCACGCTGTCAGCCCTCCGGTGTTATTTGCGGAGGCGCAACCGACGTTGGAACCTGGCTCTTGGCCTCGCGCCATTGGTTGTATTTGACCCGACCGCCCAGCACGCGAATCAGCTCGCCCTGCATTTCTTCGTGCTGGATCTTCTGCGTGCGCTTCAGATCTTCGGAAAAATCATAGCGGGCCTTTGCAGCCTCCATCCGCGTCTCGAACATCGAGCGGGAACCCCAACCGATGCCCTCTTTTGGATCCAGGTGCACACGGTGATCGTCCCGGTGTGTCTGGGCCTGCACGACGAACAAAGCGGCCGTGCCGGCAATCGAGACAAAGCCACCGATCAACAGTGCCCAGGTGCCCAGGCTTAAACGCACTGGGATCGCTGTCCGCGCTGTCAGTGTGGGCAATCCATCCTGGCTCAAGCTGCGATCGGAAGATGGCACAGCGGAAGCCATTGGCATGGGCAGTGCAATTGGACGGCTCACGTCCTCGGCATCGAGGCGCGCGGCCAATTCCGCTTCCATCGCCAAGATCCGTCGCTTGCTCTCCAACAAAGCCTCGTATTCCGCTTGCAGCGCATCCGCATTCGCATTCGCAGGACGGTGCACTCTGCGGAACGAAGGTGGTTCCGGTTGAATGATCGGCGCGCGGGTTGGCGTTTTGCGATCATCCATCACGATTTATTCGATCCTCGCGCTGGCGGACAAATCCGGGTTGTTTTTGCAGGTGACACGCGTGCGTGCGGCCTCCTCCAGGTACGAGCCTAAATAGGGGTGCTCGCCGCGAAGCCAGGCTGTTGCCATCGCCGCGGCGAAGGACGCAACGCCGCCGAAGATCTGGACTAGCAACGCCACCCACCAGGGCCCGCCGGCCAACAGCCACAAACCGTTGCCGGCGGCCAACACCAAGGCGATCGCTTCGTAAGCCTCAACGTGTGTCAGTTCGTGCATGGCCAGTTGGTCCGTCAGCACGATGTCCCGGTGGGTTGGCCGCATCGAGGGCGTGATCGCGGTGGCGCGCAGTGAGGCCACAACCTCGGGAGAATGATCCACCCATTCCAGGTGATCGGCGGCCACCAAGATCACATGCCCAAACGTGCTGGCACCCCACTTTGCGTAGAGCTGGCGGTAAAACCAGCTCTGCGGGTCAAGCTCCATCCAAAACACCCCGCGTTTCCACTCGACGCGCTTTCCCCACAAGGCGCGCATCAAGCCGCACACACAGACAAACGCCAGCACGTCGGCGGGAAAACTCACCAGATACAGCAGGGCGCGTTTCATCTTGAAAACGACACTAATGGTCGCGATGACCTTGCGCAACGTTTCGCCAAACAAACCTATTTGGGCCTCTACGTGCCCCAGCGAAGCGACTGTTTAGGCCGTCAGCATGTCGGTCAGCGGAACGCACACGCCGCACACCCACTTGCCCGACACGCGGGCCTCACCAGGGCGATCGTTGCACTCCACACACAGGGAAACGCGATCGTCGTGGTCCGTGTGCCAAGGGTCCACCACCACGCGATCACCTTGGGCTCGGGCCAGGCCACCCATGCGGCACACGTAATCCACAACATCAAGAACACCCTTAACCCGCACCAAACGCGAAGGGGCCGCGGAACCTGGCTGCGGGTTTTGCAAGTAAAGCTGGTGACGCTCAAGCACCAGCTTTGCGGAACCGCGCACAACATCGACGTTCCAACCTTTGCAACCGCCTTCGATCTGCTTATGAATCAGGGCCTCAAGGGCTCGCGTGTCTTTCGGTTTACTGGTCATGACGAACCTCTCCATTGCGCTTGTTCAAAAGGCTTTGCGGCGCAAACTCGCCTCGAAAGCCGCACGACGGGCCAAGGCTCCGCCGAACAAAAGATCCGGTTGGATCGTGTCCACGTTATGCCAGGCCCAGCCCGCGCATTTGTCGGGTTCCGCGTTCCGCACAGCATCGACCAAGCCCATGAAACTCACCGCGTGCATAAATACCGTCACGCAAGAGTCAACACCACCGGGCTTGTGGCATTCGGCAAAGAGCTGATAGGTGTCGCTCAACACAAGGCCCGTTTCTTCGCGCAGCTCGCGGGCCGCAGCTTCGCGGATTGTTTCCCCAGGTTCCACCAGGCCACCAGGGAAACCCAGCAAGCCCCTGCCGGTGTCTTTCGTGCGCGTGCCCAACAGCACGCTTCCGTAAACGTTCGTCACCACGATGGCAACACCACACAGCACACCGGGGGCTTTATCCACGGGCCTTGATACCTGCATCGCGTGCCGCGTTCAACTCAGCCATGCGATCAACCGTACCACCCGCATCAGGGTGCGCGGAACGTGCCAGTTGCCGAAACGACGCATTTATCTCGGCGGCTGTTGCATCAGGCTGCACGCCCAACACGCGGAACCATGGCGTCACCTCTGGTAGCGCGCGGAACCCAGCAAAGGCCGACAACGTGTCTGCAACTCCCCAGCGCAATTGACCGCGCAAGGCTTCGACGTATTTGCCAATGGCAAGCAGGTTGTCCGCGATCCTGTCGTACTGGTCGCAGCACAAGACGTGCGGGTGTTGGCCTTCCAAGACGAAAAACACGCACACGCCAACGTCTTCGGGCTCGCGCTGTGACGTGTAGGGCAAGCCGTCTTGTCGCGTGCGCAGGTCGCTGTTGATCACAACGTTGGCCGCACCCAAGCGGCTCAATTCCGCAAGCGTGTGATCTCGGGCCCAGCCCAAACCAGTGCCGCGGCCGCCAGCACCGAAGCGCGATCGGAAACGCTTGTGCTTTGGTGTGCGTGGACGAAAAGACGGCCACAGCAACGGATATGGTTCAACACTCATTTGCCGTCGCCCTCATCGCTGAAGCCGAGGGCCTGGGGTCCAGGTGTGAGATTGATCAGGGTCACCGACTTGGTGGGTTCAAACTCGAAAGGATCCTGTACGAAGGCGACCTCCAAGTTCTTGTCGTGCGCCACCACCTCCACGTCTTGCACAGACACGCCGTGTCCCAATCCATGCGGTGTAAATGTCCCGCGTCGAATACGCGTTTGTACGTCGCCTTCTTTCAGCTTTTCTTGTTCACTCATCGTCTGCACTCACGTCTGGCTCTTGTTCCAAGGGTACGTGGGGCACGCGGAAAGCAGGCTCCCACACACGGTCGCAACCTGTAATAAGCGCCGTCGCGAGAGCGTGCGCTGTCGCTGGTGGCATTTCCAAGCGCATCGTTCCGTCCTCATTGGACGCTACGATTGTCACGGAACCCTTTCGATACGTGACTTTCACGATCCCGCTCTCTCGCGCACACGCTCAATCGTCACGCGCTCCTGCCGGTACATGTCGCAGTTTTCAAGCACCACCTCCGTCAACGGCGTCCACTGCGACGACCCCGCGATGCACACGGCGGGCCATTCGCGCCCGCCAGGGTACGAGCGGCCCGTGACGATCATCGCATACCAGTTATCGCCACCGCCGCTGGACCACATCCAGATCTGGCCGGGGGCGGGGCTGTGTAAATTTCCTAGATTCATGTTCGACCCCTTTTGTCTGTATCCCGCAAACTCATGCTTTACCGTCTGCCACAAGGGCCATCAGCTTGGCGCACGCCTCGGCATAGTTCATCGCACGCCACGGCCTACGCTCGATGACGGCCAAGGCTTCACATGGACTTAGGCCGCCACGTTGATTGAGCCGTTCCAACGTTTGGTAGTGATTCTTTTGCGCCTGATCCTCATTGAGCAAGTGCCACGGAACGCAAGACGGGCACTCGATCTGAAGGTCGCGATGTTGCCACGACGGCATGATCGTGAATGCCTTAAAGCGAGGCTCCCATCCCGGAAAGGCACCTTGCGATACTGCCATATCAAGCAGAATCGACGCAGCCGCGGAAGCGTCTACGCCGTGGGCAACAAGGGACGGGTATTGCGGGCTTGTGGCACGGAAAGGCAACTCGCCTTTACCGAGATTGACCACCTCGACCTTAATGGTTTTTCCGGTCATCAGTTTGCCTCAAGATCAGGCGCATGCTTCGGCAAGCCGAACATGCCGCGAAACTGGCAAAACGGTATGTTGTCTAGGCTGGAGCTTGATCCTGCTTTGGCCCAAGCCTTGCTGTCACGGATCACAAACTCACCACGCACCAACTTTGGTTCAACGCGCATGTCGATCGTCGCGCCGTCGCTTACAAAAGAGAACGAAGCACCATCACCAGCACCTTGCTCACCTAAAATCTGCGCCAGCACGTCAGGTGTCGCGCCGAACGCCTCGATCAGAAACGAAAAAACATCTCGCGACACAAGCAGCTCGTCAGCACGCAAACCGTGCAGGCGGAATGTATCCGCGTATATGGTCAGCACGGCCAAGGCCACCTCCAGATCGTCATGCTCGCGTCCGCAGGGACAATTCTTGCCAATTCCGTCCATACCTGCCGCTATACCAGGCCGGTGCGGAAAGGTTACACGGGACAGAGAAAAGGCCCCCAGCTCGGCAAAAAGCTGGGGGCCTTTTGCCCCGAATCAATCCAAGACCCAGGCTACATCGCCGGGTCATATCAGCACGCGAAACGTAGCACCAGGATCGCATGCACTCAAGGCACATCAGCGGTCGTCGTAAATCACGCTGGCTGTTTCAAATCGCACACGGCTAAACCCTCAGCTCGGCCACACGGGCACGCATTGCGCTCAGCGTCTTAGGGCCCACCTGGCCGTCAATCATCAGGACACGCTCTGGGAAGCCCCGTGAGCGCCATGCGGACGTTGACCGCTGAAAGTGTACCACCAGATCCCTGAACGCCTCGCCAAGGGCAAGCTGGGGCCATCCCAGGCGATATAGGAGTATTGCCGCCTCGCTGGGGTCCACGTCGGGCGTGAAGGCCGGCTTGATCGGGTCCACGTCCCACGTCGCCTCTGTGCACTCGGGGTCAAACCGCTGGTCGTTCGTGGGGCGCATGGGCTCGGGCGTGAAAACCGTACTCGGCGCCCGGTCAAAGCGGCCCAGGATGTCGTGGTGCTCGCACAAGGGGTCAGGGCCCGCCACCATCTCGCGCATTTCGTGCATCGAGACAAAAGCGGGGCCGGGATCCGCCTTGGTGGCCCAGACCTGGGAATGGCCAACCAGCCACGTCGGGTCCAAACCGTAAACCGCATCGAGAGCCCTCGTCAGCGTCACCGCGCCTTCGACCTGCTCACGCCAATAAGGCTCGAACACGCGGCCGTCATAGGCACGCCCAACCTTGCCCATCGCAGCCAGCCCACCCACCACGCTCTCGTAACCGTGGTAGCCGCTATTCCGCAACTCAACACCAACGCACCGATTGTTTGCCCAATTGCCATG
>Ga0307376_10004667_pt1 | contig 12480 bp, 16 predicted proteins | sample TR2MG_FD_202536 | JGI IMG/M metagenome (GOLD analysis project Ga0307376, IMG submission 202536) | Soil microbial communities from Risofladan, Vaasa, Finland - TR-2 | ecosystem: Environmental > Terrestrial > Soil > Coastal area > Acid sulfate soil | place: Finland: Risofladan, Vaasa | collected... | reverse complement strand
CCCAGACAATTATCCAATGATAACATGTTATTCCTATCTGAATTTAGATTTAACCACAGTAGATTTTACGGCTTCCCAATTCCTCCAGCTTTTCCCGACGTTCCTTACTATATACATGATCAATAACGAACTCACTGAAAGAAACAGGAAAAAAACCCACAAAGACCTCACCATTAGCCCTAATCCTTAGAACTAACTCATCTTCTCCATAAGGGGGTTTCTGCTTATCATCAGACATGAATTAACTCCTGAGAATATGCAGTTCTACTTCACCGTTGGCCAGACGTTCTTCCCTGAATTTATTACCTTCTTTAATAGCCTTATCCTTAAAAAAATTCAGCATGTATTCCTGAGTAATTTTATTAACTTCACGTCTATTGGCACTATCACAGGATATTCTTCCTGTATTACTGTCAATGGTGATATTATGATAAGACTGGCTTATCTGAACCCTGTGATCATCAAGCTCTTTATAATTGAAACCCATCTGTTCCAAGGTATCTTTCATAATAAGCATTGACCTTACTTCACATTCAATTATAATTTTCTCAGACATCTTTTATACTCCTTTCGTATGAACGCTTTGAGTAACTGGCGGGTGATCTTTTTTATCCTTCTTAATGATCTTTCCCGCTTCCGCAGCAGCTTCTGCCAGTTTGTAGCACTGGTCACTTTGTTCCAGGCCGTCTATAACAGTCTTTCCACCGGGTTTAATTGTAATTTTTGTATTAGGTAACATAAAGTCACCCTCCTTTCTGTTATGGGAATTTATCTAAATTTCTGAATTTTTCACTAAATGCAAACTGATTCTCCGGTAATGGGATTATCCCCCACTTCTTCATGAAAGCTTCCATATCCTTCTTATGCCATTCAGTAACACCAGCGGAAGCGTTTAACCGATGCAGTACCTGTGATCCCGGCTCATACCACACTTCCCACCCTTCAGATCTGGCATGATAACAATAATCTGAGTCTGAGTATAACAAAAACATTGATTCGTCCATGGAACCTATCTTTTCTACCATCTCCCTCCTGAACATGACAGAAGCGAAATTCACCCAGGTCTGTTTCTCAGGTATACGGCAATGGCCCATAGAGACCCTTCCCCCTTTATGTCTTCCTCCTGGGAAGGCTCTTATGGTACCACCATGACGGATTAAATCACAGTCATCCGGATCTCTTTGCATTGACCCCACTATGCCTACCGAGGCATGATATGAAAAGCGGTATATAAGGGCTTCCTGAGCCCCTGGAAGCACGACAGCATCCTGATTAAGCAGCCATATATATGGAGCCTCTCCTGCTGCCATAGCCTCATTAACTGCCCGAGTAAATCCTCTATTTTCTTCATTATTATCAATAATATGAAGCTTGTAATCTTTACAGTGATCCTCTACAGACGCAACACATTTATCGAGATCCGTCCGATCACCATAAAGTAGTAATATTATATCAGTAGTTATCATAACCTTCACTCTCTAACAAATCACGTAAGGTTCATCCACGGGAATCATATAAACTTCTGCCTTCCCTCCAAATTCTTTATGCTCTGTAGTACCTTTTTTATAACCTTTCCATTTTCTTAATAAAGTCCTGGACATGTCATCTTTCTTAGGATAACCTAGACAATAAGCTATATAGGAGTATATTTTTTCTTCAAGTCTTTTTCTCCAGTATTCATTACATAATCGATATTCATATATTTTTTCACCTCTTTGTACTTGTTCCCAATATTCACGCCTTACATTTAATCTAAGAACTCTCTTGTTTCCTTTTAATAAATTGTTCATAGGTAGTATAATTATCACCTCTCCAATATTTTTCAAAGCATTCTTTATCAGAAAAATGTGTTGCCGGTAGGTCACCATATCTAAGTGGGAAGACCTGTAAGAAATTTGCTTGCCATTGACTTCTAATTCCAGAGGCATCTACATGAGAAATAGAAATTAATTTTAGTCCATCATATTTTCCTGCAACGCCTATCATTTATCCCTCACCATTTTGTTGTTCATCAGAATTTATTATCTGATCTTCCTTTGATTCCTGCGGAGACTTCGTAACCACACAATGAATGTTCTTATCAGCAAAAAACTTTACTGTTGATTTCTCAAAATCTTCTCTGGTGACAGATTTATCACCACTTAATAATTTAGCCAACATAGCACCAGGCGTTTCTTTTTTCATATACACGCACCTTTCCATACTATATAATACTAAGATTAATTAAAAAGCTAAAGGAAAAATTTATAAAAGTGATTCCGAGATATACACAGCAGGCACTTTCCTATCCAGACCTACTATGGGATTCTTATGAAAAGAACAATCTTCATTCTTACAGAAAACTGCCGTTACGCCCATTTTCTCTTGCATAGCATCATCAATTTCCAGCTCTGACTGACACTTAGGACACTTAATAGGAACCATATTCAATCCAGTATCAGGATCCGGTGCCAAAGCCGTATCTCATCATCTCTTGAGCCAGACGCTGCTTCATAAGAGTCACAGACATATCCGATATAGAATAAATGGCTGCAATCTGTTTATTATTATATCCTTTATAAAGTAACTGAAAAAGATCTAACAATGAACAACCGTTTTCTTCTATATTATTAATTCTGTTTCGTAAGTCTTCTATCTCGGAAGATTCACCCATTATGGCTTTTAAATCGTTGAGGAAGTTATAAGAATCATCCTTCTTTTTACATTTCCTCTTCCTGAGAGAAAATATTTTATTATCATTTGATTTGGAGAACTGTCTTTCGAAATCTCGCAACTCAGTCCCAAGGCCGTCAATACGATCAGAATCCTCATTATGCTTTATTATATCTCTGGCTTCTTCAGCAATCGGATGATTCCGAATAATCGACTCGACCTCATCACACATTTCAGCGGAAGGGTCACAGTCAAATAATTGAAACCTGACTAGTCTGTTCTCAGGAGCTTTCAAACAACTGATAATATGATTACGGATGATTCGGTAAACAAATGTGGACAACTTGCTTATAAATTGTTCACCGTGGAAGTGAGGATCATAAGATTCTATAATGTTATAGACCTTCATCTTTACATAAACGTCCTGTACAATATCACAAACACTACCCGGATAATGCAATGAGTGGCAGATCTGAGTCGTCAGGCGTTTCATATCTGTGTCATTATAGGACACAAAATCAGCTAGATTGTTGGTTTGGACCATTCGACACTCCTAACATCTTCTTTGAAATTTCACTTATTTTTGAGGGCAACAGTCTGTAAGAGCTTAAAAATTTTTGGCTCACTATCAGGAATTATTGGATTACATAATTCCTTCAGTATAAGCTACTTACAAAAAAGGTCGCCAATATCTTTTTGATGATTTAAAATTAAAATAATCTTTTGATAAAAGTGCGTCAAGACTTTTTTTTCTTGACATATGGTTGAAGTGCCCCTTTTAAAGACCATGATATCTTACTAAAGCTGTAAAAGCATCCACAGGAACCTCGATTTCACTCACTAGAAAGGAATATCCATCAGGATCTTTCAACTTTAAAATTTTTTTCTGACTAGTATAAATATCATTTTTCTCATTTGTTAAGAATTGTAAAATATTATTCAACCACCTTACATTACTTTTTCGGCGATTCCTTATTGTATAGACCAAATCGGGACTATCATTGTCCAGTTCGACCTCTTTAGAGCCCGTTGATTCCTGCGGTTTTTCCTCTTCCACTGACTTTTTTTCTTCCGAAGAAGGTGCCTCTGCAACAGATTTAGGCCCCACAATATTCTGTGGACACTCTTTCTTCTCCACACTATCTGTAGTGGTTTCAAGCTCTTTTTTAGGATTTTCGGTGTTTCCTTTACAATTCTCTTTTGCCGCGGAATAGCGGTCAAATTTTCTACCCTCTGATTCAAATAGCGGCTCTGATAATCTCTCTTTTAATTCAGGGAAATCTTTGAAAAAATCTTTACTCACTTTCCATGAATCTCCATAACTCACATCTACTTCCAAAGGTATTTCCCATCCGAGTGTCCCCTGAATAATATCATCGAGCCTCATAATCTTTGAAATCTCAGGCACAAAAAAATCCAGCTTATCAGTCGTGATCTCATATACAAGCTCATCATGCATCGTTATAAGAACCTTGATGTCATCCTGAAAGCCATTCCTATGAATCCAACCATGTAATCTTGCCATGACTATTTTCATGATATCTGCTGAGGCTCCCTGAACCTGTGTATTAATAACACACCGGTCACCATGGGCTATCAAAGCTTTATCCTTACTATCATAAAATCTATTTAAAGGGCGTGTCCTACCAAAGATAGTTTTCACGATCTTTGACTTCTGAGAGCGCTTGATCTCATTATTCATCCAGGACTTCAATTTCGGAACACCAGCAAAGAAAGTCTTCAGAATCCTACGAGCCTCCTGAAAAGGTATCTTTGCCTGCTGTGAGAGACTTCGCGGACCGCCCATATAGAGACTAAGGAAATTTACAGTTTTTCCAATCTTTCTCTCATCTTTCGTCACAGTAGTTAAATCAGTCTTATTTGAAATAATACCACCGGTCGCCGTATGAAAATCTATCCCCTCATTCAGAGCATTTATCCACGTTGTCTCCTTAGAAAGATTGGTTGCTACCCTCATCTCCTCATTAGCATAATCAATGGCTACTAGGGTTTTTCCCTCCCGAGCAATAATGGCCTTTCTCATATCAAGCCATTTACTATGATCAGGTGGTATCTTCGGAATAGATTGAACATTTACTCCTGAAAAGCCATCCTCTTCTATACCCATGCCACCAGGAGATGAAAAACGACCAGTATCTGTTCCCGACTGATGGAAGGACAATTTAATAAAACCATCTTCATCATAATTTTTCAATAAATTATTTATATAGGTATTAAGAACTTTCTCCAGTTCCCTGAACTCTACAATCTTTTTAACAACAGGATAGACATCAGCAATTTTATTAAGTGTCGCCGAATCAGTCTTATACTGACCACTCTCTGTCTTACCAGGATCCTCAAATCCCAGCTTCTCAAACAATATTTTACCCAGTTGCAGAGGACTAGCCAGGTTGAATTCCTCTTTAGCCAGTTTAAAAACTTCTCGCTTTATCTCCTCAATACGCTTCCCAGTTCTCTTCTGCAGGTCTTTAAGATACTCTACATCTATCCTAACCAGGTTGGACTCCATCTCCATCACAACAAAGACAACCCTCTTTTCTATATTATATATGAAGTTCTGAGCCCTTACTATTTCCTCATTCATGAAGAAATGATATAAATCCAGAGTACAAACCGGATCCGATGCCCCATAAATATATCCAATTTTAGGACTGACAAAATCAAACCGTTTAGTATTCTTGACAACTTCCTCAAACGATAACATACGTTGATTCAGAAGCCTATGTGACAAACTCTTTAACTTCACGTCCTTCTGACCAAGATCAAAACACCGGGCAAGTAGCATGGTATCTTCAAATCCCTTAAAATCATCTATCTCTATATAATGGTTCTTTAAAAAAGTCATATCGAATTTAGCGTTATGAAAAACAATTATACAGTTAGCACAAAGACGTTTAATCTCATCAAGGACAGGTCCCTCAGGAAGATTACATTCCGAATCCTCTCTATGATTTATAGGAATATATAAACCATAGCTAGGGTTATAGCAGACGCCTATACCAACAATTTTCCCAATAGGAACTCTTCTACCTTCCACCATCTTAACACGAGTATTGAGTCCTGTAGTCTCCAGATCAAGAGCACACATACACTTTTCAATAGCCTTATCTACAAAAGCTTTTACTTCTTCTATACTTTCTGCATATTTAAAATCACGCTCCTTCATCCAGGGCATCTTATCAGTAAGGCTCTTTACATTATCTTCCAAAAATTCTGGGAAACCCATATTCACGATTTTCTTCGCCATTATATATTCTCCATAAGGGTATAAATTTTCGATTCTAATTTTTCAGCACTTGCCATCACATCAATATCCTTTAACGTTTTAAATATTAGACCATCATATACAGCACACAGAATATTGTATTTCTCGAAAGGTATTTTATATTTCAACTTCTCTATATTTGCATTAATATTGGACAATATTGGTCTAATCTTAGGAACATCAGCTTTCTTTATATAATCATTGTAGGGTATATCAGGTCCATCAGGTATGTTTGATATATCCAAATGGTATTTCATTATAATATGACCGAGAGCACCGCCATAACTGATCCCCAGCTTCTCCATGATAAATCCTATCACATTAAAGCGTTTATGGCAGACCCAACAATAAGCTGACTGACTCTCTCTATAATACCGAGCTGAAGGCTTATTGTCTTTCCCATGGAAAGGACAACGAAATTGTGCCTCATGAGCCTTATTAGGGCTATACACGAAGTCCACATTATGCTCCTGCATGACTTCGCCAAGATCAACCTTTTCCAAAATCAAGTCTTTTAATTTACGTGGATCTTTCATATATCAATATCTGCCGATAAATCTTTTACATTAGGGTTAACGTTTACAATAACCATGCCATCATCTGAAGGACCACTCGATATAAAAGACCTTATCCGCCTTGAAGGAAAATCAATCGTAGCCTCAAAAGGAGAAAATACTGCACCCCTTCTATGCTTGAGACAAGACAACTTCATCAAGCCATTCTTTTTCATAACATCTGTCATGAAAAGAGCAATAATTTGATCTGAAGCACGTTCCGACTCATTAGCATTCGATAAAGCTGTTAATTTATACACGCCATCGTTTTTTACAGCATCCTTCCAGCCCTCACGATTAACCTGAAAAGGGGTGATAATTCTCAGGCCTTTACCCTCTTTAAAAGTCATGGCCAGATTCTTCAAACTTTTAATTATATTGTTCAAATCAGTATTAAAATCACCATATCGTTTGTCCTTATCCTGTACCATCAGACCTACATAATCAACTACAAGAAAGTCCAACTTCTTTCCCTTACCTTCCAGTATAGAAGCGTAGTCATACACATCCATTTCAAGAGTTGAAGGTGTAGGAGTCAGTGTAGGCTGATGTAAATAGGTGGTACCGAAACCATCCCTCTGATGAAAGTCTTCTGCAGCAAATTCAAAAAATTCCTGCTCCATAGCACTTAACTCACCATACATCACATTTTCATAAGAGACTTTTCCAACCAACTTTTTGTATTTTTCACTTTTATACCATTCAACATTACTGGTATGAAGCACATAAAACATATCTCTCATCTCTGAAAAGGTCATCTCCATAGAAATGAACATCCCATTGAGCCCCTGCATCATAGCATTGTAAGCCAGGTTTACTACAAAAGTCGTTTTACCCTGACCCACATAAGCAGCAACAACGAAGAGGTCTCCTATTTTTATACCTTTAAAAACTTCATCAATTTTCTCAATATGAGTGAACATACCCATAATGCTGTCAGGATCTCTTTTCCTTTTCCGATAAGCCTCTACCACTTCCTGACTATCTGCTTTACTTCTAATATCACTCTCAGTTTTTATTTTTACCTGATTTAATCGAAGATCTTTAGAACTGCTACCAAAATATTGTATAGCATCATTTATACCCTTAAGTTTCGTTTTCTTTTTTCCTACTTTTACTTCCATCCCGGAGCTGGCTATTGTCCATGTCTCCTGAGTAATCTTACCGAGCTTACTAATATTCTGCTCTTGATACTTCTCATCCAGGATTGCCCGATAACTGGAACCTATAAGGGGAGTCTCACGTACTATATCTCTTATAACTGCGAGGACCTCTTCATTACCTTCCCGCTCAGCTTTATCGTTGATGTATTCAATAAGAGGAACTTCCCTATATACCCTATAATGATCCTCTATCCAATGATAAAGTTCTATATAAGGTTTATATTGAACATCTCCAGGGACACCTCCTCCAACTTTACTACGAACAAAATTTTTATAATTTGTCTGTAACTCTTTCAGAGGTATAGTAGGTTCACCTTTTTTTCTAAAATCAATTATAGATCTAAATACTCTCTTCATTTTTTCGGTTTACTTTCCTTAATAGAGGTTCTCTTAAAGTCCGCAGCCATACCTTGTGCTTTAGTTTTTTTCTTCCCGGGTTTCATCCCTGTAGGTTTTAATACCACCTTATCAAAATCACTCCATACAAATTCTTCCAGGTCTTTTGAATATTCATAGACACATTGATTCAACATAGCACTTAAATCACCTCTTCCCCCTAAGCCTCCTGCTCGGGTAAAGGGGCAATAAAGCCATAAAGGTTTGGTACTTAAGATACGATTATAGATTATCTGAGACACACAGGTATTAAGCTGATTATTCTTTTCTCTCGTACCTAGCAATACTACCAGAAGATCAAATTTATCCGTACCTGAAAGATGCTCACAAGTATCATCATCCTGTTTAACATAAAACTTCTGTAATAAATCAATTGAAGTACAGCAATATATCGACGGGTTGGGCATTGCAAATCTGTATTTCATTATGAGACTCTTTAAATGAAGACAGAAATCGTTATACTCCGTATTATATATAAATAAGAAAGAACTCTCTTTTGAATTCTCCGGATCAAATTTCAGTTGCTTATCTATCTCTTTAAGAGGTAAATACTGGTCACCAAGAAAACCTAACATAGGATTATTAGAAGATTCAGATACAGTCCTTGATTTTGTACATAAGCACCATTCAATACAGTCTATAGGTGTCTTGTAGAGCTTATGTGTTACAATATGAATCCTCTTACCTTCTCCATCACAAATAGGACAAACATCACTCATTTTTTCACCTTTGTTCAACGCTGACCTATAATATTACTCCACAAGATATCACTAATAGCCTTCCCTTTACTGCACAATGTAGTATTTATATCCAGAGCTTTTACACCATTCAGATCAACTTTTTTCACATCTATGAATTTATTAGTAAGAATGTATTTAATTCCGAATTTCCTTAATTCTTTGTGTACATCTTTAAAAGATTCCCTCTCAGCATCAGGTATGGAGATAAAAAACATATCATCTTCAGTTGATTTTAATTTCTCCACCCGAGCCACAACACCTTTAACAGTTTCAATATCAAGATTTGACTTTTCAGACTTTAACCTCTTCGATTTTTTACCTAATATTATATTATAGCGACTCATGCAACTTTCTCTGCATCTTCAAGTAGTTCCTGATAGAGTGCTTCAACAACCCGATCATCTGTCTGAACAAAATCCAGAGCACCCTCAGCAGTATCACCTATAATCTGATCACTAAGATCCTTCTTATCGGTAACCTTACTAATTACACGAACATCTATTGTACCTCTATTAATTAAATGAATAAGAAGAATGTGTTCCCGTATACTTCCTATCCGCTGTGCTCTCCCAATAGTCTGAACTAAATCACCATAAGACCAGGGTGTGTCATAAAAAAGTACTACACTTGCAGCCTGTAGATTGAGGGAAGATGATCCGGCTGTCGTTATGAAAATTATTTTACAGTTAGGATCTTCCTGAAACCTGAGCCGGGCACTCTTTCTTTGCTGATCATCCTCATCCCCGGTAATCTTTACATAATTAATGCCACAACGCTCACACCTTATTTCAAGGAAAGGAAGACCCTTCTTAAACCGGGTAAAAACAATGGTCTTTTCATCAAGGAGTTCATCCTTCATCAATCGAATAAATTCCTCCTCCTTACTCGAGGTTCCTGGTTCATTCAATAGGCCAGGACCATTACTGACCATCTGACAATATGTGAGAGCAGCCAGCTTACCCCTCTGCTTTCCTTCAGGTGATAAATACTTCTCATACTTCTCTTTCAATTCACTATGCCGCTTCTCTATCTTATCACCCACGGCGCCATTACGTATCTCATCACAAATCTCAAAGTATTCATTCCTCAGTCGGTCTTCATAAAGGATCCCTGAGAGAGCTTCCCGGTAAAGATCCTTCTGTTGTGTATCCATCTCTAAAACAATTTTCTTAGATATCAGCTTAGGTAATTCCGTAGCCACTTCAGTCTTACGCCTAATAAGGAAATAAGGGTCGAGAACCTTCTTGAACTGAACCAGGTTTTTATAACCAATTGTCTTAGGTATCTTCCTATCCTTACCCTTAATCCTGAGCTTTATAAGTTTCTGCTTACAGTAAGCTGTCCTGAAATGAGTGATCCTACCAAACAGTCCCGGCACTATGACATTATAAATACCCCATACTTCCTCCAAGCCATTCTTTATTATAGTGGCTGAGAATCCATAAGCCCTTTCAGCACCGTCAGCCAGAGCTTTACAAGCTATATGAGTCTGTGTTTTATAGTTTTTAAAAGCAACACATTCATCCGCGATCATCATATAATGAGGTTCAAGAATTTGACGAATCATCTCATACTCCTTAACAACTGGAGCATAATTCATAATAAGTACATTCTCAGTGAACTCTTCATACTGCTTTTTACGGGCAGGAAAACCTTCCAGTTTCCCATATTTCAGGGTAATAACCCGTGTCGATATACCCTGGGTAAATTTCTCAAACTCCTCCTGCCATTGAAAGGTTGCGGACTTCGGACATATAACAATCAATTTTAAATCAGGATTCTTTTCTAATAGGAATGTATAGGCTGCTATGCCCTCCGCGGTCTTCCCAAGACCCGTCTCGTCTCCAAGTACCATCCTATTCAATAGCATCAAATGAAGTGCTCCCACTACCTGATAATATCGAAGTTTCGTCGTTTCTTTCAGAAATCTATTATTTTTAAAATCAGCCGTCGTTGATTTTCGGATTTCCAATAATTTAGGGTAGGCGGACGGCACACCTACAAATTGTCTCGCCATAAGTATACTCCTGGTCTATACTATAGTACGTGATTTTAAGAGAAAATTAAAGAAGATTTTTAAAGATAATTAATTTATTCTCTGAACGTTCATTGTGGGGGGATAATCGACTTCAATGGGCTCCATTAAAGATTTCTTCTTTTCCTTCTTAATAGGGACAGGATGCTCTTGAATCTGCCTCATTATAGAGAAATCTTCCTTGATGGGTACAGTCTTCTTGAAAAGTCTACCGGTATCTTTCCGCTGCCACTTCCTCATTATATTGTAACCATCAGTATAATATTGCTTATTCTGATTTTTCTTTTTCTTGGTACGAGTCTTATTAACGAGCTGCTTCATTATATCAAAACCGCCCTCCATAGCGTCGGCTTTTAATTTCTTATTGGCTTTACGAACTATCGAAGCAAATAACTCTCTCATTTTGCAGGCTCTTCTTTCTTCTCTTCATCCTTCGGATATTTCATACCAATAGCATCTCCAAAAGGATTTTGCAATTCCTTACTCTTCGGATTCAATACCACATAGAAATCATTATCAAACAGACGCTTAAAATCCTGCGATGAATATGAGGAGCCTTTATCACTGTGATCCGTATTAATATAGATTGTCTGAATATCCCTCGAAGGATGAAGTTCCGGACCCTTCAACAATTTAGGAATCGACCTCTTTATGTCTCCCGGAGAGACCTTCTTAGATGGCCTGTCCTTAGACTTTGATGACCAGTTTGAGTCTGATTCAAAAACCTTATCAGGTAGCTTGGCATTTCCATTAGAATTAAGCGGGACACTATAAACATAATAATCTTCACCCTTGGTAAAAAGTACCTGATAGGCAATCCATTGAAAATTAGCCTCACCAGGTTTTTCTTTCTCTATTGTAAGAGTCTCAGAACCAGGCTGCTTAGGATCCGGAGCAGAAAAAAATATCTTAATCTCCTCTATCTCAAAATCTTCCTGACCAACAAGTACCCGGGCATAACGCCGGATAAATTCCGATAATGTCTCCATTACATAGTCCTTCTAGCGGTTAATGGACGGCCCTGCATCTCAAATATATCCACAGAATCAAGTGTACTATTCTCATTGAAAATCCGAGACGTACTGTCACTTCCAGTCTCACTACCCACAACCATCAAATAAAGCCGGCCTTCGTTTTCCCTGTTAAAAGTATACGCCTGATAAGTTTTTTGGTACTCCCCTGAGGAATCTAACTTCTCAAATTTTAATCCGAGATTATGCAGACCCCTTGGCGCCATCTCATCAACCATCGTTACCGTATATCGACCGCGGTCACCAGGACTCACTCCTATCGTAGCATCATTAGGAATGAGATCAATGAAGTCCTGTACCCTGGATATAATTCTTGTATTCAATATCGGATAAGAATCCGTAACTGCTGTTGAGATACCTTCACTTTTTGCTGCAGCATCATTATCACTATCATAAGCCGGAAGCCTGTCAATTATATTCGCCAGATTAAAGAAAGGCACATCCTTACCTGTTATCGTATATGACTCACCAGTAACAGGATTAGAAGTGAAATCAGATCTTCCCGTTATAATCAAGGAAGTATCATTATAAACATGGGAAATTATAAATTCTTTATCAGGTTGAGAATCAGCACTGATAACATACCCACTCTGTATGTTAGTCCCTGTAAGCCATTCAGTACT
>Ga0307376_10004666_pt1 | contig 12481 bp, 13 predicted proteins | sample TR2MG_FD_202536 | JGI IMG/M metagenome (GOLD analysis project Ga0307376, IMG submission 202536) | Soil microbial communities from Risofladan, Vaasa, Finland - TR-2 | ecosystem: Environmental > Terrestrial > Soil > Coastal area > Acid sulfate soil | place: Finland: Risofladan, Vaasa | collected... | reverse complement strand
TCCCCTGAAACTGCGGTAGTAGGTAAAGTCATATTAAAGGCGACAGTGGGGCTAATTGGTTGGGAAGCTGTAGTAACTGTAATATCGTTAAAAGAAATATCACCTCCTCCACCTCCAACTGGAATATCACCTATACTAGCAATACTACTTCTTGCGATATTATCTATTGAAGTTATGGATGCCCAATTAATATTTTGGTATTTAGCTATTGCCATTATGTTGTTTCAATATATTCCTGTGATGGGTTAAAGTATATCTTCCCTGTTGCTACCTGATGTCCCATTATTCGAGAAAAAGCACCTCCCGAAGGTTGGGCATCTGTAACTGTAGCATTTGCAGCACCATATAATTCAGCACCTACAGTAAATGTATATGTTGCATCTTTAATAAATCCTCTTAAACATATTTTAGTAGCAGATACTGCAATTCCTAATATACCTTTAGTGCTAGCTAAGGCAGTATTATTATATCCTGTCCAAACACCACTACTATTTAAATAATGTATTCTACCAACAGTAAGTCCACTAGCAGTGCCAAAATCAGCTATTTCACCTGAATAATTGTGTGAAATTGGGTCGCCATATGTAAAATCTAATCTTATTGTATTACTAGTTCTAGTAAGAAGATTTTCAGCATCTAAGAGATTAGTAGCTGTATTGTATTCTAAATTTGTTTCACCTGTAATTGTATCAGCATCACTGAAAAATGCAATATAACTACTAGCAGGTGTGCCTGATGTATCAACATAACCCGCAGCATTAATCGTAGCAATATCAGCAGTATTTGTTGCTATGTTTGATGTGTTAGTAGCAATATTTGCTGAGTTAGTATTAACACTACCATCTAATAAAGAAATATCACTACTATTGGTTGCAATATTACCGGCATTATTTGAAATATTAGTAACGTTAGTTGCTATATTCGTTACATTAGTGGCTATATTCGAAGCGTTCGTAGTAACCGGCGTATCATCGTATCCCTCAACGTTAATTGTGTTACTACCATTATCTGTAATAGTAATATTTTGAGTTCCTGTTAATAATAATGCCCCTGTTAAACTATTTAGTGTAGATACCCCAACATTATCTGTTAAACCTATTACGCTTACACCTGTAAAGTCAACGGTAGTAGCAGTTTGAAAGTCTACTACTGTTGATGAAAATTTAATAGGCATAGGTGCCCCTAAACCATCACTTAATTGTTTTAAACTACCAAACCCGCTTGTATTATCACCTATTTTAATAAGCGATTCATAAGTTGATGCTACTGTATTTCCTGTTAATTGTGCCATTTATTTTTAGTAATTTAGGGGTATTATACAATCACATTCTCCATAACAATTTCTACATCCTCTACTATCAGGCATTACAATACCACTATTATAAGGACTTCTTGGATTAGGCATCATACCATCACTACCTGGTTGTGTGTAATCGGGGAATTCAGTTGAATTGTCACAAATATATTCTTGAGTTCTAGTCATATAAAATTGTGCTGTATCTAACACATTTTCTCTCAAATACTTCATCTCATCAAATCCTGTGTTAAGAGATTCTTCACTACTTGGATTCAATATGGATTTATTTTTAAACTTATAATTAAGAGTAGGTATTGCTAAATACAATGAATAATTTGCAATAGCAGGAGAAATATAATCTTCTATAAGTGTTGTTTCTGCTGCTGTTAATGTAGATGCTGACACTGCTGTTTTAAGCGATTGGAAAAACTTAGTTCCCAAAATATCTTGTAGATATATGTCCTGTGCCTGAACAACATACGGCATCAAATCATCTGGTTCGACATTGTCGTGAACAGCAGTTAATGATTTGAGTCTTGCCTCGCTTATGAATAATACGTTTGCCATTATACTTCTCCTTCTAGTGTTTTATCAAAATCTAATTTTGCGGGTTCAATTACAACAGGCAGGCTTAATCCTAAGCCGTTAGTCATCTTTTGGAAGGCTTTATTTAAAACCTTTTGAATAGGTGCTATTACAGTGGATAGGAAGTGTGTGTATGCTACTTCTAATTCATCTGCATTATTTCCTAAACCTCCTCCATCTCTAATACCCACTAACATTGGAGATGTAATCCTGTGTGCTGTTAAAATTCTGCTAGTAATTCTTTCTTCTAATACGATGTAATAATCATCATTAGGTGAATCAACTGCATTTATTTGTGGTGCTAATTCAGCCCCATCACTAAAACTTAAAAATATTCTACCTGCATTGTTTTCACTTGAAAATGAATCAACTAAGTCGCGATACATGCTTCTTTGTTCATCAGGTGAGGGCATACCATTTGGCATGTTAATAAATAAAGATGGAGACATCCCATTGCTGATGTTAGCGTTGTGAAATCTAGAAATTCTAGCATCTAATTCAATATCATTAACAGCACCCATATAACTTGGAAGAGGGTATACTTCTAATCCTGGAGAATAATTAAAGTTATAAAATATTTGGGATGCATTGTCTCCTTTGTTATCTGTCATAGAATATGCAGCATATCGTGTTGGGGGATATTTTCTTACATTCTCCCAATTAACACTATAGTAATATTCATCAACTTTATCGTCTTCATTCAATTTTCCGGAACGGATGTTAGCCATAGGTAAGTGATATAATTCTACAATTTTATCACCTGCCCTGTTCCAAATTGGATTTAAGGCAAAACCCCCAAACACAAGATAATCTAAAGTTGCTTTTTCATACACTTCATCTAATGTTTCACCATTTGGGTTAACAATATCACCGCCCATAATGCGTATTCCCTCGCCTATAGTCGCATCCAATTTAGCCTGCACGGCAGTATTGTGAATTGCAGAGGTATTCAGTAATTCAACGAGTTTTACAGGAAATAAATTACGTGTCCCAAAATTAACCCAATCCTTACCTCGTACTTCTTTAAACTCTGGTAAGTTAATAGCTTCGAGATTGATAACGTGAATCAGTTTCTCTAAATCTTTTGCTTTATATTCTTTCTTCATCTAAAAAATGTATATTGTTCGTTTGTTTCATTACTGCTTGGAAATGATATTGTATCTGTGGGTTGACCTCTAAATTCAAAACCATTCGTTACTTTAGCTAACTGAATTGGTAATACTATTACATCACTGGTGTTATACATTTCTACATTATAATAACCACCAACATCCTCAGCCTGTAAATCTGTATTATCATATGACCAAGAAAAGGAAAACCAATTTGCTTCGTTGCTATCTTCTGTTAAAGGAAAATAAGGATTAACACCAGAAATATCATCACCATTTAAAATATATTTATTATTATACTTACTATACAGCTTCATATACGAAAATGTTTCAGCCGGCCTTGTGCCTTGAAAATATATAACTCCGGTAGTATTTGATAAATCTATTAACATTGCATGTAATTTACGGAATTAAATATAAAATGGACGAAGATTGTATAAAAAAGGGGGAACTTGCGTTCCCCCGATTTCTTATATATAGTTTGGATTACACTGTGATTCCTGAAACCTCCAACATCGGTGTGTTGTCAATTCCTGTGAATTCCATTGTCATTCCATTTCTGTCTCCATAAGCTGTGCCTGTTTCTTCAGTTGAAGCTGAAGCTACTGCACCTCTATCATTACCAACCATCCAGAACTTGCCGTTGTTGTCTTTTACTAAGACTAACAACTTAGCAGAAACTGCTAATTCATAAAGTTCATCCAGTTTGGCACCATCGAGTTTGTTGAATACTGTTGAAGCAACTGAGGTAAAGAATACAGTTCCATTTTCATCACTGAAAGTTCCTGTTTCTGTTAATGCCCCTGTTTGCTTAACACATTCATACTTTTCCATCGCGGTTAAGGTTACGTCTAATGGTGTCCCATCAAGGGAAACACCCGCAACAGCAACTACCCCTAGTGTTGGGGTAGTAACTGTTAAAGACGTACCAACATTCGCGATATAAACAGCCTCGATACCACCTACATTGTCTCGGCAATCTAAAGCGATTCCGACTAGTGTTGTACAATTATTTGCCATATTTTCTAGTGTTTTAGGTGGTTAATAAATTATGCTTGTGCCCGTGTTAAGTTAGCACCTACTACGAGGTCAGGTTGAACAACTGCCATACCGATTGCCCACTTCATAGTAGCACGGATTTGGTCGTTGTCTAATGAATACCACAATCTAAATTCTTCGAAATCTCCTGTTAAGTCAGTTCCTAAGATGATGTTAGAAGCACGAGTCATAAATCGAGTATTCAAACCGTTTGTTTGGTCTTTAATACCCGCTGAAGCTACAACACGAACGTTTGTTCCAGGGATATACAAATTCTCCAAATCGGGTGCGATGTGGTAGTAGTTGCCTTGGGTTACTCCTAATGCTAGTGCTTTGTAGTCTCCAACTGAAACTATCATAATCAAATCATCTGCAATAGAAACTTCTCCTGGGAGTGCTTCATACAATTCTTGTGATTGTGATACTGAGTTAGCTGATGTCCAAGAAGCAGAAGCCGCGGATACCACTCTACCATTTGCTATAGTAGCAGATGCTGAGATAGGCTGTTGGATACCATCACAACCGAGGGCTGTTGACCCTGTGATGATGTATTTTTCGTTGTAGTTCTGCAGTTTCTCAACAAAATAGTTAGCGAATACAGCTTCTTCAGGAAGAGATTCACTTGAACCAAATTGTCCTGCTGCTAATGATTTAGCCAAGAAGGTATCACGTAATGCCTGAGGGCAGAATTCGTGTTGAACTTTTGGATGAGAGATACACATATCAACCTGAGAGATTGAAGCTGTGTTGTCGGCATTCCATCCACAAACGTTTCCATCTTGAACATTGAAAGTATCTTCCAATAATGGGATTGCGACTGAATTACCTTTTAATCCCGCACGTACGTCTACGTAAGTTGCGAGTTTTGTGCCGAGTACGGCTTTCGAGATGAGTTCAAATGATGTCTCATCTACATACTGAGTTAAGGCTGATAGGTTAAATCCTAAGCCATCTGCTGGTGCTGCCATGTTAATTATTTTTTATAGGGGTTATGTTTTGTTGTTTCCTTACGGAATTGTAAAATCTTATCGAATCTCGCATTTTGAAAATCAGCTTCACTTTGTTTTACTTCGTTTAAGTTATTAGTGATTTTTTTACCTGCGGGTTCGTTGCTAAATGCTTCGAATGCGTGATTCGTTGCTTTTAAGCCCTCTTCAATAGTCTCGATTTTACTTGAAAGACTATCAAGGGCACTTACTAATGTGTTGACCATGTCGTTAGAAAGGGTAACTGAAGTTGCTACTTCGTCTACACTCTCAGCACTTCCATCTTCAACTTCTTCAATTGCGGTAATAACACCTACTCTGTCCATAGTAAAGACCATGCCGTCAGTGGTTTCGTGTTTTCCTTCAGGGGCTTCTACTCTTTCGCCTTCTGAAGTAATAACAAAGGCTTGTGCCCCTACTTCGAAATCACCATCAACTTCTAGTCTTGTTCCGTCCGTCAGTGTTGCTTCCGCTAATTGTACGTCAATAGTTTTTGTAGTTTCGCCAGCTTGGGCTACTCCTAACATCACTTTAATTGACTTAATTGCATCATTTGCTGTCATAATAAATTGTTTTAAATTGGTTTGAATTCAGGATTAAATATACTCCGCGATGTTTGGGTGACATGCGTTTATTTACGAGGTTTTACGCTTATTATCACGTAATATATTGCGGACATTGATGAATAAGGCTGTAAGCAGAACAACTATTGCTAATCCTGCTTCTATACTGCTAATCCACGTAGCAACAGCACCTACTGAGGCACCATTTACCAATAGTATTTCTTTACTCATCAATTTTGGATAATATTCTTTTAATGTCATTGAGTAGATTTTCATTGTAATTACTAACTGCCATTTTTTCAATAAATGGACCTGCTAATGAGAAACCCTTTAACTCACCTTCCTTTATTCTCCTCCATGTTTCATCATCATTTATCTTATAAGAAACATACCATGTTCCCATAGGTAAGGCAAATCCCATCTTATACGCTTTGTCATACATCATATCTTCACTAATCCAACTTTCTAATAAAGTATTGTTAGTAGTAATATTGAAGTCATGGTCTATGTCTGTATTGTTGTGCTTATTTAATCTTAGGAATTTTTCAGCCATTCTACGAATAGTATCCTTAGTAAAATAGATGTAATACACCCCTCCATCTTCATCTCTACGATGAATCATCTTATTAGGAATCATAAGGGGTCCTGTTGCTATTCTCTTATCTTCGTTTAAAGAAAAAGTATGTTTTTTAGGTACATCACCAACTTTTTTTAAGGTAGGAAGAGTGCCAAATTGGGGGTGAGTAAAAGAATATTCATCATCAGTATTATCGAGTGCTTTAAAGTAATGGAAATCAACCCCAATTGCGGGGTCATCTACTAAGGATATTACTTCAACACCATATTCTTCTAACAATTCATCGTCCATTCCGTCGATGTCGATGTCTAGTTCTATAATTTTATTTACTATTTCGTTTTCCATGATTATAATCTTGCTAAGTTTTGTATTTGTGCCTCTGCTTGTTGTTGAGATGTGACATCACCTGCGAGTACATATGTTTGTGATACACCTCCGGTACCTCCTGCACCTCCACTAAATTGTCCTGTAACATTCGCACCTGCTGATTGATTTCCTACTTGATAATTTAATGTAGCCGCACCTCCACCACCTAAAGATGGAGGAGGACTACCACCACCACCACTACCAAATCTTGTTCTTGCTATTGCTGCTACTTGTGCGGCACCTGCTACCGCGGCTATTCCTGCTTCTACAAATTGTGCCCCTGTAGCTAATTTAAGTGGATTACCACCTGCTGTTAAGGCACCACCAACTGCTAATGCGGTATTAACTACTGCTTGTGCTATACCGGCTTTTTTACTATTTTCAAAATTCTTTTTAGCATCTTTTTCACCATTTTTTTGGAATAAAAACATTAAATCACCTAAAACGGAAAATGCTTTATCTGCTATTTCTTGTCTTGCATCTGCTTCTTCTTTAGCTAGTGCAATTTTACTATCAGTTAATTCTTTTTCGGCTAATAAGTCTTCAGCATCAAAACCTGCTTTCAATGCTAATTTATCAGCTTCAAATTGGGCGAGTGCTTGTAATTCTAATTCTTCATTTTCATTAGCTAAGCTTAATCTAGCATAATAAGCATCTTCTACTGCCCTTTCTTCTCTTTGTCTAGCAGTTAATGATGCTTCATATAATTCATCTTCTAATTGGCCTTGTTCATCTAAGATTGATTCTCTAGTTTCTTTAGCTTGTTGTAGTGCTAAGGTTGCTGCTGCTTCAGTAGCTAATCTTGCTTTTTCTTGTGCCTCTATTGCTTTAGTTTGTTCCTCAGTTAATGTAACTTCTTCACTTTTAGCTGAATTTAATTGATTTAATCTTGAGGTAGCAGTGTTGATAGTTTCATTGTTAGCTTTTATTGCTACATCTAACCTATCATACATCATAGTTGCTGCTGATATTCTGAGTTGGGCATCTTCATATAAGTCAGAACCCTCTCTTACTGAATTTGCAATTAAAGTTTGTGCAGATATTGTGTCAGTTGCCCTCTTTTGAAAATCTCTAGCTACTTGTAAATTATATTTTTCTCTATCTATTATACTTTGTAGTTCTTTTTTGCTATTTTCTTCTGTAATCCCCGTTAATTGTTCCCTTCGTTTAATATCAGCAGTATTTGCTAAATTTAATTTTACTCTTTCTTCTCTTAATTTTCTTGCTGCTTTTTCTGCTTCTATGTCTGCTTTAGTTTGTTCATTAGTTCTTCTAGAGAGGATAAAGAGTGCGGCACCTGCGGCTAATAAAGCAGTAGCAAGAAGTACATAAGGGTTAGCTTTAGCAACCACGTTAAAGGCACGTTGTGCAATTGTAGCTAATTTAGTGTTTTTAGATAATATAGTTAAACCTTCACTAAAATCAATTGCACCCTGTGCTAGTGCTACAATATTAAGAACATTACCTTCTACTTCTTTAAACCATTCACTATTCTCATCACCTAATAATCCAATAGCACCGGCAGCAAATTCAGCTGAACCTGCTAATACTTTTACACCACCTTCTAATGTTTGAATTCTTCGTTCAAATTTTTCAGCTGAATCAATGGATTGTTTACTTAACTGTTCAGTCGCTGTTGTAGCTTGTTTAGTTTCGGCTGTAACACCTCCTAATGCAGATTTTAAGTCATCTAAGTCAGTGATGTAGCCATCTAACCCTTCTACCTTAAAAAATATTTTTACTTCTTCTGTTGCCATGATATTAAATATAAGTTCGTTAAACTGCTTCCCAGTTATCTGTTATGTCTTGCCATTCATCATCTACGTCTTCCCACAATTGAGGTAATCCACTTGGTGGTAGGAAACCTCTATCACTAACTGTGAAGTTATTAAGCCTAATTAAATCAACTTTTACAGATGTTTCATTTACTAAATCAACAGAATAAATTTTTTCTATATAATACCATCCGTTTTTTAGGAATATAGCATCATCAAATGAGAAATTAAGTAAATCAAATTTATCTAATCTAAGATACATTGTGATTCGTCTACTATATGGGTCGTATAATAAATTCGTATATCGACTCCAATATTCATCGTAAACTGAATTACCTAAATTAGGATTAGCTAAATCGCCTTTAATGTAGGTATTTTCTCGTTGCCAAGATATATCTCGTGTTTGAGTATCTAAACCTATACCCCAAGAACTATTATAATCACCCCACTCACTAAATTGGGATATCATCGGGAAAGTAGCAAAACCACTTCCTATCCCCCCATCATCTGTTAAATACCACGTATCATCATTAGTAGCAGTTATTCCTGTTGTTATCAAACCATCATACCAGAATATTCTAGTGCCTGCCTTAACAGGATTATGAAGTAAGTAAGCCTGGCCTGTTGATTCATTAATTGCTGTATCGTGGTCGTGAATTTGAGGAATAATTGTATTCCACATTCCATTAGTTCCTGTACTAGCACCATCTATTTGAATTGAAGGTATTGCTTCAAATTTAGTTTCAATTTTTCTAGTATCTTTTAATAATGGATTATTAGATACATAATTTAAGGTTCCATATACTTCACCTATATCTTGTTGATTTAATAAGTTAAGGAAATCTTCACCAGGTTTATCTTCAAACGTAATATTAGCTTTTTGAGTATACAATATGGGTTCAACCTGAATATCTTTAGATAAATCCATTTTGTTAGTCCAATCAAATTGGTCTCCACTTCCTATGTAATTACTCCAAGGTTCAATTATAAAATTAGTAGGTATGTTTCTATCAGGTGCTATTACTAATCTAAACTTAGCAATAATACCTTTAATAAAATCCATCTGTTTAAATTTACAATCAAAACCTACGGCAGGGTTGTTAGCAGTTGTTTGTGATACGCTTAAGAAACTTACATTACTAGAAATCACTGCTGAAAAGAGATTTAAACTAGAAATTTTCTCAATTGTAGCATATATTTTATCACCTGCTGTTAGAGGTATATTTTCAAAATTAACAGGAATACTACCATATGAATAAAAAGAACCTTCTAAAACTAGAGATGGATTAAATACTTCCCATTCATAAAGTGTTTCAGCTAATTGGGTAGGAACACCTCCAACATCTTTATAAAGTCTAACTTTAAATTCAACACTTCCATCATTATTGGCAGGCACTGAATATTCGGCATCTATGAATAATCTAGCACCTGCATCATAATTTCCCGTAGTAGGGACTACATACCATTCATTAGTAAAATCAAATCCCTCTTGTCCTGAGTTAATTTTATATTTTACCTCAGCACTTAAAATGCCTCCCAGGTTACTTGTATTAGTAGCTGATACTGAATAGTTAGGGATTAATTCAGCTGAATCTCCAAAAGCACCAATATACAAATGTTTAAATAAATTACTATCTAAAAAATTGGATGTATAAGTATATCCAGCGTTTTCAAATATTTTATCCCAAATTACTTTACATCGAACTGCGGGGCGTAATCTATCAATATGTAATCTACCTGCAGGTGTATTTTGAGTAAAATGGCTTCCACCTCCCTTAGCAATTCTAGTTTCTTGAACTATGTTAGCATCATTATATGTGTTTCCAAAGTCAATTAAGGGATAAACAATATCACCATTTATTAAACCATCAGTTAAACCTCCTTGAGGATATGCTAACCAACTACTAACAACATTCGCTTTAGTAAAATCATGATTTAAACTAGTTAAATCTAAATCACATAGTGCTGATTCACCTATGGATGAAGCTAAATTTCTAGTAGTACCTAAGAATAAAATTTCATAATCAACCTGATTACTTTGTTCATCAATAAATACTTTTAGTAATCGTATTTCACCACTTTGGTAAATATCACCATCAACAATTAATTCAGCCGATTGTTTCTGACTAACATCAAAATCAAATCCATTAATATCGAAAGCAGTAACAAAGAACTGACTATTATTACCGGTAGCCGGTATTCGAAATGTTTGACTATATACAGCAGTAGTATCAGTCGTAGTAATATCCTCAATGGAAAGGGTAAGTTTAATGGGTTGTGTTTCATATAAATCTAGGTAGCGTCTAGCACCTGCTACACCATTATTTGCTTGTACTGCTAATTGTATCATCCGTTTTGAATTTGTGGATTCCAGGCTGTTTTGAAACTAATCTCATGTTGGAATAATCGTTTACCTTGGTTTTGAGGTGTTTTTTCATCCCACGTATTAGATGTTAATACTACAGGAGTCCATGTTGTATCACCGGCAAATCGAACCATGACTTCAGGCGACCGATATAAATATTTTAAGAATTCACTATCGTATTCATCGATGTAGCGGGTAGTAGCGGTATAATTTTCTTCTACTTTAGTAGCGAATACTCCTTTACCTCTATCCCATGTGTTAACATCAACTGTAGTACCAGACCAACTTGGTGGAACACCTTGATATTCGGTTCTACTCATATTATTAGTTTCTACACTACGTTTTTGGAATGAGAAATAATCGTATTGACCATATGAATTAATCCAGGCAACATCAATAATGGGATAATCTTTACCCTCACAAGGTAATATGTTAAATCTGTAAACCTCGCTTATTACTGTTTTGTTATTATAAACATCAGGGTCGACTGACCATGCCCATGCAGCAACATAATAGTGATTTAATCCTGTTAAACCTGATATATTAGAAACATTATAACCACATTTAGCACCAATCATCCTATAATCACCCGTTGGGGCAGTTTCATCATTAAACAAAACGTTAGGACCACCACCATTGGATACTAAATTTTCAGTTTCAGTATTTAAAATGGATGCACCGGCTGAATTATAAGCATCAAAAAAGAATCCATTTATACCATTGTATGAAGCTATGGGTGTACCTGTCCAACCATTAAAAAATGATAAATTATAATAATCTTGTTCATTGATGTATATGTCGCGAACAACCATACTATTTGTTAACCACGTAGGTTTACCATCAGTAATAGTACTTCCTAAGCGGGTAGGACGTATATGATTATCAGTTGATGCTACTTGGAAGGTATTAGTTGTATTAACACCCGCAACGTTTGATACATCAGGAATTAAAGTTAAACCATCCCCTGTACTTGAAATATCCCAATCAGTTTCCCAATATAGTTTAGTCCCGTTGATACCCACGTAAATAGCTGCTAACGTGGATGATGGCACATAAACACCTGAAGCGTTTATATAACCATATGATATGCGATAATCAAACGTAGTATCGTTGCCATCGTTTAAAGGTAGTGATGGTGATTGCCCTTCAGGATTAAGTTGAAGTGCTAATTGGGATTGTAATATTTTATTTATATTAAAGTGGTAATAACCTACTAAGTTAGGATATTGTCTAATTGTAGATATTACGTTTATACCCTCAATAATTTGGATTGCTAGTTGCCCTCCATCTTCATCTAAATCATATAAAGATACTACTACATCACCATTTGCCAACTCATAGTCGTTTGGTGTTTTTATTACACTTGGATTAGCCATTTGTCAATAATTCTATTAATTTGTCTTCTAAATTCATTGGGTAAAACTTACGGGCTTCAATACCCCAATTCCTACGTTTACGGCTTGTAAACTTATATTTTTCACTTACACCGAATGCTTCCGCAGTTGCGTTTGTTAAACCTAATGCCCTGTACTTACCACCTTGAACACCAAATGAAAGAAAATAACCATAATTCAGCATATCAACTTCAATACCATATTCGAATGCTTTGGTTTGCATACTACGTCTTAAGGCACCGGTGTTGTTTTTAAATTTACCTGCTTTTAAATCTTGTAATACTTCAGCGGCTAGTTTCTTTAAACCGGCAGGCAGTTCCATCTCATAGTAATCGGTTAAATCACTTATATAACGTTCTACGTCGGGTAAATTTGTTTCTATACTCATTCGGGTAATTGAGTTCTAACCATTATTAAGTGATTAAT
>Ga0307376_10004665_pt1 | contig 12484 bp, 25 predicted proteins | sample TR2MG_FD_202536 | JGI IMG/M metagenome (GOLD analysis project Ga0307376, IMG submission 202536) | Soil microbial communities from Risofladan, Vaasa, Finland - TR-2 | ecosystem: Environmental > Terrestrial > Soil > Coastal area > Acid sulfate soil | place: Finland: Risofladan, Vaasa | collected... | reverse complement strand
AAATCAAGCTGCTGTCATCCACCAGGCAAAACAAGTTCCTATGAAGGTAATTGTTGCAGCAACAATTTGTTGTGTGAATGATGGAAATGTTCCAATCAATCCCTCAAAATGAAAAGCCAGTATTTGTAGACAACTAAGAGCTAATAGCCAAAGTAGCATTAGCACATGAAAAGTTATTAATATGACTTTAACCACTTTATTCATTATTCTTTGTTTTTAAGCCAGTTTTCGTAAGAAGGTTTTCTGTCGTCTACGCTACCTCCAAAGTTTCTAAAATATTCGTCACTTCCAATTCTAATCAAATTGATTGCTTTGTGAAATTGTGCTTTCTTGTCTTGGTCAAATTTAACTCTCGTATAAAGAACACACATTGCTTCTCCAGCTATTGAAACCCAGTTATCTTCCTCTGGCTTCTCTGGAAGTACGTGAGCACATGTCTCCATCTCAATGGCAAGTTTGTCACCATCCTTGAGGACTCCATAGTAGACAGATTGCCAGATTTCGCTTGATGTATTCTTATTTGTTGCAACCACTTCTCCTTCAGAAGTTAAGAACTCAACTCTATAATATTCATCATCCTCTGGTCTCCTAAAAGCATTTCCTCTCTGCATGTCATCCATCTCTCTTGGGTCAACCTTAATCAACTTAATGACCACTTCCATTGCTGTGACAGTCTCGTAGTCGAGGTGGATGTTTCCGTGGTCTTCTCTGTATGAATTGCTCACTATACTTATTTTTTGACTTTATCAATGATTTTGTTGATGTTCTCCAATTGAGTCTTTGCATGCTCATAATCCTCTTTGGTGATTATCTCAACACCCTCAAGTTCTTTGGCTGTAAAAGAATCTCCCACTCTGAAATCAAGTTCTCTAAGTGCATTATTGATGTTGGAGAATTGAACTTTCTCTCCTTTGATGTTATACAACTGTTCCCAATCTGTATTCCTGCTCCCAGTCTTAATTTCATCAATTCTGATGTAATCAACTTCAAGTCCGAATGTGCCATCATCTTCTCTGACCTTAATATAAGCTCCAGTGAATTCTTCAATTATCTTGTTGTCTGCATCAAGTTTTATTTTCTTTTCTGCATCAACCTCCTTCGAACACTTTTCGACAAGTTCAGCCACAGTCATTGCCAGTATGTCTTCTGGAGAATCTTTAAAAATTTCTAATATTCTGTGCTTATATTTCACTTTTTTGTTTTTTATTAAGGTTTTGAATCATTGTCATGAAGTCAAGATAATTATCTGTAATCTCTCCAACTTCAACGAACTCAATCAACAGAAGTTCTCCTTCCAATTGGTTGTACTCTTCTCCGTTAGGCTTTCCAACATTCTCTATGTCGGCATAGATAATCATATCCTTAACACCCTTAGAAGTTTCATAGCTTCGTCTGATTGCAGCGATTCGAAGATTCTTTCCAACATCATACTCAGAAAGTTTGATGACATTGTTCTGCTCTGCAATGAATTCGCCAAATACCTTATCCCACTCCTCCAGGCTCATGTGAGCCTCAATAGTAATTATAATGGCTGTTTCATTTATTTCAAATGGAAGAATGCTTGTGTCTTGCTGGTTTCTCATTAATTTCATGACTCCTTTTTTAAAATTTCGTCAATTGCCTGCATGTTGTTTGTCAGTGACTCAATGTTGACTTTAATGTCTTTAGACACCTCGTCAAATGCTGCCTCTATATCATCGGGACTTATTCTTTCAAGCGCTTCCATGAGGTCATCAAAAGAAAGTCGTCTCTTCAACTCAGCTGTCATGCCACCAAGAACTACAGAAAGCTTCTCCAGTCTTTTTGCTTGCCTAAGGAGTAAATCCTTTTGCTTGCTCGTACCTTTCTTCGCCTTCTCTTTACATTGAGAAATCATCACAGATATTCTCCCGTTATTGTAGGCCATCTTTTCAAATGCGTCCAACAATGTTCCTTCAGTTACTTCATCTTGTGCCATAAACTAATTTATTGGTTCATTTTAGTTATACGAAAATTAGAGAAGAATGTTCTATTTAATCTTCCAATATTTCTTAACCCTCTTTAACCACAACTGGAACCTGCCCCAACGTGTACTCTGCATGTCCAGATTCTTTTTGAGGGCATTGTAATCGCTGGTTGATAGATAGAACTTTCTTCCAATTTGGATGCCCCTTCCATCTTCCATGTGCTGGTCAGGAACTACATCAATGCCGTTGTTGTGTAAAAATAAATTATCACTCATCTTTTCTTATTAGTAACTCAACTCCAAAGAACTTCTCCAACTCCTCTTTTACAATAGGCATCATATCAATTCTTCCTTGCGGTCCGTTTATGTCTTGTGCATACTCTGGAGTGTACTTAAACACCTTTCCTTCGTGGTCTGGATGGGTGATTTCCTTGTAAGGGCAAAACGATGTCTCATCAATCTTGGTTTCTTCATGAAACACAAATCCATTTGGCTCCAGAAGCATAAAATTAACTTCATCCAAGAATGTAAAAGATTTACTTACAAAGCCTTTTTCTTTTGCTTGGCTCATAATTTCTCTAACTTCTTCAACAGGAGTTGAGTCTGGGAATATTGCATAAAGTCTTTTAGCTCCTTCTTTTGGTTCCATGTTTGAGATGTTATTTGCATGATTGATTCTATCATCATCATTTTCAAATAGCATCACAACTACCTCTTTCTCTGTGTCGATTAACTCTCCTCTTAAGTATATTTTCATGTCGTATTATATTTCAATGTTTTCTGACTTGTCAACCCTCCAACCTTTGTTCTCTTCAACGCTTTCTTTAAAGTTCTGAATAAACTCTTTTGCCTTATCTTCTTTTTTGAATGTAATTGCTCTGTAACTATCGTATCCATAGTGCTCTTGGCAATTAACCCACAAGAAAGATAGCGGAAGTCTTTGTTGAATAAAGAACTCAATAGTTCCATTCTTGTAAGTAACTTTCTTAATTCTATGCCCCCAAGCTCTTGATGAAACTCCAGAGAACATGAATATAACCATGGTTACAAATGCTATAAATACATACAGCGCTAATATTATTAATAAAATTGTCTTCATTGCTTCTTGTTTTTTCCACCGCACTTGCCGCAGGTTACTCTTCCAGCTCCTTCACATCCAGCGCACACTCCAAGTTTTGATGTCTCTCCTTCGCATCCTGGGCAATCTATAATTCCATTATCACAAGAGCAAGCTTCAGATTTGTATGTGAAATTCATTAGCTGTGGTGGTGGAATTTCGTACTTTTCTGTATTCTTATAAGACACACCCCATTCATCCTTACCTCTTCCGCAAATACCTGGAATTGTAAGCGCAAACAAAAGTTGCATTGGTTTAACAAACACATAATCATTTCCATGACATGTATGCTTAACTTCAACAATTGAATCTTCTGTAAGGATGATGTTGGCTTGATTGTTAATTGACCAAACCTTGGCTCCTGCTTTTATCATCCTAAGCTTTCCTATCTTGCTCATTATTTCATGTAAGATTTAGCTTCGGTAATAATACGAATAACTGTATCCATATCATCTGGCTCATTGAACTGTACCTTTCCAAGTCTTTCTGCAGCTGATTCAACTAAATATTGAAACTGTTCTTTAGAGTCTGTTCTAAACTCGTGAGTCTTGAGCCAATTAACTATTGCTTCCTCTATTGCATCATCGCTTCCATCGCCTTCAAAAGCTTCTCCAAGCCAAACTACAACTCCTTCGTGACCAATCTTAATCATCTGCCCATCTTGTGCTTGATATGTTCCCCAGTTGTTAAAGTAAGCTGTGAACGACAATTGATATTCACCTTCTTCAATGCATTGACTTTCAAATTCAAGTGGACCATCAAGACTGATGTCACACAAGGCATCATCATTCTCCATTGCGTCATTTAAAAAATCAATAATCTCACAACCATTGATGCTTTCTAAATTTAGAGACTTAGTTGCTTCAGCTTTTTTAGCCCTCTCAGCTTCAATAGCTTCTTGCCTCTTCATCTCGTGATATTCTTCAATGGCATCCTTGATTATAATTCTGCATGGATGCACCCCTTCAACAGTGCTCCCATCTTCATGCTGCATTTCCATTGGACTATGGCAAGTAAGCGTCCAGCCTACTGCTTCAATCATTTTCTCTTCTTCCTGACTAATCATTGTTCATCTCTTTTTCAAATTCATACTGTGGATGAGTGTCGCACTCTTCTGGGAACCAGGCTGTATATCCATTCTTGTCCCCAAAGTAATTGTGAGCCTTTTCCATCAGTGACTTGTGCTTGATTTTCTTATCAATTATTATGCACTTCCAAAAATCCTTTGTCTTCATAACAATCTCTGTGTCAGCAATCTTAAGAGTAACAAACTTGGCATCCTTGTAGTAATCCTCCAGAAGTCCAAGTTGATACTTGTTGGTGTGAACATATCCTGAAAGCTCGTGGTACTCGAACCACAGATTTACTCCTTCATCAGCCAACCCTCTTTCTTTGTTTAACTTCTCTCTTGCTGCAATCTTTTCACAATCATCTGAACAGTTAAGGTATTTTCCAAGAGTTTTGTTTTCATCAATGAAGTCTTCCATCTGCCCTTCAGACCAATCTTTAACCTTAAACTTAAGCTCAATGGATTCAAGTGAATCTGGAATGTTGAAATGCTCTTCAATGTCAAAATTATCTTCCATAATAATCTTCTTTGGCTTAATGTCTTCAAGAACGCTTTTTGAGAACAGCATGTCATCGTGGTTTTTGAAGTTCATTAAGAAATTTGACGAGAAGGTGATGGCTCCATCCTCGCAAGCAAGACTTAATACATCAACCATATTTTGGTATGATGTTGGCGTGTATGTTCTAATGTTGGTGTGAGAATCATACATGTAAAGGTCAACACTTGTCTGAAGCGGCTTCATATCACTTAAGTCGATAGAAGAGATGTAGTCATGGTCGTAATAAGCATTGCACTCATATCTACCGCTTTCCTGGCATGTCTTGAATTGGTATAATTTAAAGATGAAATTCTTATAGACAATTCCTATTCTAAGCTCGTACCCTTTAGAATAACCAACACCACTGATGCTTCCTTGACTAATTTCAAGAAGAATAATTGTGTCATCATCAATTTTCTTTGTGTACTGCTCGTATCGTCTTTCTTTGCCAGACTTATCAATATTGAAGGATTCAAGTGACTTGTGGATTGCGTTCTCTGGGAGCCAATGCTTACACTCCTCTGGAGTCTTCCACACCTTGAGAGGCTTTTCATCATTAAAACCAAAGCTCCAGTTCCAAAAATTACCTTTAGGGCAAACTGCAGCTTCAAAACCATTTGTACCAGATGTGTCTATGTCAACCCAGTTAAAGGTACTTAATAGGAAGGACCTAACTATTTCTTGTTCTTTTGTCATGTTGCTTATGTTAAAACAGAAAACTCAACCTTTACTCCCAAGTTTCTAAGTTTCTCAACTTGTTTCTCAGTTTCTTTGATTGTCTTCTTAATCATTTTCTTGTCATCGGTGTAGGTAAGGTAGTACCAATCACTGGAACCAGTTCCTTCGTAGTCCCACTCATCATAAAGGTATCTAACCTTAAGAAGACCATCGCCTTCTCGCTTTTCACTACCTATTGTATCCCATATAAAATTCGTAACTATCAACTCTTTTCCATGCAGCTCTCTTTTGTCATTAGCAGGAACGCAATCAAATGATTTTATTTCTTTGATAAATTTCTTTAGGAAGTCTGTATTGATGCTGTCTACTTCGAATTCTTTCTTGATGGCTTCGAAGTTTTGGTCAATATAATATCTGTATTCATCTACGAATTCAAATACTGTTGTCTTATTTACTTTCACATCCTTGTCAAATGTGAAGAACATTTCTCTTGCTGGCATAACTTTATTTTATTCTTAAAAATTTCAATATTCTAACCCAAGTTGTTAGCTTGGCGTTCCTCGCTTTATTAGACTCCTTGATTAAGTATTCAAGAGATTCAACTGGCAACTCTGGTATTGCATCCAGGAACTGCTTAACGTTAACGTCTGTGTGGGTTCCATCCTGATTGTAGAATCTATTATACTTATCCAATTCTTTTCCAGTAAAACTGCAAATATCCTTTGTTACATTTTTCATGTAGCAAATTTAAAGAAAGAATTTTACCTATGCAAAAAAAGTTTCACCTAAAAAATTAAGCTTTAGGCAATGTTAAAAAAAGTATTTGATATTGTCTATTTTAATTCTTATTTAAAGAATATAAGGAGGAGAATTACCTCGACTTTGAGACGGATTGACATTGGATGGACCATTAACCCAATGCCTAATTGAAGAGTTGCAAAAAATGCATCGAACGGATAAAAGCCGCAGAAGTTTCTATGTAATATTTTTTTACAAACACCTGAACAAGTGTATAAACTGATGGAAGAGGTTTTCAAAGGGGTTCCTCACCAAACTGACGATTAATGGCACTCAAGCGACAAGCAAGAGACTTTAAAGGGGTTTGGGGTTTTAGACCTCAAATCTTCAAGCATCTAAGCTCGTAGCAATAAACTAATTGCTTGCCAGATAAGCTTCAGCTGCTTCGAGATGAATCATAAATCCTTTTCTTGCGCAGTACCATATTCTATCACCTTTAGGAAGTTTTTCTCTTGCAAACTTAGCAACAACGATTGAATTTGGGCCTCTAAGATAATCAGCTCTGTCGTCACTGGTGTGTACGTGAGGATATGGCTCGTGTGATGCTTCTATTTGAATTGTGCAGACTCTTTCCTCTGCTTTTTCGCTAAAGTTATAGATGTGATATGTGATGTCGGTATCAAAATTAAACAACTTCTGAAGCTTCTCTGCCACCTCAACCTCTCTTGGGAAGGGTTTTAGGTTTGTTCCTAATATGTCTGAGTATTCCATTTATAGTTCTTTTAAAACTTCAAACTCAGATTTGAACCAGCTTGTTTCTCCAATCTTTTGAGGAAGGTTTACAATCATCTTCTCAAAAGCTCCAGAGCCAATTTTCTTTACAACAACTTTTTTAAGCAGCTCCTTGTCTTTACAACTTTTCTTAAAGTTATTGTAGGCATACATATTTGTAAGCACAACGCCTTTGTTGTTATTGAAGTTAAGTATAACTTGCTTGTTGTAATCTTCTAAATTCTTATCATACTCAGCAACCTTATCCGCTTCCTTCTTTAACTTCTTGTCCTGAATAAAAGGAATGATTGCCTTATCTTGCGACATAACCCTATTTCTCTGGCTTCTAACAGAATGATACTTATCCTTTGTGAAGTCAAATGAAACTGTCTCCAGTGTAGATGGAAGGTCGAACTGCTCAGTTAAGCTGTAGGTATAAGCCTGAAAAACAATGTGTTTAATCTTAAGCTTCTCAAGAGCCTGTCCATCAAATCTTCCTACCCCTCTTCTGTCGTCCCCAAGAATGCTATACATCCAGGTTTGGTTTATGTAGATGGTGTCATCAACAACTCCAAGTCCAAAGAACTCTGGCATATTTTTCCAGGCACAAATCATGTGATATTCATGATGACCATGTGCATGTCTTCCATAAATTCTATCAAAGTCATCAAGATTAATCTTACTAAATAATTCCATTTCTCTGAATCCAGATATTCGACTTTTATTAAAGTATGTGTATAAATTCACACTAACTCCATGATAATAAACACTTAATGTAAATTGTCTATCGCCTCCTCCGTAATAATAAACCATCAAATAGACATCATCACCAATGTCCAACTGCATCATGTTAAACTTTTCTGTGTTGTTGTTGCTGAAGTTGGCATTTGGAAATACTTTATCGAAGTGATAAAGAGTGGGGTCATGATTTTCATCCTTATCAATAGACGAAGTTTTATTTACAAGGTCTTTTCTATCGGTAAAGTATTCGTAATCTTGGAGTAAATAGTTTTTAAGTATTCTCTCTATTTCTTCTACTGTTATTTTCATATGATAATTTTTTTCTCCATTTCTCAAAGGAAATCTTTTGAGATATTAGTTCGTCAATTTTTGCTTGTGTTATTATAACATTGTCTTGATAGAACTGGCCACAATCTTCGTATCCACCCATCTCTTTTTCATCCTCTTTTTCTATCTCCAGTTGCTTCTGCAGATTCTTTATTCGAGATATAAGTTTCTTTGTTGCCTCTTTGAGTATTGCACGTTCTATTTCAGACTTGTAACTCATAATTTCTTATTTTAATCCTGGAAATTTAATCTCAAACATTCTGTGAAAAGTTTCTGACTTTTCTTTAAGTCTCTTTCGACTAATGCTGCCACTTTTGATGTCTGAGAAGAAATCTTTAAGATTCTGCATAAAATATTCAGAATCTCCGTCAAGCTTTTGTCTTTGCGTTCCAACGTCCATACCATAAGATAAGATTGCTCCCACCATTGTTTCCAACGGGTCTCGACCTTGTTGAGTATCGCCATAGGCAACGTTTGATAGCGACATTGAATCTGCTATGTCAGGCTTTGATGGGCCAACATCTAATAGACCATCAAATTTTGGAATTTCGGAATCATCATATTCTTCGTATGACTCTAAATATTTGTCGTACCCTTTGGGTTTAACATCAACATCCCAACTGGTCTTAATCAACTGGAGTATATGTCCTGCTATCTCTGAAAAGTCTTCCAACTCATCAAGACTTGCTTCTTTGATTGTCTTATTCTTCATAATTAATTTATACGCAATAAAAAGGTAAATGTTCTATTTTTTCACATGATAAACTGTGTACTTCCATCTTCCAATGTAAGCGCCAACCTTTTCCATCTTGGCATCAATGTCTGTAAAGGGAATGTCCTGGTTTCCTTCGCCATCTGAATATGAAAGCCAAGTAACCTTCAATCTTTCAACATCATAGTTATCATTCTCTGGGTCTTTGAACCTGCTGCAATCACCTTCTCTTGTGCTAACATTAACTGGAACAGATTGGACAACATTTCTTACACTGTCTCCATCCTTGATTGCAACGGTCACAAACTCTGCTCCTTCAGGAGCATTAATGAATTCGTTAAACGTTGCTATTTCTCCAATCGGAAAACCTTCAAGTTCTGGCACGGGTTCAAATACATGAGCCAGCGCTTCGTCTGGAATTCCAAGGCCTTTAGCCATATCTTCAATCTTATTTTTCATTTCTTATCTTCATCTGTAGGAAATAATATATGTCCTCTCATAATCTGAGAATATCTGTCTATTGAGTCTGGAACTTCAATCATTTCTAATACTTCACTTCTTTCTGTTGTAATATCTTTAACCCAGAGTTCTTCTTTTGTGTTTACAATATAGAATTCTGGCTTGCTTTTGGTAAATCTAATTCCAGTTATTGCGCCAACATAAACCCTAAATCCGTATGTACCACGATTCACAACCGCATAGACAGAAATACCCATTAGTTCATCAAGACTTTTAAGTTTTCCTATGGATTCAAGTGTTATCATTATTCTGGGTTTAATTCTTTTAATGCAATTCCTATCGTTATGTAAAGAATGGATAATATAAGTATAAAAACTAATTTCATGATTCAAGTTTGTTTTTAAGCTCATCAAATCGAGCATACCAATTTCTTGTGTCGAAATCCTCTGCATCAATCATCATCATTTGTGTGTACAACTTATTGCACTCGCCAAAGTCAACAATCTTTTGATGCTCCTTTAACTGCAATCCAAAATAAAGGATTCTAAGCGCATGAAACATTCCTTTCTTGGCTTGCTCTCGGTGGTCGTGCTTGGCGTTCTTATCGGCAATGAAACGGCTTGCTGAAGCCTTTTCTATAACCTTCTTTGCCATATCCTTTTCAACCCACTTGGTAATCTTGAATGGCCACTTCTTTAAAACGACCTGCTCTGGCTCCAGGCTCAGGCATTCCATTGCAGGCATTTCATAGTTGTTGATTGCATCAATGAACCCAGCTCTTGAGTAGAGCGTGCCTTGGATTGTGTAGTCTGCGTTGGATACAGCGTTGTCTCTGAAAGCTCCAGAAGCAAGTGTTGACTTTGCTACAATGATGTAGTCGTGGTCACTGAATCTATTTGCAGTTCCATATACTTGAGAACCATAAGGAAAGATGGCAATGATGTCATCTGTAATGTTGAGTTCTTTTAAAATTTCTTCTGGTGCCATAATTACTTTTTAGCAGACTCCTTGAGTCTAAATCTAATAAATGCTTTTTTAATCTTGCTGTCAACACTGTTGTTGGCGTTGATGTTGTCGCCCCACAATACAAGGAAAACTCCTAATGAAGCTTGCCAACTAACATAGACCCACAACAAAGCAAATCCAGAAATACCAAGGGTAAGTGCTAATAGATGTGCAAACAAGTTCCACCCAAGTTTTTTATCCTCTTCAAGCTTCTCTTGCAATAACTCGCCAGCAAGTTCCAGCTGCTTCTCGTTTAATTTTCTTTCTTCCATTATGGTTTAATGTTAAATGATTCAAATTGCTTATATTGAATACCTTCAGCGGTATCGAAAATATCAGTATCCATGTCTGCAACGCACTTATATCCTGGATAAGAGTCGTCCATCTTAAGAGAAAGAGCGTATCTGAACACTTCTTCAAATGTTGTTGGGCTAATCCAGTAGAACTGCTCATCATACTTTCTGTATGGCTTGAATGAAATGCATACTGGCTTATTGTCAAGATACCAAACTCTGATTCCAACTTCGGTATCGGTACAAATCCATCTATGGTAGTAACAATAAGTAAGTCTTGGATTGTCTGGTTGAGTAAGAAACTCGTATATTTCAAACTGTTTCTCACACATCTCGTGAAAGTCAACAAACTTTCTCTCCATCTTGGAGGTGTCGATTGTCTTAAGTACTTCTAATATGTTGGTTCCTGTCATTATTTCTTTTTCTTTGGAGGTTCGTAGTTCTCATCAAGATACTTTGCAAATGATTCTGATGTAAGGTAACCAGGCGCAGATTCCCATCCACCCCAATCCTCAAGAACTTCTGACCACTTTGGTTGTGGTGGAGCATCCATAAAAACTGCTCTCTCGTCCTTTGTTGTGGTGAGACAACTTGCGTATTTATCAACTGGAAATGTGTTTTCAAGCTCTTTCCACTGAAAGTCAATCTCTTTCTTGGTTAAGTGAGTTACATTAATGTTTGCAACCCATTTTCCTTGATTAAAGGGTTTTTCTCTTACTTCTAAGTATTTGTACTTTGCCATTATGCTGCGTATAAATTATTGATTATAGACCATGGCTTAACATAGCTATACATTATTTGGTTGTCAGCTTCTGTAAGCTTCTGAAGCTCTCCGTGATGTCTGACAAATCCCCAAGGTAAAAATCTAAGGTTTTGATTAGACACGCTGTTTTTAGATATGTTTGTCGTATACCTTTCAATGATTGGACCGTGTTCCTTGGTTTTTTCAAGCTTAGTCAATGTAGCGCCATGCATCTCGTGGATGTAAAGCATTGAGCCATTATGATACACACAAAGCTTTCCATTAAGTTGAAAGCAAAATGAAGCGCACTCACTGGCGATTCTTTCACCAAGCTTGCCTTTGTGAATAATCACCTGAATGAGAACCATATCCCCTTTCTTTAAGATGTCTTTATCGTCTTTCATACCTTATTGTGTTTGTCAAAAAACCACAGCCAATGACCAGGTTTCCAAAGACTTGGAGTATTCTTATCCTCAAAAGAAACATCGCATGCTACGTTTGTTTCCTTCATAATCTTTTCTACGTGATGAACATTGTCCTTGTAATAATTCATCGCTTTTATAATCTGTGCTGGCCTCATGGCCTGCTTCACAGTTGGGAGTTCTCCGTAAGAGATTATCTCAACCTTTTTAGGTTTTATTCTAAATATTTTCCTGATGAACTTGCACATATTTTATCGTCCAATAAGGTTTTCAACTTCTTCTGAACAAGGAACGCAAGTCATTGTATATGAATCCATAACACCTCTTTCAGCAAAACAAAGCCCAGTTCTTGAATCTTTGAAATATTTGAGCTTAACCGCTGTCTCATCGAGAGACTGCATGCTACTACCACCTTCAATGTATTCTGGAGTTTCTTTGGTGCAGGATGCTAATGCAAATAGTGTTAGGACTAATAATACCTTTTTCATGAAGTCAATTTTATAGGTTCATTTTATTTATACGAAAATTATAAAGATATGTTCTATTTAAAACAAAAAAAGCTCCAGCATAATGCCAGAGCTTTTGTATATCTATTATTTGTCTTTTACATTTTCTTGAAAAGACTGACTCCACCGCCAAATACATTTCCTGTACCGTATGAGCCATCCCACTTATTAGCTTTCATGTACTCAATGTACTGAGGAGACTGACGAAGTTGCTCTTGCTTAATCTTGATTGCATTTGCTTCTGCGCTTGAGTTAATGATAAGAGCCAAAGAGTCACCTCTTGCAGTTGCTACTTTTGCATCAGCAAGGTTCTTTTGCTCAATCTTCATAAGCTCTGAAGTGTAGTTCTTTTGCTTCTGAGTTTCTTTAACAGTAATCTCTGTAGCAATGTTCTTTGGAAGATTAACATCTGCAATCTCAA
>Ga0307376_10004662_pt1 | contig 12488 bp, 10 predicted proteins | sample TR2MG_FD_202536 | JGI IMG/M metagenome (GOLD analysis project Ga0307376, IMG submission 202536) | Soil microbial communities from Risofladan, Vaasa, Finland - TR-2 | ecosystem: Environmental > Terrestrial > Soil > Coastal area > Acid sulfate soil | place: Finland: Risofladan, Vaasa | collected... | reverse complement strand
CAGATCTGTCGTAATTGGCTGTTTTCCCGGAATAACGAACCTGCGGTCATAGAGACGGGGGAAAAGATCTACTGGATCCGGGCTGCGATAGCCGGGTTCCTCAAAGGTCTGATCGCTACGGGGACAGGGAAAATAATCATGCCCTGCATTCTCAAACACTGCAAGATCCGTACAGCCGCGGAAGCCGTGGGTTCAACGGTCGTCATCATTTTTGTGGTAAACCTGTTCGCCTTGCTCTTTCGCCTGACCCCCGGTTTTATTTCAACCCTTGTTGAACAGAAAGAACTGATCTTCAATATCATGATCTGGGTCGCTCCTGGGGTATTGATCGGTGGTCAGATCGGCCCGGAAGTGGCAAAAAAATTGTCGAAGAGGGGAATACAGATCTATGTAGGGATCCTGCTGGTATTCGTTGGTATTTTGATCTTTCTGCGAACTTTTTCCGGAGTTTGATGCTATATCTACGAGACCACACATGTTTTTTGCGAAGCATTGTTTGCTATCGATAGGGGGAAATTTCGTATCATCCTAGAGACGAACATCCTGCCCCTGATACCGAACATTTGAACGAGGGTCACTCATCTGAAAATGATATATTACCATCATTATCGATGATGTCACCAAATTCCGATAGGATGGCTGACCTTATCTCGTCAGAGGCGAACCTCATCAAATGCGACAATACCATAGGATAGTTCTCCAGATAGTTCGGCAGGACGATCCCACCATTGTCACCGTTCAATCTGATACCTATTGGAGATGGTACGCGATATGTTCTGATGAACTTCAACCGTGAAATTCCCCGCCACTCCAAATAAATGCCTTTCATTGGTCCGTTTCTCCTTACTATGAAACCTTGTATCCCATTTCGATCATAGACATAGAGATGTCTCAGGTTTACCCTGGTATACCATGTGCCTAGAGAGATCGGTATGAAGAACCCGAAAATGATGGATGCCGATAAGGACCCGAACATGTTGTCGGGGATATCACTATCAACCAAGGTAAGAGCGAATATCAGGAAGAAGAGATCGAACATGAGCATCGATCCGACGACCAATGGTAGACCTGATACGTTCGCCCACGACAATGTCTGTTCGTGTGGACCGGCCATTCGTCCTAAGGCTTCTAAAGCCTCATTCCTACGTTTCAGAAACGATGTCTGGATGCGTCGAAATGAAACGATCAGTACAAAATTCATAACGAACAGAAAGATCATTAACAGGAATAACGCACCATCAGCATTCATTTTGAACCAGTGGACCGATGACCGCCAATGAAACATTTTAAATTATTGATAGGATGCCAAACGATCTGAGCGCACCGATCACTATAGCATTCTTTTCTGACGATCGTACCCCAACTCTATATCTCGCGTTCAAACCGATCGTTGGATGGGGCAACGTTTGTAAAGTCCTCGGACGAATTTGATCCGAGGTCCCTTTTACCCCTGGGTAATGTAATCATGGTTTTATTCAGGACAGTTGTGTTTTGGCCATCGTTTTCTAGATGCTCAGTACGGTGCTTGTCTCTGGTGTTTTAACCCAAACGACGGTAGGAAAATGGAATAGTGACGAGAAATTACTTCGATGTTCTATCCCCAATATTCAATGGCAGATTAGAGTTCGAACGCCGGGCAAATGGCTAGACGCAGGGGTCGGTGGGAGCCATCGACCCGATGACCGCCTAGAGTTTTCAAATATCCCTTCATTCGGTGGGTTTTCCGTCGTACTCCTCGGGCTCTCTGAGCGCATCGGCCTTGGTATGGCGGACTACCTTGTCAATATGCTCGGGTGGCGAATAGATGGTATACAGCTTGAGGTCCTTTGTAGATGAGGTATTGATCACGTTATGCCTTGCCCCCGAAGGTACTATGACCCCGCTGCCGTCATTGACTCGGTGCTCCACGCCATCAATGACGACCGTACCCTCCCCTTCCTCGAATCTAAAGAATTGATCAATGGTATCATGGACCTCTTCACCAATATCCTCGCCGGGCTTAAGGTTCATCAGAACAAGCTGGCTGAACTTTCCTGTGTAAAGCACATGGCGGAAATCGGAGTTCTTCCTTGTTTCTTGCTCCAGATTTGTCGAAAATCCCTTCTTGGTCTTCATGTTTTCACCTTTTTAAAACTAGTTTGATTATAATATCGTTTAGATGGTATCGATATTTATTCTTATACAAAGAAAGTTAATGTGAAGTCAGAGCGATTCTATTTATCTAAATAGATTACATAAAACAACTAAGTTTTTCCACAGCCAGTGTAGACAAATATTGGTGTGAGGGTAGTAAATAATTAATTAAAATGACCCTTTTAATCCAATGATGCTTCCGTTTGACCTGCCTTCGAATTTCCAGACCATGAATAAAAGTAAGGAATATGATTTCTGTGATCGGGCATAAAAAATGATCATCCGATAAAATTATCCTCGCTTGGGAAATCTCATCGGATGGGTATATTTTACTTCTTGCCCTTCGATGGTCTATTCAGGTTAGAATTTTTGACCGGGGCTACAACGGCGGACGAGGGTTTTGAACCCCTGTGGTCTGACCGATTGTTGTTCACGGGGGGGTCATCCGCTCCCTTTTTTTTCTTTTTCATATCGCTCATAGTTACCTGTGAATAATAGGGATGTTTAGATGTTAAAGTTAATGAGACCGATCTAAAAAGCGTATATTGATCGTCTGACTCGAAATGATTCGATCGTTTGCCTTGACGACCTTGATCATTTTATACACCCAGAACGGGAGCATTTCCATCGCCGTTACTAGGCCAAGGAACGCCAGTATACCCCATATTATCCATCCGTTATCATACGTGATCTACAGAATGCCGAATATGGAGGTAGAGTCGAGCCGGCAGATGGCACGCCCCCGAACGGACCCAAGTACTTCCCCCCTTTCATTTTGATGTTTGATATGGTGTTCTTGATCGGTCCGTATGTAGGCCCGGGAAATCCAATCTCATAAATGTAATAAATGATCGTATGGAGGTACCCCTATTGGGGATGCGGACGCGTATCGTTTAATCCATTGTCGTCCCTCTCCTGAGCGTCCGAATATCCTTATCCTACATGGGATATTGTTGTTTGATCTAGCGACGAAGGAGACCTGTAAATGAGGATTGCTATTGCAGGCGCGGGTATGTCCGGGGCCTATCTGTTCAGACGTCTCATCAACGACGGTTTCAAAGGCATCGATCTTTTTGATGTTAAAAAAAATAACCCGTGCGGGTGCAGACCGTGTGCCTGGGGCTTTGCGCCAAGAGCGGAATCCTTTAATTTGATCGCGAAGGTGACCGATCCCGACCGTTTCGAACTTCAAGGATCTGAGATGATATCGTTCGATGGGATCGACATCCGTTCTAACATGTTGACAATGAACAAACCTGCCCTGATCAAAGAAATGATAGGCGACACTGAAATTAAGCAAGGCCTGATCGACTTGACCAAGTATGATAGGGTCATTGACGCCACTGGAGTGAGCAGAGCTTATCTTCCCCCTATCAAGGACGATCATATCGCTGAATGTACCCAGTACAGGGTAAGGAGCGAAGAACCGCTTGGGTTTTGGTTCAGAACTTCATCTGTAGGTTATGAATGGTGCTTTCCGCTCGGCGAAGATGAGTTTCATATTGGGATCGGAAGCCTCAAGTCCGATGTCAGATCATTTCGACCGTTGAAGAACAAGGATGGTCGGGACCTATCTGTACAAGTACTGTGCAAATGTCATAGCAGCGTAAGATTGACAGCACCTTTCTTTTCGCAGCCGTTCGTGCAAGACCAGAAGATAGTTGGCATAGGAGAGAGCATTGGAGCGGTCTCCCCGCTAGCTTCGGATGGAAATCTATATGCCATGCAGTGTGGGGAGATGCTCCTTGATAATTGGGACGATCTCGATCGCTATTCGGAAAAGGTGCTTAAAAGGTATGACTGGATGAGAAAAGAGCGAAATGGTTTGGATAAGCTGATGGAGGGGCGGACACCATCGCTCCTCGAGTCAATGAGCATGAGGAAGCACCTCAAAACGGTGGGCGTCGAAATAAGGGCCCGCCACATTCTCAGATTATTACGAAATATGTCGAAGTGATTACAGATATCTCTTAAAAAAACCAAGTATTGATCGAATAACATGGATGATGCTTGAAATTTTATTAGCATATCCCTCAGTATGACCAGTACATATATTAAATAAAATACATAATTAATATTCTGTTTCGATTTCTTTCCATTCCATTCAATGAACGAGCTGATGAAAAAGGATAAGTAAATAACCCCGTTCTTACTTTTTACACCTATGGTACTTGAATCACAATTCGGAGCCCAGGCCTTGATGGTATTGGGCGGAGTACTGATTCTTGTACTGTTGCTGTTCTTGTTGGTCGCGTTTATTGTGGTAAGTATTGTCTTCCTATCAATTAAACATGGGAAATTCTATTTTCCCAAGCTGATAAGGACCGGCTTTACTTTCATGGAGGACGTCATTAAACACATCTGCGCGCTCTATGGATTGAAGGAAGCCGATCTCACGATATTTTTCATCCAATTACATAACAGAATGAGCGAAGGTAATTTCGCTAAGGTCGAAACGAAGGACCGCGCCATCTTCCTCCCCCATTGCCTTAGATCGTTGAAATGCCCCGCTAACCTGACCGAAGAAGGACTGAACTGCAAGCATTGCGGGAAATGCGACCTTGATCATTCCATAAATGAGCTTGAGGAGATGGGCTACAAAGTTTTCATCGTTCCTGGCTCCACATTCATCGGACGCATGGTCAAGAAATATATGCCCCGCGCCATTATTGGAGTGGGCTGCCTGAGAGAGATAAAGGATGGGCTTGAGTTCGCAGATAGGCTCGGGGTCGAAGTCATGGGCGTGATCAATAAGACCGATGGCTGCATTGAGACGCTGGCTGATTGGCCTGAACTGATGAAGATCGCTTCATTGAAGGCACCGAAGATCGGATCATAGAATTCTCTGTCATCAGAGAGTGTTACCTTTGAGGACCAGAGCCACATTGGACCTATTATGACCCTGTGATCATGATTAGGCCGAAGTAGTTACAAATAACATAATCGAATAAACTGATCAACTCTGCGATATTCCAGTGACAAACGGGATGATAGTATAAACTTAAAAAAATTGATGCGGGGGAAGGCCCTCGAATACTGAGGTAGCCAGTAATCCTTTAACAATGGTCAATAAGAGGGTATTTGCATAAATCTTTTATTTTTATTTATGAACAAATATTCTTTTTAGGCTTTGATATATTACTTATTTTACATTAATTTAAAGGTGCAAATGGAGACAATACCTCTCTTTTCAGAAGGGCGGATGTGGGCCCGTGCGTTATTGCTAAGCCAGTAAGTATTTTATGAATTTCAATCGAAGATGGAAAATAATGGAAGTGAAGGTTCGAAGAGAATAGCACGAAATTGTTTACTAGCGGGTTCCGGATCATCTTCTGAACAATGATCGAAATTTCCCTAAGATGTTTGGACGCATGGGGGGGCGATCTCGACTGAGCCCGCTTCTAATTCCATCGATCGAACTTCCAGTTTGAAGAACAGAGGAGATCTTTTTCGATCCAGGAACTCTCCGATGTTACCGAAGAATGTATCTGGACCATAAAAAAAATAAAAAGGTTTCGATCAGGGCTGTCCTCCTTTCGGCCCCCTCGTCCTCAGGAAGATCAAGGCGATCGCTGCAACGGCCAGGATGATGCCCGTCAAGCAAAGCAGCAGGTAGGTCGTTCCGTCGCTCTCCCGAGCGTCCTGCGCCTCATCCAGGCTCGCCTGCATTGCTGTCAAATTCGTCTTCGCTGTTTCCAGGTCGGCTATCGTCTGGTTCAACAAGGTTGAGAGCGCGCTCTTGTCCGCGTTCGACAGCACCAGATCGGACCTCATGATCGAAGCGTTCGAGTCGGTCGAGTACAGCGAGTCCCTCAGTGAGATGAGCGCCTCCTGCGCCGCCGTCACCTGGTCGATCGCCAATGTCAGGTTCTCGATCGTGCCGTTCAGCTTGGCATTTACTTCATCGAGGCGCTCGTTGATGGCGTTCAGCTCGTCATTGAGATCGGAGATGTTCTGATCCTGCTCCGAGTTCTCATCGACATACGTGACGGTGATGCTCGAAGACGCGATGCCTTGCTCAATATCGGATGCCGTTGCCGTTATCGTGTTCGATCCCTCGAGGAGAGGGATGACCACTGAGAAGTGCCCGTCCGAACCGAGGGACACAACGAATCCATTGATGACCAGGCTTGTTCCCGGGTTTGTGGTGCCGGTCACCTGGATGGTCGGTGAATAGACCGTAATGCCCGAAAGCGGGGTCTCTATGGTCACGATCAATGGAGCATAATTTTTTCCGTAGATGTTAGAGGCAGAGCCGTCTTGCTGGTACCATACCGCCACGGCGTTGTCATCATCGTTCAAGGAGACCTGAGGGCAATAGGCATACCCAGTGCTGTTCCCTAGGAGCGTTACCGTCCCCCAGGCACCGGCGGAGTACCGGTTGGCGTAGACGCTAGAGGCAGAGCCGTCATACTGGTACCATACCGCCACGGCGTTCCCTTTATCGTTCAAGGAGACCTGAGGGAGATAGGCATTCCCAGTGCCGTTCTCCAGGAGCGTTGCCGTCCCCCAGGCACCGGCGGAGTACCAGTTAGCGTAGACACTAGTGTAAGAGCCATCGACCTGTTGCCATACCGCCAGGGCGTTCCCATCATCGTCCAAGGAGACCTGAGGGTATGAGGCATACCCAGTGCTGTTCTCTAGGAGCGTTGCCGTCCCCCAGGCACCGGCGGAGTACCGGTTAGCGTAGACCCTAAGGTAAGAGCCATCGTGCTGTTGCCATACCGCCACGGCGTTCCCATCATCGTCCATGGCGACCTGAGGGTATATGGCATCCCGAATGTCGTCCTCCAAGAGCGTTGCCGTTCCCCAGGCACCGGCGGAGTACCGGTTGGCGTAGACGCTATAGAAAGAGCCGTCATACTGGTACCATACCACCACGGCGTTGCCATCGTCGTCCATGGCGACCTGGGGTTGATCGGCACTCCCAGTGCTGTTCTCTAGGAGCGTTGCCGTTCCCCAGGCACCGGCGGAGTACCGGTTGGCGTAGACGCTATAGAAAGAGCCGTCATACTGGTACCATACCACCACGGCGTTGCCATCGTCGTCCATGGCGACCTGAGGGTAAGAGGCATTCCCAGTGCCATCCTCCAGGAGCGTTGCCGTTCCCCAGGCACCGGCGGAGTACCGGTTGGCGTAGACGCTATAGAAAGAGCCGTCATACTGGTACCATACCACCACGGCGTTGCCATCGTCGTCCATGGCGACCTGAGGGTAATAGGCATTCCCCGCGCCAGTCTCCAGGAGCGTTGCCGGGTCCGGCCATCCCGTCCTCGATAAGGCCTGTACGTTCGAAGGTACGCCGATGATCGTCAATACAAGGGAGGCCAGTACGATGAATGTAAGCATTCTTTTTGATTCCATATTGATATTTTTAATGATCATGAATATTCAGTGTGTTGTAGATTTGTGATATATAAATAATGCAATATTTTGAAAATGCCACTTTCTGAGATGTTTTCAATACCGGTGACAACATTAATTCTATTCCAGGGGTCATGCGAGTTCTGCAACGACGGAGAAATCTTATTGTCGTAGAAAACAGCAGCAGGCATCGGTCAGCGCCCGAAAACTGTGGAATGAAAAACCCTCAGAACGGGATGCTGGCCCGATTCCAGATGTCAAAAATCCTCTGATTGACAATAATTAATGGATGCCTGGCTACGCGTGATGGTGCGGGGGAAGGGATTCGAACCCTCGAACCACTAAGGACAGAATCTTAAGTCCTGCGCCGTTGGCCAAGCTTGGCTACCCCCGCGTATCTCGCCCATAGATGAACCAACATAATAATTTTATTCGTGCATAGAGGAGAGATCTAGCATCTAGAAAATCTATTATCATGCCCGATCGACACGGTCCAGATGTCATTAGGTCATTTTATTAAGGACGATCTAACCGGATCACCTGTTCTTGATGAACGTCCCCTCCCTCAATTCGGAGAACGCTCGTTCGATCTCCTCATTGGTGTTCATTACGATGGGTCCGCCCCATGCTATTGGTTCGCGCAACGGTTCGCCTGATACCAGGATGGACCTTGGCCACCTTCCGGTGAACGGTCATGATATTGACTATGCCGTGAACAAGGATTAATGTGTTTTGAGACGGGCAGATACCGATTTATCAACGGCAGTCCATATCATCCCCATCGGGGAAACGAGATGGCTAGGAAGATTATCTGGCATTGCGCTTGCGGGCGGGACTTCGAGATGGAGACCGAGCTACGACCGGACCGCTGCCCGATCTGCGGGGGCGAAGATATAGAAAGGATCGAGCTGCCCAGCAGATGGTCCAAATTGATCGGGGACCCAAAAAAGAAGGATAAGGTCTGGTGGTGGAGGTAGATGGACTGGCCCCTGAACAATTGGATCCTCTCTTTCAGGAGGATCGGTTGAGGGACCGAAAGTAATGCTTACTTGACCTTGCATGAATCACCGTCGCAGACCTTGAGTATCGGACCTAGTTCCTGATCGATGATATCCACCAGGTCCGGTTTTCCTATCTCGACCAGTTCGTAGCGAACGCGTACGATAGGTTTGTTGACGTTCATTATCCGGCGCAGGTCGACCGGCGTTCCGGCGACGACGACATCGCAATCGGCCCGGTTGATGGTCTCCTCCATGTCCTCGATCTGCTCGTCGGTGTAGCCCATGGCCGGCAGTATCGGACCCAGGTGCCTGTATTTCTCATACATTTCCTTGACAGACCTGACCGCGTAAGGCCTGGGATCGATTATGTCCAAAGCTCCGTTGTCCTCGGCGGCGATGGTCCCGGCGCCAAAGGCCATTCCCCCATGCGTGAGCGTAGGTCCGTCCTCCACCACCAGTGCCCTCTTCCCCTTGACCATCGAGGGGTCGTCCACCTTAATGGGCGAGGCGGCCTCGATGACGATGGCCGTGGGATTGTACTTGGCGATGTTCTCCTTTACCCGCAGAATGTTGCGCCGGTCGGCGGTCTGCACCTTGTTGATGATGACCACGTCCGCCAGACGCAGGTTAACTTCCCCGGGGTGATACGATATCTCGTGACCGGGACGATGCGGGTCGGTCAGAACGATATGCAGGTTGCTCTCGTAGAACGGCAGGTCGTTGTTCCCCCCGTCCCAGACGATGACGTCCGCCTCCTTCTCCGCTTCTCTCAGAATACGCTCATAATCAACACCGGCGTACACCACGATGCCGTTGTCTATCAGCGGCTCGTACTCCTCCCTTTCCTCGATGGTGCAGTCCTGCGTTTCCAGATCGGCGTATTCGCCGAACCTCTGAACCGCCTGTTTCGTCAGGTCGCCATAGGGCATGGGGTGCCTGACCACTACCACCTTCAATCCCTTTTCACGCAGGATGGAGCATATGCGGCGAGTGGTCTGTGATTTCCCGGCCCCGGTCCTAACGGCGCAGACCGATATCACCGGTTTGTTGGAGCGCAACGTTATACGGCTATTGCCCATCAAACGGAAGTCTGCACCCAAAGAGAGCACCCAGGAGGCCTTGTGCATCAGATCGGAATGGGAGATGTCGCTGTAGGCGAAGATCACCTGGTCGACCTTCTCGTTCTTGATGATCGAAGGCATGTCCTCCTCGGCGGTGATAGGTATGCCATCGGGATACAATGAGCCGGCCAAGGATGCGGGGTAGCAACGTCCATCGATATTCGGGATCTGGGCGGCGGTGAACGCCACCACGTGGTATTTCTCGTTGTCCCGGAAATATGTATTGAAGTTGTGGAAATCGCGTCCAGCAGCTCCCATGATGACGACCCTGCTCTTCTTCATGTTCGACCCTATACTATTATCGAGACCGTTGATGATACACTTTTCTCTACGGTTAAGAGAATAATATCAATAGCCCGAGATAGCAAACATTTGAGTATTCACTTATCGATTCATTGCGGATGGTCTACCGCATTCCCTCCGCCAAGGTCCTAGAGGACTCCATACGGAAGATCATTCGAGAGCAGCAGAGCATCCCCTCCCAACGTCGCTTCGCCGAGCTGGTGCTGGAAGACCTCAAGAAAAAGAACCTTGACTTCAAGGTCGGGGAGGAGCGCATCAGAAGGATGGCCGTCCTTAAAGACCTGGCCAGGATCACCATCCAATATCGTGAGACCAAGGACGCCAGCCGGAGAGGACGGTGTCCAGTATGCTCCTCGTCAACTGAGGAGCTGCATAACCTGACGTTGGATGACAGGAAGGTGGAACTGGGCTACAAGTGCACCAAGTGCCCCTTCTGGACCGGCCCTCGGAAACGGGTGCCAGTGCGTTACATATTCTCCATTCAGGGCATGATCGTCCCTCCGACCAAAAAGAAAGGCAAGTACGCTCAGTGGAAGTTCGCCTGATCTTTTCAACGATATCCACCCGGAATCGTTTTTAAACGCCAATGCGCATTCCTTGAACATGTGCCGAAGCACTGTTTACATGTCCACCGCCGATGGGGTACTGGAGCTCATGCAGGGCGTGGTCAGGATCGTCAAGGAGGAGGACCGCTTGGTGATCCTGGACGATCTGGGCGAGCGTTTGGAACTAAGGGATGTCCGGGTCAGGGAGATCAACCTGATGAGCAATAATATCGTGCTGGAAAAAGAATGATATCTCTTTGGAATGCGGGACGCCCATCATCATTCTCCAATGAGCCGGCGGACCTGCCGCTGGTCCAATTTTAACAGCTCGGAGGGAACGAGCCTTGGCACGATTATCTTCCAGTTACCGTTCCTGGCGAAGACCTTTTTGAACAGCGGGACCGATTCCTCGAAGCGGCCGTTATTTGCCAACGCCACCGCGTGCCAGAAGACCATCTCCTCATTTTCCGGAAAGAGCGATTCCGCCTTCGAATAGCATTCGAGCGAATCCGCCATGTTCTCCTTCTCCATGGCCGCGTCCCCGGCGTCCATGCTCTCGTAGGCTTGATGCACGCGCAATAAACGCCTCATCTCCTTCAGCGGTTCGGCGTGATCGTCCACCCTGAGGTCGACAAGACGGTCCTTCCAGACAGACCCAGTGCTTTTCTCCCGGACCACTACGATAGCGGCGCTCTGCCTTCCCCGAATGTCGCCGCCGGCAGCCTCCGCCGCTTCCAGGACTAGCATGATCCTCTCACCCAACGGCCCTTCGGAGGAGACGAACGCATCGGCCATGTCCCCCCACACGCTATCGTTCAGCATCATGTTGGCCTGGACGGAGTAGTTCTTTCCGAAGATATGCCCGGCCTCGGCCACGCATTTCTTTCCCGTGTGGGCGTGGGTGCGTCCCTGGGAATCGATCATCGCCAGCTGCCGGAAGTCTCTTCCATTGTCCGCTTGGATCATCGGTCCCACGGCCTCCTTCGGCGTCTTTCCTTCGCTGATAAGTGCCAACCCCTGAGGACCGAAGGCCGGATTGGTGAAGGACTGCGTGACCACCACGCCGATGCCGGCCAGGGCCCAAGGGACCGCGGTACCGACGGAGAACCAATGAGACTGCACCCCAGCGCCCATCTCACCGGTGCCTTCGTCCCGGGCGACTATGGAATAGGTGTGGGCGAACGGCCCTTTCATTAAATGATCTGGAACCAGCATGATGACCACTGCCCCGATGATAGAGATGAAGAAAAATAAAGGTTGGTAAGATGTTTTGCTCGAGCCTCCGGATAAGGCTCATTCGCAGTTCTCGAACTGGCTGTTGTACAGGTCGCTGTAGAACCCGCCCTGGCCCAGAAGCTCCTCGTGCGTCCCCATCTCCACGATGCTCCCTTCCCTCATCACCAGGATGGTGTCGGCATCCTTGATGGTGGAGAGACGGTGGGCGATGATGAAGGAGGTCCTTCCCACGGTGAGGTCATCCATCGCCTTCTGGATGATCTTCTCGGTCCTGGTGTCCACGGAGCTGGTCGCCTCGTCCAGTATCAACAGTGGAGCGTTCTGCACCACCGCCCGGGCGATGGTCACCTGCTGCTTCTGCCCCATGGATATCTTCGACTCATCGTCCAGCTTGGTGTTGTAGCCGTCCGGGAGCGTGGCGACGAAGTGGTGTATGCCCGCGGCCTTGCACGCTTCCTCGATCATCTCGTCCGTGACTCCCTCTTTCCGATAGGCGATGTTCTCCCGTATCGTACCTTCGAACAGCCAGGTGTCCTGCAGCACCATGCAGAACATGCCGTGCACGTTGTTCCTGGTGAGCTCCTTGGTAGAGATCCCGTCGATCAGAATGTCCCCGGAGTTCACCTCATAGAAGCGCATCAGCAAGTTCACGATGGTAGTCTTTCCGGCGCCGGTAGGACCGACGATGGCCACCTTCTGCCCGGGCCGGACGTGGAAGGAGAAGTTGTGGATGACCTCGCGTTCCGGCGTATAGCCGAACGATACGTTGCGGAACTCCACGTCCC
>Ga0307376_10004659_pt1 | contig 12493 bp, 8 predicted proteins | sample TR2MG_FD_202536 | JGI IMG/M metagenome (GOLD analysis project Ga0307376, IMG submission 202536) | Soil microbial communities from Risofladan, Vaasa, Finland - TR-2 | ecosystem: Environmental > Terrestrial > Soil > Coastal area > Acid sulfate soil | place: Finland: Risofladan, Vaasa | collected... | reverse complement strand
AAGATCCGCGCCGGCCTCACGTCGACGTGGTCGTCGCCGCCCTCGGCCTGTACGTGGAGCCGCCGAAACTCGTCGTGCCAGATGCGAACCCTTTTCGCATCGGTCAGATCCAGTCTCTCGAGTTCGGCCTCCCAGCCGGCATCGGCCATCATGTTATCTCTAGAGCGCATTTCATAAGCCTCACTCGCCTGGCTGTCCGCTAGAGACGCTGGCATGAAATGCGCCTGCTGGAGCCTGGCGGCTTGTGCTGCTGTTTCATAACCCGCCTCGGCGGGTTATGAAACAGCTTCTACTCATATCTCTTGTGGGACACTCCAGTGCGCGTCGAAGGACGTCGTCGGGCCCTACCAGGCCCGTACCTTGGAGAGTTCCGCCTGGAGCTTGCAGAGCCTGCTGTAGAGCCCGCCGCCATCCAGGAGATCGTCGTGGGTGCCGAGCTCCGCGATGCGCCCGTGCTCCATGACGATGATTTTGTCGGCCTTCCGCAGCGTGGAGAGCCGGTGGGCGATGGCGAAGGTCGTCCGGTTCGATACGAGTCGGTCCAAGGCCTGCTGGATGAGCATCTCGGTTTCCGTATCGACGGAGGAGGTGGCCTCGTCCAGGATCAGGACGCGCGGGTTCTTCAGGACCGCCCGCGCGATCGACACCCGCTGGCGCTCGCCGCCGGAGAGAAGCTGCCCCCGCTCGCCCACGAGCGTGTCGTATCCGTGCGGCAGATTGGCGATGAAATCGTGGGCGTTGGCCGCCTTGGCGGCGGCTATGATCCCCTGGGGACTGGCGTCGGGTACGCCGTAGGAGATGTTGTCGGAGACCGTACCGTGGAAGAGGAACGGCTCCTGGAGCACGACGCCGATCTGCTCCCGCAGGAACCGAAGCGAGAGATCGCGGATCTCGTGTCCGTCCAGCAGAATCTCTCCGTCGTCCACATCGTAGAAGCGACTCAGCAGCTGCACGAGAGTGCTCTTCCCGGCGCCGCTCGGGCCGACCAGGCCCACCATCTGCCCGGACTCGGCGACGAAGTTGATGTCGGAGAGGACGAGCTTCCCAGGCTCGTAGCTGAAGTTGACGCCGCGAAACTCCACCCGCCCTTCGACGTGGTCGAGCTTGATCGACCCCGGGGCATCGGCCAGCTCCGGCGTCGTGTCGAGCACCTCGAAGACGCGCTCGGCCGACGTCAGGGCGTGCTGAACCCGGTGGTTCATCTCGCCCAGCACCTGCACCGGATAGTAGAACTGCCACATGAGCTGGATGAACATGACGAGCACGCCGAGGGTCATGAAGCCCTGCATCACCTGCATGCTGCCGTAGCCGAAGATGATGAGCGACCCCGCGGCCGTCATCAGGCCGAAGGTCGGGAAGAAGAAAGTCCACAGCCTGGCCGCGCGGAGCTCCTGCGAGAGGAGTGATTCGCTGCGCTCGCGCAGCCGCTGGGACTCCCGCTCCTCCTGGGCGAAGGACTTCACCACCCTGATGCCGGGTATGGCGTCGGCCAGCACCGCGCTGAGGCTCGCCCACTGCCGCCAAACCTTCTGGTAGACGGTGTGGATGAGCCGCCCGAAGACGTAGGTGCTGAGGCCGATCAGCGGGATGGGCAGCAGCGTCAGCGCCGCCAGCCGGGGATGAGCGTCGAAGAGCATCACGCAGATGATCACCACGGTCAGGGCGTTGATGAGGATCTGCTGGAGGCCGTCGGCGATGAAGTATTGCAGGCGCATGATGTCGTTGGTCACGCGCGACATGATCTGGCCGGTCTGCTTTCGGCTGAAGAAGCCGAGGGAGAGCATCTGAAGGTGATCGTACACCTGCACCCGCATGTCGAACACGACGCGGGCGCCGATCCACTCCATCATGTAGCCGCGAACCACCCCGATCAGCGCCCGGGCGAGGTAGATGGCGGCCAGCGCGAGCAGGATCGGCAGGAGGCCAGAGAAGTTCCGCGGCGTGATCACGTCGTCGATGAGGGCGCGGGTTATGTAGGCGGGCAGAAGCTGGAGCAGCGAGAAGATGGCGGTCAGCAGGAAGCCCGTGATGGCAATCGCCTTGTATGGCTCCAGGTAGCCAACGAGCCGCCGGAGCAGCTTCCCCCGCTCCATGCAGAAGGGGCAGACCTCCGACCAGCGGGGGAGCGCGCGCCCGCAGGTGTCGCACCGCAGCGCGCGGCCGCCGTGCTGTCCGGAGCGGTCCTTCTTCTTCTCCCCGGACTCATCCTCGTCGGCCGCCAGGCGGCGGAGGATGTGGTAGGCGCGGGACACCTGAGGGGCGATGGTGCGGCTGAAGCGGACGAGCTCCACCGCCTCGCCGTCGGTCACCGCCTCCAGCGAGCCGCTGCCGATGAAATCCCTCAGGCGGACCCGGCGAACCTGCTCCAGCGGCAGGTCCACCTCCAGCGAGACGGAGCCGTTGTCGGCCGCCACCGTCGCCAACCGGCGGTCCGTGGCGAGAAACCAGCGGTCGCCGTACACACCCTCGGGCGTGATGTCGGTATAGAGGGTGATGAGACGGCGCTCGCCTGGGCTCAGGAGGCGCGCCAGCTCCGCCTCGATCTCCTCCGGCAGCTCTTCCTGTACGTCCGCATCAAGCAGACGCTCGATTTCACGAAGCCTGGAGACTTCCATCGAATCTCCACTCGCGCGTCACGCCGGTCAGGCCGCGTCTGCCGTGCCGGCGTGATCGTCCGGTTGTTCAGTTTCCACGCAGCGATCCTCCTTCCCCTCCTCGGAAGATACCCGACCGGAACAAATTCATGCACAATGAGCCGAAATCAGAAGGAGAGTCTGACGGGAGTATGATATTCGCAATCAGCTAACGCGCAGGGTCTGTGGTCTGCGCGAGCCAGATCTCCTTCCAGAAGGGAGGTGGCTCGGGTGAGTTGCGGCGCATGTCGGAAGAAGGCTCCGGCAAAGAAGAGCAAGACGACCAAGAAGAAGAAGTAGCGGGACGTGCGAACCGGCCCCCATAGGGCCACCAAGCTGACCGGGCTCCCCTCAGGGAGCCCGGATCTTTTTCTGCCTCCCACCGCTCCGCCACCCACGTCTCCGCCCGCGACTGCCGGGCCTCCGCCTGCACGTCAGCCAACCGGTTGCGTAATCCCGAAGATCGACGAGAGGATGGCGAAGAACCCCTGCGGCAGGTACTGCCCCAGCACCAACCCCAGGAATGCCGGGCGGAACTCCCGAAACAACTTCAGCCCACCATACCGTCGGATGATCGAGCTGATCACCCAGGCGATGAAGGCGTTGACCCAGATCGACCGGTTCGTCTCATAGGAGCTGGCGATCAGAAACCCGATCGGGCTCACCGGCCACCAGATGAACTGCGTGTGCAGCCACACCAGCAGCGCCGTGAACCCCGCGCCCAGCACGAGCGCCAGCCTCAGCCAGTTGTCCGGCGGCTCCGGCGCTCGCAGGCTCGCATCCAGCTCCCCAAACCCCCAGCCCGGATAGTCCGTGAATGGCCAGTTCCCGAGCGAGCTCGCCCCGTGCTTGTACAGCATGTCCAGCAGCGCCGGAACCCCGAAGGCGACGATCGCCACGATCGCCAGCAGGGCCGCCCAGGTGAATGTCCTCCCCTTCAGCCGCGCGCTGTGCACCAGCTTGAAGCCGTTCATCATCTGCGGCATCGCCAGGTTCATCGGATCGTACATGTAGATGACCGACAGGTACGTGTACATCGTCAGCGACGCCGGCCCGATCGGCAGCGTGCCAACACTCCGCAGCACGACCGTCCGCGGATAGAATCCCGTATCGACGAACATGACCCCGCCGGCCGCCACCAGCCGCGACGCCCCCACCAGCACCGCGTAGAACAGCCCGATGATTGCCGCGAAGCTCCACCACGACATCTCGCACCGCGCCGCGAACCAGAACATGAAGGCGTTCGCCAGCACGAAGGCGACCAGCGCCGACCGCCCGCTCATCGGCGCATACGGATCGAGCTCCTCCCTCGCCCGCCCGATCAGGCTCATCCACGCCCTCCGGAACGCTCGTCGCGATTGCCAGATCGCCGCCGCCGTCAGCGCCAGGAACCCGCCCGCCTCCTGGAAGGCGATGAACGTCTGCGGGTTGATCGCCAGCGCCGACGTCCCCCCCTCCTGCGCCACCCCGAAGCTCGCCCACACAAGCTGCTGCACCCGGAAGAGCACGTAGAACAGCCACAGGCTCAGCGACACCTCCGCCGGCAGCAGACACGTGATCCCGATCACCGGGAAGATGATCGAGATACGCACCCCCGAATCCCCCGACAGCGCGCTCCACGGAAGCCCCCTGTCCGCGAAGTACCGGCCGACCTCGATGGCGTAGAGCTGCGGCGACGGCACGCTCGGGTACAGCCGGTGGAAGAACTGAAGCACCACGAAGAAGGCCGGAACCGCGAACCCGATCCAGAAGATCCGGTCGTTCAGGATGCTGCTTCTCAGCGTCGGCCGTTCGTCCTCCCCAGTCATCGCCAGCGGCACGTCCACCAGCGGGAACGACAGCCGCTGCCGCTCGATCCAGTCCCGCCGCATCAGCGCGCCCAGGCTGAACATCCCCGCCATCAGCGCCACCGTGAACGCGCCCCACGCCAGCATCGGCCCAAACCACACGCTCCACGGCACCCCGTACCCGCTCGGCGCCCCCTCCCAGAACCACGTCACGTACTCCAGGTTGTTCAGCCGCAGGAAGAGCGGAACGTGCGGCCAGATCATGTGCTCCCACCCGTTCTCCGGCGTCGCCATGTAGAACGGATACGTCGTCATCGAGACGATGTAGGGCAGCCCCCCCTGCATCGCCAGCCCCACCGACACGATCAGCATCCCATAGACGACGAGCAGTTCCCCCCGCGTGAACGACCGGCCCGGCCACACGCGAACCAAGGCCGTGTTGAGGAGCACCAACAGGAAGAGCACGAACACGGGGCTGTTGAGCAGCGAGCCCGACCCGACATCCCACGTGCGGCTGACGAAGGCGAGATAGGGGTTGATGAGCCCCAGCGTCGCCACCGCGATGGCGCCGATGAGAATCGCCCGCGGCGTGATAGCCTCCGCCGGCATATCGGCGACCTCATGCTCGACCTGTGGCAGTGCCGACACTGATGCCCAGTCCCGTTCCGATAGTGCAATGTCGCGGCTAGCGACTACAGTCTAGCTCAAACGCCGACCGCGCTCACTGTATTTCCGCAGGATGTTGCTGTAAAAGAGTCTGATGCCGCCCGGCGAGAGGGAGCCGACATCCCGCCTCCGGCCGGCAAGAGTGACGCAGGGGGTGATGGCTCTGAGGGCGGCGACTGCGGCTGCACCCGCCAGGACAGCGGGGTACCTCGCCGGTGTGACGGGGCGCGTCCGCTCCGGTCTGAACCGAGATCACTCGCTCGTCCATCAGAGCCTCTTCGCCTCGCACCCTTCTTCGCGCACGGCATCTCTCACGGCCGACCGGCAATCCCTGTCCCCGTCAGCGCTGCTCACGTGTCATCACCTCTCAGCATCCCGACGCTGACACAGCACGATCCTCTTCGCCGCCTGCTCGGTGAATCCGGCGGTCGAATATGGGTACGGCTCTCCCTGCTCGAAGGAGCCCCAGTCCACCTTCGCCGGGTCGTCGCCATAGATCCCGAGCACGGCGAACCCCGCCTCCGCCAGCAATCGCTCCAGCTCCGGCAGCACGTACAGCCGCCAGGAGAAAGGCATCTCAACTCGCTTCCCGGTTTCGAGATCGATGGCGGTCACGTCGAAGCCGAAGCGACCGAGGTGAACGTCCTTCGTGCCTTGGGTCAGGAAGAGCAGGTTGGGCTTCCCGTCCGCGAAGCTCCAGTCACGCCGCAAATCGTCCGGCAGCCCCGTGTAGTTCTGGGTGTCGATCAGCGCTCGTCCTCCCCTCTTCAGCGACCTCGCCATGCCCCGCAGCGCGGCCGCGTTCTCCTCGTGGCCGAGCATGCCGAAGGTGTTCCCCCAGAGGATCGCCGCGTCGAACTCCGCTTTGTAAGCGAGCTTCGTCATATCGCCCTGGACGAACTTCACGGTTACGCCCGCCTCGGCCGCGTTGCGCCGCGCCATTTCGAGGAACGGCTCCGACCACTCCAGCGCGGTCACCTCATAGCCCCGGCGCGCCAGCTCGACGGCGTGGAGCCCGAGGCCGCAGCCCAGGTCGAGCACCTTCGCTCCCTTGCCGAGCTCCGTCGCTCGCTCCATGAACCCCACGCTGGACTTCACCGCGTGCTCCGACGGGACTCCGTCGAAGTCCCAGTACACCATATCGCCGAATGTCCGCTCCCACATCCGTTCTTCCGCCGCACTCATCTATGCACGCTCCTTGCGCTGGCCTGACGTGATCTGCATCCAGCTCCTCACCCGTCTCCCCTCCACCTCCCCTCTTTCCACCGCCTCCCGGATGGCGCATCCGTCCTCACTGCCGTGCGAGCAGTTGCTGAACCGGCACCGTCCGATGAACGGCGCGACATCCGGGAACGCCGCCGCCACCTGCTCCGCAGCCACCTCCCAGAACCCCATCTGCCGCAGCCCGGCCGTGTCCGCCACCCACCCGCCGAACGGCAGCTCGAGGAGGGTGATGGAGGTCGTCGTGTGGCGGCCCCTGTGGGTGACATCGCCCACGTCGCCGACCCGCAGCGCCAGTCCGGGCGCAACGACGTTGAGCAAGGACGACTTGCCGACTCCCGACGGCCCGCACAGCACCGACCGGCGATCCGTCAGCGCCTTCTTCAGCTCGGGCACGCCGTCGCCTGCCTCGGCCGACGTGAACAGCACCCGGAATCCACATTTGCGGTAGACAGCGAACCGTGCATGCACCTGCCCGCCGGCCGATAAGCGGGGCGATTCGCCGTCCACCAAATCTGTCTTGTTGATACACACCAGCGGCTCCAGCCCACCGGCCATCGCCTGCACCAGAAACCGGTCGAGCAGGAACAGGTCCGGGCGCGGCTCCGCCGCGGCGAAGACGATCACCGCCTGGTCTACGTTCGCCACCAGCGTCTGCTGGAGCGGCACGCTTCCCGCCGCGGTCCGCGAGAGGTCGGATTCCCGCGGCAGCACTCCCTCGATCACGCCCCGCCCCGGCTCCAGCATTGCGATCTTCACCCTATCGCCCGCCGCCACCGGCGTCGCCGCGCGCTGCTTGCCTTTCTTCAGCTTCCCTCGGAGCAGACACCGCACGACATGACCATCGACCATCACGTCGAACAGCGCCCCTCGATTCTCTACCACCGTGCCTTCGATCAGTGGGGCGCCCATGCGGCTCCCCTCCCTGCCCAAAGGCCCGTGTCCGTAGGTTCGACGACTTGCTCGACGAGCGAGCATATCACATGCAATAGCACCGCACTCTCTCCATGGTTGTGGGATAGGACGACGCAGCCCCGTCGTCAGGGGGAAATGCAGAACGCCACGAGCCTCATCGGCCCGCGGCGCATCAACCAAAGAGCACGGTGACTAAATGCTCAGGTGATCAGTCGCCCCCCAGGCACGCGAGGCAGTGACGCGATATTCGATTCGTGGTGTATGCAATGGTCATCATGTCGCTGCCTCCTTTCGCCTGAATGGCTGAATAAGTGTGCAATAGTATATCGGGGGAAGGGTCCCGCGTCAAGCCTTGCCGCCGCTGATCACGCGATGGGCCATGTCTACTGATGCATGCGGTATCCTCCACCCACGTAGAGCAACTGTCCCGTCAACCAGTGGGCCTGCTCCGACGCGAGGAACACGATTACGTCGGCGACATCCTCCGGCTGACCCACGCGCTGGAGCGGCGTGGCCGCCGCGATCTCCTGCGCCAGTTCGGGCGTGATATATCCGGTCTGGATGGGGCCCGGCGCGACGATGTTGACCGTGATCCCGTACCTACCCATCTCGCAGGCGGCCGAGCGGCTGTACGACTCAATGGCATGTTTGCTGGCCGCGTAGCTGATGTTGCCGAAGTGCGCGTGGGCAGCGTCGGTGCTCAGGTTGATGATCCGACCCCATGACGCCTTCCGCGAGAGGTAGCGCCGCAGATACTCCGCCATCATCAGCGCGTACGCGCGCGCGTTCACAGCGAAGGTGGCGTCGATGTTCTCCGCTGTGGTTAGGCTCACGCCCAGCCCTTCATCGGTCACCAGCGCCGGGTCAAAGGTGTCGCATTCGCAGTAGGTGTGGTTGTTGACGAGGATGTCAACCGGGCCGAGTTCGTTCTCGCAGACATCGAACAAGAGAGGCACATTGGCTGCGTTCAGCAAGTCTGCTTCATGGGCGACGGCGGCCCCGCCAGCCGCGCGAATCCCCTCGACGACCCCCTCGCCCGACTGCTGATGTATCGCCCGATACAGCACGTCGCCGCCGATGCCATCCTCGCGTGCCTTCGCAAGCTCCTCCTGCGAGTAGCGGCACTCCGCACGGTAGTATGCAACGAAGACCTGCGCGCCCTGCCCGGCGAAAGCTTCGGCCGTTGCCGCGCCGATGCCATGGTTGGCACCGGTAATGACAACCACTTTTCCCTCAAGTTGTGGGTTGATCACAGTCATCTCCTTTCCGTTCTGCGCATCCGGATACAACATTGACCGATCCAAAACGGAACGCCACGAGCCTCATCGGCCCGTGGCGCATTCATCGAAGAAAGCGGTGACTATCCCGTCAGACGCTCATCCGGCTCCCAGGCACGCGAGGCAGTGACGCGATATTCGGTTCGCAGATCGCACGCTCTTCATCTGTCCCTGCCTCCTTTCGCCCGAATGGCTGAGTAAGTGCATGCCAGTATAGCCGGACACTTCAATCACGTCAAGCGTTACCGAGCCCAGGCCGTCGCCACGCGCCGGCCCCGCGCCTCACGCCCTCGCCAACACCTCCCGCGCATCCATGGGCTCGGCCACCCGCTCGTCGGATACGGTGACGCCGTCTCGGAAGGTCACGATGCGCTGCGTGTGGAGCGCGATGTCGCGCTCGTGCGTCACCAGAACAATCGTCTTCCCCTGCCGGTGAAGCTCCTGCAGGATCGCCACGATCTCCTCGCCGGTTCGCGAGTCGAGGTTGCCGGTGGGCTCGTCGGCGAGGATGAGCGCCGGGTCGTTGACCAGCGCCCGCGCCATCGCCACCCGCTGCTGCTCCCCGCCCGACATCTCCGAGGGGCGGTGTCGGACGCGCCCTGCCAGGCCCACCGCTTCGAGCGCCTGTTGCGAGCGGCTCCTGCGGTCGCGCGCTCCGGCGTAGAGCAGCGGGATCTCCACATTGTGCAGCGCGTCCATCCGGGGCAGCAGGTTGAAGGTCTGAAAGACGAACCCGATGCGGGAGTTCCGGATGTCGGCCAGCTCATCCTCGGAGAGGTCGGACACCTGCACTCCGTCGAGGTGGTACTCCCCCGAGGTCGGCCGGTCGAGGCACCCCAGCAGGTTCATGAAGGTGGACTTGCCCGAGCCCGACGGCCCCATGATCGCCACGAACTCCCCCGCCTCCACCGTCAGCGAGACCCCGCGCAGGGCCGGCACCGTCACGTCCCCCGTCCGGTATTCCTTCTGGATGTCAATCGCCCGGATCACAATCGGGCCTCGCTATCCCGCAGCCGTAGGAGCGACATTCTTGTCGCGACCCCTCTATCATTCATATCGCAGCGCCTGAATAGGATCGAGCTTCGCCGCCCGCCACGCCGGATAGAGACCGAAGAAGATGCCGACCGCGCAGGCGAAGCAGAACCCCACGGCCGCCACCCACAGCGGCACGTGTGTCGGCATGTCCCCCTTGGTGGCCTTTGCCACCACCCAGGAGAGTCCCGCCCCCAGGCCGACACCCAGCAGACCGCCAATCCCCGACAGGGTCATCGCCTCCGTGAGGAACTGGAACATGATGTGGCGGCGCTTCGCCCCCACCGCCTTCCGCAGCCCGATCTCCCGCGTTCGCTCCGTCACCGACACCAGCATGATGTTCATGATCCCGATCCCGCCCACCAGCAGCGCCATACCCCCTATCCCGCCGAATACAAGCCCGAAGATCGCCAATATCTTCCCGATGGAGGCGAGAATCCTCGACTGCGAGTCCACCGTGAAATCCGGCTGGTTTCCATGCCGCCGCATCAGCACCGCCCAGATCTGGTCCGCCGCCTCCTCCGTTTGCTCCACCGACGGCGTCTGCGCCCACATCATCCACACCCTGTCGTCCCCGGTGATCCGCTTCTGGCACGTCGTCAGCGGCGCATAGACGTCCTTGTCCGGGTCATCCCCCATGGTCCGGCCGCGATTCTCGACCACGCCGATCACCGTGAAGGTCACCCCGTGGGTGCGGAGGGTCTGGCCGACGGCGCTCTCGTCCGGCCACAGATCCTCGGCGATGGCATGCCCGACCACGCACACCTTGCTCCACTTCTCATAGTGTTCCCGGGTGAAGAACCGCCCCTCGGCCAGCTTCGTATTGTGGAGCCGCGCATACTCCGGCTGGCATCCCAGCAGCTTCCCCTTGACCTTCTCGCCCCGCGCCTCAAAGAGCGTGTCACCCATCGGCAGCTCGGGGGATACCTCGGACACCAACGGGCACTCGCGGCGAATTGCCTCGGCGTCCTTCACCGTCAGGTACTCGATGTGGGTCTGCCCCTCGCCCTTCTCCCGCTCGTCCCCGGAGAAGAAGATAACGATGAGGCGCGACCCCATCTCCTCGAATTCCCTCACGACCTGATACCGCGCCCCCTCGATGAACGACACCATAACGATCACCGAGGCGACGCCGATGATCACCCCCAGCATCGTGAGGATGGAGCGGAGCTTGTTCGCCGCCAGACAGCTCAACGCGACGCGAATGCTCTGGAGAAGCCCCATGCCAGCCTAGCCCTCTTCCTCTTCATGCCCCGATTTCGCCATGATGTCGATCGTCTTCCGCTCCGGGATGCCCTTACCGAGCTGCACCTCCTCCCCCTCCTTCAAACCCGTCTTGATCTCGGTGCGGGCGTCGTTGGAGAGCCCGGTCGTCACATCCCGGTCCTCCGTTATCGGCTCGCCCGTCTTCCCTTCTTTGGCGACCGACAGGAAGGACTTGTCCTTCTTCTTCTCCCCTGTGACGACCGACACAAAGGACTTCCCCTTCTCATCTTCCTTCTCGAAGACGGCGTCGTTAGGCACCCAGAGCGTGTCCTCCGCCCGGTCGCACACGATCGCCGCGTTCGCCGTCATCCCCGGCTTCAGGTCGGCGTCGGAGCCCTGGACGGTGATCTCTATCGGGAACCGCACGATCCCCTGCTCTCCTTCGCGCGCGACACTCGCCGGCGAGATGCGTGTCACCGTGCCCGCGTAGCTCCGCCCCCGCAGGGCGTCGGCCGTGATCTCCACGGGCAGCCCAAGGTGTATCTTGTCCACGTCCACCTCGTTCAAATCCACCTTCACCAGCATCGTGGAGAGGTCGCCTATGGTGACGATGGGCGCGCCCGCGCCGTACTCGGACACGGCCGTGATCATCTCGCCCTCGCGGATGTGCCGCCCGATCACCACCCCCGAGCAGGGCGCCTTGATCACCGCCTCCGCCAGTCGGGACTCGATCTCCGCCAGCGAATCCCGGATCTGCCGCACCGACGCCTCCGCCTCCACCACCCGCGACTTGCTGACCTCACACTCCGCCCGCCTCGCCCGCGCCACCGACAGCCCCGCCTCCTGCTCCTTCACGCGCTCCCGCGCCGAGCGCTCTTGCTGGGCCGCCATGTCCGCCGCCGCCTTCGCCGAGTCCACCTCGTCCCGCGACACATACCCGCCGTCTTCGAGCAGCCGCCGCTTGTACTCGTAGATTCGCTGCGCATCCGCCTTCCGGGTCGCCGCCTCCGCCGCCGACGACTGCGCCACCCGCAGGTTCGCCTCCGCCTGCTCGATCTGCGATCCGATCATCTTCTCGTCCAGCGCACAGGAGAGCTTCGCCTGCTCCAGCCGCGCCTTCGCCCCGTCCAGCTGCGCCGCAATCTGGTCGCGCCGCGCCTCCTCCTCCGGCACGGCCAGCCGGGCGATCACCTGCCCCTCCTCCACCCTGTCGCCCTCGTCCACCAGCAGCTCCGTGAGCTGCCCCGCCACCTTCGACTTCACCTCCACACGCTTGATCGGCTCCACCGTCCCCGTCTCGGAGACCGACACCACGACCTCCCCCCGCTCCACTTTGGCCGTGCGCGGCGGGTCCTTCACCTGCTTCAACTTGCGCGCTATCATCGCTCCACAGCCGCCGATCAGCGCCAGCGGCAGCACTACCGCGAAGAAAATGAGCTTGAACCTCTTTCGCATAAAGAGCATCCTTGAAGGAGCTGGCATTGTGCCTGTCGCCTACAACTTCCCTGTCCGCGTCAGCGAACCTGCGACAGACAACCATCCACCATAGTACCCATACGGGAAGACGGTCTAAAGGGTTTCAGCGCGGCGGCGACGGATCGACCTTGCGCTCTATCGCTTCTCAGCCTACATCGCCTGGCGGAAAGACCCCCACTCCCGGCGCCACCTGCCGCCTCGCGCACTCACCCCCGCCCATCGCCAGTGCCGGCCATTCCCGGGGGGTTCATAGGGGGGCAGCGCCCCCCTGTCGGCTTCC
>Ga0307376_10004657_pt1 | contig 12496 bp, 9 predicted proteins | sample TR2MG_FD_202536 | JGI IMG/M metagenome (GOLD analysis project Ga0307376, IMG submission 202536) | Soil microbial communities from Risofladan, Vaasa, Finland - TR-2 | ecosystem: Environmental > Terrestrial > Soil > Coastal area > Acid sulfate soil | place: Finland: Risofladan, Vaasa | collected... | reverse complement strand
CCAGGCTGCGCGCACCTACTATCTGGCGGCGGGCGAGGACCAGTGGTATTCCGCCCCCGAGTACGACGGACCGTGGACGCTCACCGACCGGGTGCCATCGGACGTGTCGGCCCAGGCGCCGGAAATTCCGGAAGAGGAGCAGCCGGTCGATGACGAAGAGGCCGAGGAACAGGAGCCCGGCCCCCCGCCGGCGATCGTCGTCGCAACGGTACCTACCGAACTGATCGTCATCGAGGGTGAGCCCGAGTACACGCCGATCAGCGGCACCGACCTGATGTACATCACGAATTCTGAAAGCGACGTGCTGCTGGACCTGGAGTCGGCTCGCTACTTCGTCATCCTTTCCGGCCGCTGGTTCACCTCCGCCTCCTACGAGGGCCCGTGGGTGAATGTGCCGGCGGACCAGCTGCCCGACCGGTTCACCCAGATCCCGCTCGAATCCGAGATGGGACACGTGCGGGTTTCCGTACCGGAAACCGTCGAGGCGAAAGAAGCCGTGATGGAGAACCAGATCCCGCAGACCTCGGCGATCACGCGGGATACGAAGCTCACGGTCGAATACGACGGAGACCCCGAGTTCGAGCCGATCGAGGGCACGAGCATGACCTACGCGGTCAATACCGCGGACCAGGTGATCAGGGTCGGCAACGATTACTACGCCTGCCACGAGGCCGTGTGGTACGAGGCGGGCAGCGCGACCGGACCGTGGACGGTCGCCGACAAGATCCCGGTGGAGATCTACGACATTCCGGCCGACAATCCGATGTACAACACGACGTACGTGCACATCTATGACTCCACTCCGGAGGTCGTGTACGTCGGCTACTACCCGGGCTACACCGGGAGCTACGTGTACAACAGCACCATCGTGTACGGCACCGGCTGGTATTACCCGGGCTGGTATCGACACTACTACTACCCGCGCCCCGCCACGTGGGGATTCCACGTGCGGTGGAATCCCTGGTATGGCTGGAGCTTCGGGTTCAGCTACAGCACCGGGCCATTCACTTTCTATATCGGTCGCGGAAGCTGGTACCGCGGCGGCTGGTGGGGACCTGCACGGTACCGCGGCTATCGGTACGGCTACCACCGCGGTTGGCACCAGGGAGCGCGGGCCGGCTATCGTGCCGGCTACAGGGCAGGATCGAATTCGGCGCAGCGCAACAACATCTACAACCGCCAGGAAAACGTAGCGCGTAACGTTCCCAACGACCGCGCACCGGGCCAGGTTCAAGGGCGGCCCGCGGAGGCGAGACCGAACAACGTTTACTCGGACCGCGACGGAAATGTGTTCCGGGAAAACACCAACGGCACCTGGGACCAGAAGACCCGCGATGGATGGCAGGGGAACGAGGCCGTGACACGCGATGCGGCACGTGACAGGGCCGCCCAGGGCGGGGCCGACGTGCAGCGTCCGACTCAGCAGCCCGCTCAACGACCTGAGCAGCGCCCGGCCCAACAGCCGGCCCAGCAGCCACAGGCGCGCCCGCAGCAGCAGGCGGGAAATGTCTCGCTTCCATCCACCGGATCGACCATGCAGCAGAACAGCAGCGCGCGGAGTCGCGGCACGACCCGGACGCAGAATTATAGTTCCCAGCGCTCCTCCGGCGGACGGAGCGGCGGGCGCAGGCGCTAACCAAGGAAAGTCCCATGACCTTCTACCTGATCGTCGGCGCGGCCTATCTGTTCTCCATGCTTGTGCAGACCACGCTGAAACGGACCTACGCGAAGTGGAGCCGGGTCGAGAACTCCGCCGGGCTGCCTGGCGGTCGCGTGGCGCGGCAGATCCTGGACGCGAACGACATGCATCGCGTACGGGTGGAGGCGGTGACCGGCAAGCTCAGCGACCACTACGACCCGCGCACCAGGGTGATCCGGCTGTCCCAGCCGATCTACGCGGTCCCGAGCGTCGCGGCGCTGGCGATCTCGGCGCACGAGTCCGGACACGCGATCCAGGACCACCAGAACTACGGACCGCTGAAGTTCCGCACGGCGATGGCGCCGATCGCGAACTTCGGTGGTCGGTTTGGAATTCCAGTGCTGATCGCCGGGACGTACTTCGATTCCCAATTGCTGGTCCTGGCAGGCGTGATCGCCTACGTCGGAGCGCTGTTGATGCAGTTTCTCACCCTCCCCGTGGAATTCAACGCCAGCAAGCGCGCCCTCGCACAGCTCGAGAATCTGCACCTGATGAACGAGGAGGAGACGGAGGGAGCTCAGAAGGTACTCCGGGCGGCGGCAATGACATATGTAGCGGGAGTGGCTTCGGCCGCCGGATACATCGTTTACCTGGCGCTCGCGGGAGGCCGCTTGCTCCTCAAGAAGCCGCCCGTCGTGCCCTGAGCGTTCCGCCGGTCGGACCGGTTGGGGTGTAAACCGCGGGAGCGTCGAACGGATGGTGAAGAAGGCGCCTTACTCTGAAAGACTGTGGGAGTTCAGCACAACGGAACGAGGATGCTGCAGTGGCCTTCACTCTGAATTGCACCGCGACAGCGATGACAGATACGACCCGGACAGCGGGAGCAAGACGTGCAGGAAGACTCCTGACCGTCATCGGACTCCTGGCCGTCATCGGACTCCTGGCCGCAACGGGCTGTGTTAGCACGAAGGCCCCTCAGCAAACGGGCCTGATGCAGCAAGTCGGCGTGGACGTCAGCGCCCAACGGGCCCGCATGGAATCTCATGCGCTCGCCAGGAATTTCATGGCTACCGTGGAGCTCACGGCTGACAGCATTGCACAGATGACCGACGAGGAACGGGTCCGCTACAACACTCTGGTATGGAAGGCCAACGCGATCCCGGCGATCCAGTTATCGATGTACCACTCGGACCCGATGATCAGCTACCTGGATGGCTGGTCTCTGGTGATCCAGATGCGCCAGTACTTCGAGGCCGGGGGCGGACGGGATCTGTTCGGCTCCCAGCAGCAATTGGCGGTGGACGCTCTCAAGGATCTCGAAGAGGAAGCGCTGGCCACTGTCGAATCGGTTGGCCAGGCGGAATCAGTCGACAAGACTGAACGGTTCGTGTACAGATGGGCGGAATCGCACCCCCTCACAAACAACCTGTATCTACGGGAATCAGCGGTCCAGGCTGTAGCTGAGTTCGCGGAGGCGGAAAGCGGCGCAGGCCTCAGCGCACTGGGGTCGTTGACCGAAACGGCCGCGGATGCCCAGCAAATGGCCCTTGTCCTGGCGAGCTACGCACCCAAGCAGGTGTCGTGGCAGTCGGAGCTTCTGATCGCCGGCATGATGGACTCGACCCGGGTCGGCTCGCTGCTTCAGGCCATTGACAACATGGAAGTCGTATCCGCCACGACTGAGTTCGTGCGGGTAACGCCGGGCCTCATCGCGGAGGAGCGAGCGGCCGTGTTCCGTGAGATTGCGAGGGAACGGCTCGCTGCCATGGAGGAGATCAGTCAACTGCGTAACGAGACCCTCCTGCAGGCAGCTGAGATCATGGCCGCCGAGCGAAGCGCGATCATGGCTGACATTTCCAGGGAGCGTGCCCAGATCTTCCGCGACATGCAGGGCCTCACGAAACAGGCGTTTGAAGACACGCGGAGTCTGATGAATCACCTGCTGCTGATGGTGGGGCTCGCAGTCGCGGGGATGGTCGTCCTGGTCGGGATCGGACTTGGCGTACTGCGTGGGCGGAGGCACGAGTGAACGGTATCAGCTGAACGGGTTCACGACCTCGAGTCCATCGAACCGGCGGCCCTGTTGCAGGTCCTCCGTGTACAGCACCCGGCAGCCTGCGGACCTGGCCGTATGTAGAATGATCCCGTCCCAGAATCCCACGCCGTGCAGCCGGTGCATGTCGATTCCACCCAGAATCACGGGCAAGTCGACGATCGCCAGGTCGAGCCGGCCAAAGATCTCCACTTTTGCACGCGCGATTTCTGCCCGGACACCGAGCTTCCGCGTAGCTGCGGAGAAGTACTCCTGTAAGACCTGGGTCGAGATGACTCCCCAGCCCTCGACTCGGGCCGATTCGATCAGGGCCAGGGCGACCTCCTGCTTGCCCGGCGCATCGTGATCATCCGTATAGACCAGTACGTTCGTGTCCAGGAAGCTACGTGCGCTCATGCAGCTCCTCCCGGGTGAATCGGCGTCCTTCTGACCTGCCCCGCCCTTCAACGGTCAGCCGTCGAAGCTCTCCGATGTCCCGTTCAGCCCGATCGCGATCCGTCAGGCTCTCGAGGTATTCCCGCACTACCTGATTCAGACTCTTTCCCATGGCACGAGCAACCTCGCGGGCGTCTCTCACCAGGTCGTCATCTATCGCCAGGGTGATGTTCATCAGGCACCTCCTGTTTACACGGATTCCGTGTCCACATAATACGTGTATCTCGGTGTTTGAGCCAGTGAATGCCTGCCGGTCGTTCGGCCACCACACTCCATCGCCCCGGGTCCACCCTGTGCGTACTTTCGTTCCGGACCACGGCCTAATCAAGGAGGACAGATAATGAAGAGATCAGGCCTGCTGCTATTCGTTCTGGCCATCGCTGCCTGCTCACCACCAGACTCAAGTGCGCCGTCGAGTTCACCGGGGACCGCGGTCAACGCAGACCCGCTTCCGTCATGGAACGCCGGACCGTCGCGCGACGCGATCGTGGACTTCGTCCAGCGGACCACCACACCCGGAAGCCCGGACTTCATTCCGGTGGCCGAGCGGATCGCCACGTTCGACAACGATGGTTGCCTGTGGTCGGAACAGCCGGCCTACTTCCAGCTTGCGTTCGCCATCGATCGGTCGAAGATGCTGGCGGCCCACAGTCCGGAGCTGGCGGAGAATCCGCTCCTGAAGGCGCTCGCTTCGGGTGATCCCGCGGCACTCGAAACCGTGACCGAGCACGACGTGATCGAACTGGTGGCCGCGACGCATTCGGGGATGACGCTGGAGGAGTTCCAGGACGTGGTCGCCAACTGGTTCGCGGTCGCCCGTCACCCGCGCTTCAACGTGCCTTATAGCCAGCTGGTCTATCAGCCGATGCTGGAGCTGCTCGACTACCTGCGGGCCCACGAGTTCAAGACGTTCATCGTGTCGGGCGGCGGCGTCGACTTCCTGCGGGTTTTCGCCGAACAGGCCTACGGCATTCCGCCCGAGCAGGTCGTCGGCACTATGGGTGACACTGAATTCGAGATCCGTGACGGAAATCCGGTGCTGATCAAGCAGCCCGGGATCAACTTCGTAGACGACAAGGAAGGAAAGCCCGTCGGTATCGCCCGGTTCATCGGCCGGCGACCGGTGTTCGCGTTCGGCAACTCGGACGGCGACCTGCAGATGCTGCAGTACACGGCCGGGGGTGATGGCGCGCGATTCATGGGATACGTGCACCACGACGACGCCGAGCGCGAGTGGGCTTACGATCGTGACTCCCACATCGGCAGGCTCGACAAGGGCCTCGATGAAGCCACCGAACGAGGCTGGACCGTCGTGTCGATGAAGGACGAGTGGAAGAAGATCTACCCGGGTGAGGGGCTGCCCTAGAGCTCGATCTCGCGCGTCGCTCCCTTGCGGCGCGCGGCATCCAGCAGCAGCGCCGCGGTCATGGCGTCCTGCACGGCGTGCCCCACGGTCTTGAACACGGTGATCTCGGTCGGGTCGCGACGTCCCGCGGCACGGCCGGCCGCCACGTCGCCGATCTCGGTCCAGTCGGCGGAGTCCGTGACGCCGGCCTCGATCCCGTGCACCAGTTCTCCCGCCTCCTCGAGCGCAGCCGCGACCAGGTCCACGAACACCCGTGCCCGCCCCACAGTTTCGAGGTCCAGCTCCCGCCGGTCCAGGGTGTAGGTGCCGATCGCGTTCACGTGCGCCCCGGGCTTGAGCAGCGTGCCGTCGAACACGGGCACGGAGGAGCTCGTGGCCGTGCAGATCACGTCCGCGTCATCCACGGCGGCCGCGGAATCCGTGGCCGCGGTGAGATCTGCCCGCGTCCGGCTCGACAGCTCGGCGATCATCTCGGCGACCGCATCCGGTTCCGGCCCGAACACCCGAATCTCCTCCAGGTCACGCACCGCGTCGATCGCCAGGAGCTGCGTCCGTGCCTGTGCCCCGGAGCCGAACACCGCACCGATCCGAGACTCGGGCCGCGCGAGCAGGTCCGTCGCCGCTCCAGACGTCGCCCCCGTCCGCCAGGCGGTGAGCGCTCCGCCATCGCACAGACCCGCCGGCACGCCTGTCTCAGGATCGAGTATGGTCACCAGCCCGCTCACCACCGGAAGACCCCGGTGCGCGTTCGAATGGAAGATCGACACGATCTTCGTCGCGAACGCCTCACCGGGTAGGAGCGCCCCCATCAGCAGCGCGCAGTCTTCCGAACCGTGTGCCGGCAGGTGCATCCGGTGCGGCGCCACGACCTGACCGACCGACAGCGCGGCGAACGCCCGCTTCATCGCCTCGGCCGCGTCCCGCATCGGAAGCAGCTCCGGGATCTGATGCGATGGGATGATCTGAAGTCTCATCACGCCGCCGCCCGTGCCGCCCGCGCCGCCTTTCGCAGCCCGCTGCGGGCTCGCGTCCAGGTCAGCACGTCATGCTGCAGCATCGTCAGCGCCGGCACGAGCACCATGATCACGAAGGTCGCGAAGAGAACCCCGAATCCAAGGCTCACCGCCATTGGCACGAGAAACTGCGCCTGCACGCTCCGTTCGATGATCATCGGGAACACCCCGAGGAACGTGGTCAGCGTGGTGAGCATGATCGGTCGGAAGCGGACCTTCGACGCCTTGAGAATCGCCTCCTTCATCGGCGTGCCCGAGCGGTGTTCCGCGTTCACGAAATCGAGCAGCACCAGCGAGTCGTTCACCACGACGCCGCTCAAGCCCACGAGCCCGAACATGCTCAGCATGCCGAAATCGATCCCCATGAACAGGTGCGCGAACACCGCTCCAATAAAGCCGAACGGAACAGCAGCCATGATGATCAGCGGCTCGATGTAGGAACCGAACGGAATGGCAAGCAGTGTATACATCACGAACAGGGCGAGGATGAATCCTCGAATCATCCCGCCCAGCGCGCGCGCCTGTTCCCGCTGCTCTCCGCCGAACCCATAGCGCAGCGCGGGATAGCGCTCCTGAGCCGCTGGCAGGATCGTCCCGGTCAGCTCGGCGTTGACCTCCGAGCCAGTGATCACCGTGCGGTCCACCTCGGCCGTGATCGTCACGATCCGCCTGCCGTCCACCCGACGGATCGTCGATGGCGCCGTTCCGAACGACACCTCCGCCAGCTCCTGCAGGGGAATCGCCGCTCCCGATGACGTCATGATCCGGTACTGCTGGATATCCGCCAGGCTGCTGCGCTCGTCCTTCGGCAAGCGCACGTACACCCTGACCTCTTCCCGTCCCCGCTGCACGCGCACGGCCTCGGAACCGAAGAACGCCGCCCGTACCTGGCGCGCCAGATCATCCAGGGTGACGCCCAGCGTCCTGGCCTGCGGCTTCAGCTTCAGCTCGACTTCGCGCTTGCCCACGTCCAGGTCGTTCCGCACGTCGTACACGCCTGCGTACATGCTCAGTTCGTTCTGGATCTCTGCCGCGGCCAGGAACAGGACCGCCGTATCGGGATGCGACACCTCCACCTGCACGGGGGCTCCCAGGTTCATCACCTCCGAGGAGAAGCTGAGGCTGCGCGGTCCCGGCAGTTCACCCACCGCGGCGCGCCAGGCCTTCTCGAATTCGCTCGAACTCACGTCCCGCTCCTCGGCGCCCAGCAGTTGGAAGTTGATCTCGGCCTTGTGCGACTCCACGAACGTGGGCAGGGCTCCGGCGCCCGGCCCCCGGTCGGCCGACGGATACTGCCCGACGCTCAGGTGCACCGCTTCGACGAGCTGGAGTTGATCGTCGCCGGCTTCGGCCGAGAGGCTGTCCGCGACGCGCCGCCCGACGGATTCGATGTACGAGGCGACCTCCTGCGTTCGGGCCGCGGGGGTCCCCTGCGGCATTTCCACCTGCGCGATCACGTTGTCACCCTCGATCCGCGGCAGGAAGCTGAAGCTGATGTAACGTCCGGCGACGAGTCCCACCGTGATCAGGATCAGGGCCACGGCGGAGGCGATCACCACCCCGTAGTGCCCGGTGGCGAACCGGACCGTCCTATCGAGCGGCCCGGCGATGAACTTCCGCAGCGCCGATTGCACGGCCTCCTGCACCCGCTCGACCCAGTGCAGCCCCTTCGGCAGGTCCATGTGCGCGTGCTCGGGCAGATGCGACAGGTGATGCGGCAGGATGAACAGCGACTCGATGAGCGAGAACACCAGCACCGCGATCACGATCATCGGGATGAACTTGAGGAACTTCCCGATCGATCCCGGTACGAACAGCAGTGGCGTGAACGCTGCGATAGTGGTGAGCACGGCGAATACGACCGGCACGGCCACGCGCTGTGTGCCCTTGACCGCAGCTTCCAGCGGCCCGCTGCCTTTCTCCCGTTCGCTGTAGATGTTCTCGCCCACCACGATCGCGTCGTCCACCACGATTCCGATCGCGAGGATGAAGGCGAACAGAGACATCATGTTGATCGAGACGCCGAGCCACGGCATGACCGCGAAGGTGCCGATGAACGACAGCGAGAGACCTACCGCGACCCACCACGAGAGCCGCAGGTCGAGGAACAGGGTAAGCGCGATGAGCACGAGGATCAGCCCGATGATCCCGTTCTTGCGCAGCAGGTTCATCCGGCTCTCGAGCAGCTCCGCGTCGTTCTGCCAGATCGAAACCTCGACCCCCTTCGGCATCGAGGGAACTGCCTCCTCTTCGAGGTAGGTCTCGACCACCCGGACGATCTCCAGCACCTGCTCGTCGGAGGTCCGGAACACCTGGACCATCGCCGCCGGCTCGTCGTTGTACAGCGTCAGCAGGTCGGCGTCCTGGAATCCGTCGTTGATCGTGGCGATCTGGTCCAGCCGCAGCGTGGCGCCGTCCCGTGAGCCCCGGACGATGATCTTCGCGAAGTCGGCCCGGTCGTAGTTTCGGCCCTTCACCCGGACCAGGATCTCCTCGCTGTCGGTGTCCACCCTTCCGCCGGGGAGGTCGAGGCTGGCACGCCGGATCGCCATCGCCACGTCGTCGAGGCTGATCCCGTATGCGCGCAACGCGTCGTTCGACACGTCCACCGAGATCTCGTAATCGCGCACACCGCCCGTCTGCACGTACGAGATTTCAGGCATCGTGGACAGGTCGTCCTTGATCCGGTTGGCGATCTCCTTGAGCGTGCGTTCGGGCGCGTCGCCGTGCACCGCGATCTCCATCACCCGGCTGCGGCTGGTGACCTCGGTCACCTCCGGCTTCTCGGCGTCGGCCGGAAAGCTGGTGATCCGGTCCACCTCAGCCTTGATCTCATCCAGGCGGCTCGCAGTATTCTCCCCGAGATTCAGCTCGATGAATACGACGCCGACGCCCTCGGAGGCGGTCGAATTGACCTGGCTGACCCCCTCGATCGACTCGACCCGCTCCTCGACCTTCTGGATGATCCCCTCTTCGACCTCCTCGGGGGAGGCGCCCGGGTATTCGATGCGCACCTGGACCGCCCCGAGGTCGAAGTCGGGGAACACCTCTACCACGATCGCGGACAGGCTGAACACACCGGCGGCGAGGATGAAGATCATCAGCAGATTGGCCGCGACCGGGTGCCCGGCCATCCATGCGATCGCCCGGTTCACTCGGTCCCGCCTTCCGCCCGGCGTACAGTCATCCCGTCCGTCACGATGGCCATCGGGCTGACGACCACGGGCTCACCCGGCCGCATTTCTCCGATGACGAACACCTCGCCCTGTATCTCCTGGAGGAGCCGGACCGGACGGATCGAGAGGATCGTGTCCTGCTCGACGACGTAGACGCGATCCCCATCCTGCAGAGCCGATCGCGGCAGTACGGTGAACTTCTCCACGTCCCGTCCCTGGATCTCGATCGTCGCGTACGTGCCGAGCAACAGCGGGGGCCGGCCCGAGCCGTCGTCCTCGAACGGCTCCTGGACCCGTACCACCACGTCCACGGTGCGGGTCTCAGCATTCAATGCGGCCTGCGCGCGGTCCACGTAGCCCGGCCACGTGTAGTCCGTGCCGCCGAACGACGCCCGCACCGTCGCCGGAATCCGGCTGGTCTCGTCGCGCGCATCCGCCGACCACAGACCGGTGACGAGTGCGGCCTCGCCATCCGTGAGCGGAACCACGATTTCCAATTCATCCGTGTCGTACAGCGTGCCGAGCAGCTGTCCCGGCGCGACGTACTGTCCGACGTCGGCGCTTTTCGTACGCACGACTCCGTCGAACGGCGCCGTGATCCGGGTCCGGGCCAGGGCGAGCTGCGCGTCCGCCAGGCCCGCCTCCGCGCGCAGGAGCGATGCTTCAGCCGCCCGCAGTTGCGGATCACGGAACACCAGGCCTCCCACATCGGCCGAGTCCATGGGTGTCGTGATCCCCTCGCGGGCCCGGAACCGCCCGTACTCCTCGATCGACAGCTCGCGCTCCTCTTCCCACGTGAGAACCTCGACCTCGCGCTGGGCGACCTCCGCTTCCGCGGCCCGCACGGCGTTCTCGTAGTCGGCGGACTCGATCCGCAGCAGGACATCGTCCTTCTCGAAACGGCCGCCCGATGCGAAGGATGGAGACGCCCACGACACGCGGCCCGCGACCTGGGGTGAAAGCGAGATTTCGCTCTTCGGGCGCACGATGCCGTTGCCTTCGATCGTCAGGTTCCCCGACCGCACATCGGCCGGCGTGGTGACGACCAGCGGCATGCGCCTCGGCGGATCCTGCGCCTCGGGTTTCGGACTGAGGATCATCAGCAGGGCGAACACGACGACGCCGAAGCCGAGTATCGACACGATCCGCGCCACCGGTCCCAGCCGTCCGAATGCGGAACCCATGTTTCCCAGGCCGCTCATCGTCCCGCCTCCTCGTCCGACGGGAACATTGCTTCGTCCATGATTTCGTATTCCTGTTCGAGCTGGTTATCGAGGTCTTCGGTATCACGGACCCAGGCGCCACCCAGCGCTCGGTGAACGGCGAGCCGCGCTTCCGCGAGGGAGCGCTCGGCCGCCGCGAGGTTCGTTTCCGTGCCTGCCAGATTCTGTTTCGCGTCGAGGTACGCCAGGTAGTCGCCCACGCCGCGCTGGAACGACCGGGACTGGAAGTCCACCGAGCCCTGTGCCGAGATCTGCTGCTGGCGGAGGAACTCGTACCGCTCGCTCTGCTTGTCGAGATTCACCAGGCTCACCTGCACTTCCTTGTACGCGGTGAGCACGGTGCGCACGTAGTTGGCGGCCTGGGCCTGGAATTGCGCCTCTGCGACGCCAAGGTTGGCGCGCAGCCGCCCTCCCTGGAACAGCGGCTGGGTCAGCCCGCCGACCAGGTTCAGGAAGTACTGGTCCGGCCGGAACAGGCTGCTGATGTCACCTGACTGCAGCCCGACCGTGGCGTCCAGCCGGATCGCCGGATACATGTCGCCCTTCCGGGCGCCAATCCGGTACCTCGCGGCCTCCATGCGCTGCCATGCGGCCCACACGTCGGGCCGTTCTTCGAGCAACGCCGCCGTCAGGTCGGCCGGGACGGGATCGAGCACGATGTCTGGCGCGATGTCATCGGCCAGGATGTCATCCAGGCTTCCCGCGTACTGGCCGAGCAGTACCGCGAGACGGCCCTTCGCATCTTCGAGAGCGCTCTCGAGCACCGGCAGCGCCGCCTGTCTGTCCCTGAACAGGGCCTGAATCGTGTACAGTTCGAACGTCGTGACGAGGCCCCGGTAATAGCGCTCGTTGGTGCGCTGCGAGCGCTCCTGCAGGATGTCCACGCTCACGGCCGTGAGTTCGACGGCGCGTCGCAGCTCGACCACTTCGAGATAGGTGGAAATCGTCGCGGAGATCACAGCCAGGCGGGCAGTCTGGTAGTCTCCCTCGGAGGCGAGGAACTCGCTCACCGCGGCTTTCGTGTTGTTCCGGAACCGACCCCAGAAGTCGATCTCGTATGAGAAGCCGACCGCCGCGGTGTAGGTGTCGTACTTGAAGCGGTCAGGGAACAGGGATTCGCCCGGCGGCTGATCGGGCTCGCCACCACCGATCTCGCCGGCGAATCCCGCGTTCGTCGGACTGCTCTGATACGCCGCATCCGCCGAAAGGCCGATCGCCGGGAAAAGGTCTGCACGCGCGATGCGGTACCGCTGGCGCACCTCCTCCACCCGGGCCACCGCCTCGCGCAGATCCAGGTTGGCGGCGAGCGCCGTGTCCACCAGCGCCTCGAGGACCGGGTCGTTGTACACGGTCCACCAGCGCTCGGGCTCCCGGACCTGGTTCTCGGCCGCGGCTGCCGACGCGCCGGTGCTGTCTGCGAGCTCGGCCGGATACTCAGCCGGCAGATCGACCACCACGGTCGGCGTCCGGGGTTCCGGCGCGAATGAGCAGGAAACGAGCGCGATCGACACCAGAAGTGCGGCGGCGGCTCGGCTCCCGACCGGTCGGATTCTCATGAGGCCACCTCCACCGGCTGCATGCCGAGCAACAG
>Ga0307376_10004655_pt1 | contig 12501 bp, 13 predicted proteins | sample TR2MG_FD_202536 | JGI IMG/M metagenome (GOLD analysis project Ga0307376, IMG submission 202536) | Soil microbial communities from Risofladan, Vaasa, Finland - TR-2 | ecosystem: Environmental > Terrestrial > Soil > Coastal area > Acid sulfate soil | place: Finland: Risofladan, Vaasa | collected... | reverse complement strand
TCCCAATGGTAAAATTGGACCAACTGTTTGTATATGTTCATCCTCAAAAAATTTTGATACTGTCGTTGCCATATTTTCTTATTAATTAATTAATTATAAAATCTATTGATTTATCGGTATCATTCCACTGCATTTTGAAACCTTCTGCCCCACCAGTATCGAGTACTTCAACATAATCTTCTGCGACTATATAATCATCTGCGGTTATACTTCCAGTAACAGATATACCTATATTAGTAGTTTGTAATTTCGTAGCAGGTGAAGATGCCCCGTATCTTAATTCTACATCAGTTGACCCTAAATATGCTAATGCATTTGCTGTTGATAATCCCAACCCATTTGTTATTAAAGATAATGTTCCACCAGCAGTGCCCATACGTATATAATTCGAAGTTGGTCTACTAAAAGTGATGGTTTCGTATGCTAAACTCAATGAATATGTTGCACCTGTAATAATTAAAGTAGTACCATCGAATGTTAAATTAGATTCACCCTGAATAGTGTTTGCGCCTGTTGCGGTAAGTACATAATTATTTACATCACCACCCGCATAAGATACACCACCACCACCACCACCACCTGCACCATATGTTAGTCCACTTGTAGTTGGGTCATAATAAACAACGGTTGAACCCGTTGCTGAATCCATTGTGTTTAACTTTAAAGAACCATTAATAGTTACTGTGTCAGCATTCCAGTCTATAGCAATTGTAGTTCCTTGATCAGTTACAGATATATCTCCCGCTGTCCAAGTCTTAGATGAATATATTATTTCTGTAAATTTATTAGCCGAAGGATCATACATATAAAATCCATTACTGTACGTATTAATTAGTCCGGATACAGATGTTCCAACACCAGCTCTTAAAATTAAAGCCCCTCCAACAGCTAGTCCACTACTAGTGTACCCTTCTATACTTAGTGATCGTTGAGACCCCCCTGAACCGTCAGCTATTTTAATAGTTCTGGAACTCGCATTAGAAAATTCAATATTTCCTGCAATTGCAAGTGTAGAACCATCAAATGTCATATTGGTTTCAGCTTGAATACCTTTTGCAGTACCATCACTTGTTAAAATTCTATTATTACCTGGATCGGTAATATTTGTGCCACCTGATACTGATATTAATGTATCAACATAAGTTTCAGTTGCTACAGCAGTAAAACCTGATATATCAAGTTGATCAAGCAAAAGATATAATTTACCAACATCTTGTTTATATGATAACAAACCAAGATAAGCTCTACCAGCATCGAACAAGTCTTGTTGAGCTATCGCATCTGCTGTTAAATATCTATCACCATCTACTGGCTGTTCGTTTGATATTCTTACACTAAAAGGTAAATTAAAAGGCATATTCTTTATTTAATTTTTTAACTAATTGTTACTTCGTAATTTGCTTCTGATGGATAACCCGATGCACCAATATAACTAACCCATGAATCATAACTTATAGGATTTCCACCCGCATCATTTACGTTAAATTGTGTTTTGGTAAATGAATCATTAACATTTGCATAACTTGATTCAACATATAATACATTAATCGTATTACCTGCTGGTACATAAAGATAAACTTCTTGTGTAGAAGCAGGAATTGTTATTGTAAATGTTCCTAAATTAGAACCATCTAAAAACGATTTTGTTGCTAAATTTCTTACTTCTGTTGAACCAGTTGGTGCTGAATTCTGTATACCATATCCTCTCCAAGCATATCTTCTACCTGTTATTGTATTTGAGTAATCACTTGCTGTACCTGCTCCCCTTGAACCATCAAGATTAGTTACTGCATTTCCTTTATTATCATAATAAGTACCTGTACCTGCATCATAATCTATTTGTACTTGCCATCTATTTGTTCCAAGAAGAATTTCATAAGAAGTAAATGTCCAATCTTCATCATTATCAATAGGAGCTGCTACTGTTTCATCAAGTGAAGCATTAGGTAAATAAAACCTAAATTCATTAGCATCACCTTTTAAATTGGGTCCAGTTGAACCATCTCCATTATTAATTACACCAGGTGTTAATGTACCTGTTGTTGCGGGTGCATATGCAGTTCCAACTTCAGCCGTCACGGTTGTTACACCTGCTAATAAAGCTGATACGTTTGTTCCAATATAAGCTAAAACAGTAGGGAATAATAAATCATCCCACATTTTTATAAATGTCTTTCCAGATAATTCTGCAACGGTTGTATCTTGTGGATAACCACCAACCGCTTCGGGCATTGTTAAACCAGATGCTAACCCAGTATCATAATTCCCTGAACCTGATGAATTAACCGCTTGTCCTGCTTCTTGTATATAAATTCCTTTTGGCATTTACTCTATTTTATTTTTTATTATATATTAATTTTATCAACACAATAATTACGATCCGTTGTATGTTATTGCTGATATTTTATATTTTGCGGTTGATGAAACTCCTGATGCTCTTGCTTCTTTGTGGTAATAATATTTTTGTAATTGATCCCAAGGTGTATTACTACCTAATCCGTTATAATCATTTCCTAACACTAAATTATTTATTTCGGCTTCAGTTAAATCCCAAGCATTTCCCCCATATGTTCCTAAATCACCTAATTCATATGTTCCTGTTGGTGCATCTGTTATACCACTTATATTAACACTAAAATATTGTGTCCAGTTTTTTCTATTAATCCATAAATATTCCATGAATTCATTAGAACCAGTCACGCCACTACAATCCTCAATAAGAAACGATGAAAATGTAGTAGATAGTGTAACACCACTTAAATGCCCATATAAACCTGATCTCTGGGCAGTAAATACTGTGGTTGGCTCAGACAATAAATCTAACTTACCTACATCACCACTTATATCAGTATCTTGAAATCGAACTGTTCTTGCAAGTGAACAACCCCAATTACCAATATCACCATATAAATTACTTTCGTATAAAGAAATAGTTGTATAAGTATTATTAGAAAAATTAAGAAAAGACCAATCTGTAACATCACCTCCAATATCAGTATTATATATACTAAGATTATACATGGATGGTGTACTACCAGACGGAAACCAACTTGTAATATCAGAATTTCCATTTGTTGTAGTGTTATACGCTGATATAGTTATAATTGTATCCCAACCAGTACCAAGATCAAGATTTCCTAAATCCATATCAAATGAATTGTCAGATAGATAAATCGTTTCAACTGAATTTAAAATTAAATTAGAGAAATCTCCCGTTATGCCACTAATATTATTAAAGTAAAAACCCACCACATTTTTAAAATCGAATGTGGATGATAAATCTAATATAATTTCATTATTATATGGGTGGAACCCAAGTAAAGATGTTGGTATAGTTGTATTAGCTGCACTTAATGTACCAGTAATATTATTACCGTGAATGTGATATTCTGCTAAACCTTCCCATAAAGTACAACCTGATATATTTCCTATGAGTTCATTGTTATACACCCTGAAATTTGTTGTGGACCCTGAAATATTATTTGTATCTATTGCAAAAACATCACCGCCCCACGCATTGATCCAGCATTGAACATTAACAACTGTCGATGGGAAATAAAATGTTGCAATATCACCGCCCATAGTATTATTACCTATTATATTCAAATTTAATATACCATCTGGTAATTGTATATCATTTAATGTACTTGTCATATTTAAACAATATTGAATCGAGAATGTACCGGTCATATTTATATTAGTTAAATCCAATATTATGCCAGTTACTTCACAATAATTTAATGAAAAAGTTCCAATCGTTATATCATCTTTGAATGTCCACCCTGATAAATTACCTATAATATTATTATTACCTGTATAATTACTTATATAAAAATAAGATATATTAGAAGAACAATTACTAAAATCCCAATTTGATATATCACCTTCTAAACCCGTGTTACGATAAATATAAAAATATGTTAAATTTGTTGGAAATTGCCAATTTGTTATATCACCTGTTAAACTATAATTAGAGTTTAAATTCAAATATGTTAAATTTGGTTGAAATGCCCAATCATTAACACTACCTGTTAAATTATTTACGGAAGCTGAACCGGAAGTTACTAAATATGTTAAATTATTAAAATTTTCTATTGATCCTGTAAACCCATAACTATTTATGGATAAACTCTTTAAATTATCTAATCCTGTGAATGTTCCAAAATCACCTGTTAAACTTGTTGTTGTTTGCAGTTCTAAATTTTCCATCAGATTGGGCCATTCAAAATAATCCATGTTTTGTGTTACGTATGATCTAGGGAGTCTTAAATCTTTTAAATTAATGTAATTATCTAAGAATCCCTTTAAATCACCATTAATATAATCATAATTAAAATTAAATTTAGTTATCGAATCATTATTCCCATATGTTAATATGTATTTATCGGATGTTGCTGTGTATAAGGATGTAGTAACATCAGTTTCGTTTGATGTATATGTATTAAACGTATAACCATTTGTGTCATATAAGAATGTGTATACGGGGTTTTCCACAGTAGCCCCATCAATAGATATTTGGAATCCAGATGTTCCTTGGTTATCATACAATATGAATGATTCCAAATGTATTCCCTTCATGATTTTACCGTTATTCGATAATACTTTTGTGTTTTTTAACATTTTATATTAAGTATAATTTTAATAAATAAAACCTTCCAATAAAAGATGAGCAGTTAATGTTGTAGCATTAGTAGCTGATACTCTAAAATAGACATTCAATGATGATATATCTATAATCATACCATCCGAACCTGCTGGTAAATTAAGTAGTGTTAAATTATAATATTCATCTACAATTACATCTTGTATATTTTGTGCGTTTACTATATTATTATAAGTAGACGAATTTGTACCAACATTAACTGTAAAACTCACTGGATTTTCTGTACTTAACATAATTAATTTTATACTTTTTACTAATAATTTTTTACCAGATTCGTTATCTAATAATTTAGTATTGGCTACTGCTGTTAAATCAATATCTTGTACATATACATAATTTTGTATATATGATGTTTTAACTGCTGATATTTTCATCAGAGTTTGTGTTTGTTGGTCATATTTTTGACCTATATCATCGAGGGTTTCTGTATTGCGCCATTCGTCTACTACTGCTACTTCTTTAGCTTCATGATTACCATTCCCAATCCATGTTGTGCCACTTGCTAATGGTTTATTATAATATTCTTTTGACCAGTAATTTCCACTCTCATTGTATCTTAAATATACAGTTTCTTCTGCTAAATTAACGATTATTGGTGTTGCACCAGAACCAATGAAATTATCAAACGTATATTCATAAGTTCCATCTCCTTGTGGGGAAGGTGCTAACCATTGATTATTTGATAAATTAGATGGTTCTGCATCAGTTTTTGTAATAGTTCCTAAGAAACCACCACTACCACTACCACCAACTTCATATGTAAATCCACTTGTCGTAGGATCATAATATACACCATATGTTGTTGCGCTGAGTGCTAAATTACTTACCTTTAATGATCCTGTAACAGTTAATGTAGAACCATCATATGTCAATCCAGTTTCTGCTGTCAATGCAGATGTTCCATTACCTGTTAAAATAGAATCAGCAGCTACGGTTGACAAACCTGTACCACCACCTGTTACTGTTCCATATCCTAATCCTGTTACAAAATCATATATTTGATCACCTGTGGCTAATGATGTTCCGTCATTTACAACTGCTCCTGTAACAATAGATAAAGCTGGCGCAGTTGTAGGATTAGCAACTGTTAATTGATCTGTTGTTGATGATGTTACTTCTGTTACTGAACCTGTACCACCACCAATTGAAGCATTTTGATATGATATATGTGCCCATTCCAAATCTATATTAACATTTGTCCAATCAGACGCATTTATATACATTGTTGTATCTATCGTTGAAGATAATCTCACATTAACGGTAACTGAAATTGTTTCACCAGAAGATATTATAACTGGTGTATAAGGTGAAATTTCATTTCCATTAGATGTAGTTCCTAAATTAACACTTGCTTCAACAGTACCATTATTTGTTATATAAACCATACCTAATGTTTGACCAGAAGGTAAACTTCCTATATCCTGGTTAGATGTTATTCCTGTATAAGAATATAAACTTGGTAACGTTTGGTTTGTTACATATGTATTATCTAATTTGAATTTATTACCAACAACTAATATACCATCTGTACCTGATACAAATGTAGAAGCTGTATATGAGTGTGTATGAGATGTCGTTGTTACATCATCAGTAGAACCCGATGTGATTGGTGATGGTGTACCTAATGTAACCGGTCCTGTTGCTGTGATAGTTGTGAAATCTAAACCATCACCCGCTGATACTGATGTTACTGTACCTGTATTTGTAGTATATCCTAAACCAATAACAAAATCGTATATTTGATCACCTGTTGCTAGTGCAGTGCCAGCATTTACAACTGCACCAGTTACAATAGTTATTGCGGGTGTTGATGTTCCATTTGCTACTGTTAATTGACCTGTTGTACTTGATGTTACCTCTGTTACTGATCCTGCTGATGCTGACCCATATGTTAATTTACCTGTTGATGTATTATAATATACCGCATTAATTTGGGTTTCTCCTGACATATTTGTTATAAATAAATCAGACCCATCAAAAACAATATAAGTTGATGTATCAAATCTACTTGATCCATCATTCCAATATGGTATTCCTGTGTCTGTTGGGCCGTCTTGTCTTGTTGCTACAGCCTGTAATGAACCGATTTCACCAACTTTAAATGCGCTTAAAGTTTCATTAAATACAAATTGATAATTTGTTGATGAACCTCTATCAACTTCCATACCTGCATTTATTAATGTAACGCCCGATCCTGTTTCACCACTATTAACTAATATAATATTATCACCAACATTAAGATTAGCTACATCTATTGTGACTGTTGTACCACTTACATATAAGTCACCGATAATTGTTAAATTACCTGTTATAGTATCTTCATTTATCCATTTACTTGAACTGAAATCATATGTTAAAATTTGACCTTGTACTTGTGTGGTTATATTAGTATCAGTTAATCCAGATAAAGAACCAGAACCAGCATTATTATCAACATAATATTTTATAGCTTTTTCAGTTACTAATCTGCTATCATTGTCCGTTAATGTTGTCGATCCTGCTGTTATTCCTGTGATTTGAACTGATACTTCAGTTGCGCCTGATATTTGTATAGTGTCTATGGCAATGAAACCCATCTTATTTTATTTAATTTTATATTATATATTAATTTCAAGAAGCAAGATTATAAAAACTATTATGTAATTTTTACTAATTTTGTCCTATCACTAAATGATATTTCACCGCCCATAGGATTTTGTTCATTATTTACAAACCACGAATTTTTATTATCGTCTATTGCGGTTATTATATATTCTTCTAATGGAAATAATGTATAATTTATTACCATATCAGCAGGTTGTATAAATATAATATTTATATTACTCACCACTCTAACCCTATCTCCTACTTCTAAATCCATTATAATTATTATTTTTAAAATATTGATAAATACACACCAATATTAGTAGCATTACCTTCCCTTATTAATTCCCATGTTTGTAAATTTCTTGAAAAATAAATATTACCTTCTACGGGTGCATCTGCTCTATAAACATACCCTCTACCATATAAACTAGTTTCAAATCTATTAACATTATAATCGAGGGTTTTTACTAATTCTACATCATCCCCCGTATCATTTACTCTGTAAATGGTTGAATATCCAGCACACCAAACATATATTTCATTATTTACATAATCTTGTCTAAATGATGTTGAATAATTATTACCAAATGGTGATGTAATAAATGTCCAAGATGTTCCTTGATTAGTAGAAAAATATATTCTACTTGTACTATTTGATGTATACATCATACTACTACCATCTCGCCTTATTTCTACTTTTGCATCTGCTGAATTTGGTAAATTTGTATATGATACACCATAATTATCTGAAAAATCAGCTTCTATGGAATATGAACCATAATATGCTATAACATATTGACCATCAGCAGTACACTTTACAATACGGGCATTTCCTGTTCCTGCTGTTGAAACACCAACATTTGTCCATGAATCTCCTTGGTTAGTTGAATATTGTATTGATTCATTATTAGCCATTCCAGCATAAATATAATTTTCATTATTACTTGAATCAAACACAACAGCTTGTTGTCCACCTGACATTGTTATTGTAGTAAAATTATCACCAGCGTCTGTACTTTTTTTATTACCTCCTGCCCATCCACCTAAATATATATTATTAGTATCATAATTCCAATGAGTATATTCGTGTTTAGCATTAATAAAAGCGGTTGATGTCCAATTTCTACCTGCATCATGTGATAAATGTCTAATACAATCTCCAGCGCCTCCACCTTGTTCCCAACTCCAAATACACACATCCGTAAGGTTTGGTGACATATTCATATTACTTGATAATCCGTTTCCTATTATAAATGTATATTCAGGATTATATTCGAGGGTATCAGGAGCATCCCATGAACGACCACCGTTAATAGAATATAAACCACCATCCCATTGATTAGAACCTAGTGTCATAACGGGGTAATTAAATTTTCCTTCAAATTTTAATTTAGGTATTACTAATGGATTTATGATGGTATTATTTGTACTACCTGTATTTATACTTAATCCTGACATTTATAAAATTGGTGTTATTTTTTATGTAAAAATTCCAGAAGCCTTCCAAGAACCAGTATCTCTTTTTTCGACTACTAATTGACTACCACCATTTATATAAAATCTCCATGAACCATTTGTACCCGGATCACCTATATATTGATAATCTGCTTCAATTACAACACCTGTATTTGTTATACCTGAATTACCATCTGTTTCACTATATATTCTCAATAATTTAGTACCATCAATATCAAATGAATAAGATTCTTCTGTACCTTCAATGGGAACACCCGACACAGACATATCTACTAATGTTATTGCACCAGCATCTTCATTTATTTCTATTGAATTTAATTGAACATCCAAGTCAACATTTGTTGGTGTTATTATGGTAGGTGAAACTGTCCAATAATCATTATCATTTATCCATGTTCCACCACTATATCTTAATACTTGGTAATCATCTGGTGTATCAATAGTAACATCTGTTAAACCCGATAATGTAGTACTGAAATTTGTAGTTAAATATCCTAAGTTAACTGCATCTGTTGATCCTGTTGGATTACCTAAGCTTGAAAGTCTATTACCACCAAAATCAAATGTTGATGTAACTACTACTTGTTTATTCTTTACTTTTATTGCCATAAGTGATAATGCATTTTTATTTTGATATTATATATTAAATTTGAGAAATATAAACACCAAAAAATTTCACGAATAAAAAACAAATCTTTGTTTTTACTATATATTTAATAAAAATAACACTTAAAACTATGCACGAAGTAGATGTAGTAATATTATCTTGGGCCAAAACCGCACAATTAAAACAAATAACCGATAAAGGAATTGAAACCTTATTAAAATCAGAAAAAGAAGAAAATGTTAAATTTAATGTTTTTCTTTTAGAAGGTAATATTCAATCAAAATATGTTCTTCCGGAAAATGTAAGAGTGGTTTATATGGCTGATAAATTTGGTTATCATAAATTTATGAATATTGGAAGAAAAATGGGAAATGCTAAATATGTTGTTCTTTGTAATAATGATTTAAGGTTTCAGAGAAATTGGGCATCTAATATAATAAGGGAAATGGAAGCTGATGAAGAATTATTAAGTGCTTGTCCAGTTGAACCCGTTGTTAATATGTTAACAAAACATTTCACCAATGAAAAATATGGATATGAAACAAGAAAATTTATAAACGGTTGGTGTATATTCCAAAGAAGGGATATTTATGATATAATAGGTGATTTAGATGAAAATTTTATATTCTGGTGTTGTGATGATGAATATGGGATGACATTAGAAAAACACAATGTTAAACACGCTCTTATAAAAACATCTATTGTAAACCATGATGAAAATGGTGGAAAATCACTACAAACTGTTGATCCTGCTTTAAGAGGTATATATACAGGTGGTGGTATTGATATATTTAAAAGGAAATATGGACACGGACCAAAATATATGATGTAATGGATAATCAGATTATAATAGATTTTCTTAGAAAACATAACAATCTTATATCTCTTGATGTAGATAAAGATTTAATATTGGGTATAGTACATGGTCCAACTTATTATATAATAGATTACCAAAAAAAGATGTTAGACACAGGTGTATATTCGGATATGCAAACAATATCTTTATTAAAAAAGATAATTGATCCTATGATAAGAAATATGAACTTAAATAAGAAAATAGATAAAATTAAAAAACGTGTATAATAACAAAGAACATAACAAATTAGTTGTAAAATTATTAGAAAATGGAACGATTTATGTTCCTAATTTTGGTTATGAAATAATAAAGATAGATGAACATGATACCTATTTTCAAATATGGTATAAATACCCAATGAAAATACATAGTTTTAGTGATAAAACAAGACCCCAAGTATCTTGGGTTAAAGTACCTTTTAAGAATATAAATAAACAATTAAGAACAGAAAAGATTAAAAGATTAATCAATAATGTTAATGGAAAATAACATATCAGCAGAAGAACTATATGAATATGTCCTTTATAGTGAAAATTATAATGATGAATTAAATATGGAAGGATATCATATAGGTGAATTTTATTCTGGATTTACTGATGATAGTGGCATTAATCTAGTTATTAATTTTAAATCAAATGAATCTACATTAATAACAGAATTTAAAATAAATAATCAATTAGTTTCAATGAATTGTGTAATTGTAAAAACATTTATTGTACCATTTGTAGATTTCAATATATTTCAAAGAGGTAAAAAAATCAATAAACTAAAAAATGGTTTACTATGATGGTAACTTAGATGTAGAATATGATGAAAGTTTATTAATAGAATATATTTCAAAAAGACATCTTGTTGATACTGAAAACATTAAAGGAGCAAAGATTCAAGCAACAATAATACCATTTGATACAGTAACCACATATGTAGTCCGTGTTAATTATATCAATGAAGGAAATAATATTTTAGTTGAAGGGTATGTTGATGTTGATTCTAAAAGATTCAGAAATTTTGAAAGAAAAAGAAAAATAAAAAAGATTATCTCTTCTGACCAGACCTCATTTTAGTAATTTGTTGAATCATAATATTTTTTAATTCGTTATTTTGTGTGTGATACCAAATCCAAAAAGGATTATTATCAAGTTGTGTAGATTTCATTTCTAATGTTTTAATTTTATATCTAACATTTCCAAAATGTTCATCGGCAACATCAAATACTTCTGGTATATTTAATTTATAAGCAATATAAAGAACCTCGGCTTTATCATTTTCATTTTTAGCTTTTACAGCTCTTTTATAAAATTCTTCTAATTCTTCTTCGAATGGACTACCCTTTGTTTTATCGGGGTGAGTTTTCATCATTATTTTTCTGTAAACTACTTTAATTTCTTGTGGAAGTAAATCTTCTTTTGGTGCGGATTCTATTTCTTTAATTTCTTTAGGTTCTTCTTTTTCTTCCTTATTTTCGTCTTTTTCGTCTGATGTAGTACCTGATACCACTTCATCAACAACAACGGGTTCTGCGTCCTCTGGTGGTTCAGGAGCGGGTGTCGTTGGGTGCTCTTCATCAAGGAAATATACTATAATAGTATCTAATTTTTTATATTTTCTTTCAATATCTAAATTAGCATTTTCTAAATCAAGTAATAATAATTCTTTCTCTATCCTCTTCATTGGACAATTGTAATTTTATATTATATATATGTAAAAGGAAGTTTAGAACTTAATTATGAATGAAAACATATCAATTCAGTTAATAAATAGAATAATTAATAAATTAAGTGGTGTTAAACCGTTTATTAAAATGGTGGAATTTGATAATTATGGTCAAGAATCTTTTATGATGTATGAAAATAATACAGAAATAAGATACGAATGTAGTAGTATATCTGTTTCGGTTAAGGAAATGGAATACAATTTAGATAATTATAATCTTGTCATTTATCTATTAGATCAATTAATGTTGAATTTAACTATGAATGTAGAAACAAAGAATTATTATTTTATAAATGATACAATAGAAGAAGATATGATTGATGTTATGAATAAAACAGAAAAGGTAACTTGGTTTATGACATACGAAACACATTTAGAATTAATAACAATGTTAGACCCTGAAGAAAAAACAGTAAATTGGACAGACTTTAATATAAATGGAAGAAAAATTCATACAATAGAATCATCATTTCCAAAATCATTAATATTTGGGTGCGAATACCCGATTATAATAAATCCGAAACAATTAAAAGTAATATCCATTGATAATATAGATTCATCAGTAATACAAATACCATTTTTTTATGTGAAAGATTTTTA
>Ga0307376_10004653_pt1 | contig 12502 bp, 6 predicted proteins | sample TR2MG_FD_202536 | JGI IMG/M metagenome (GOLD analysis project Ga0307376, IMG submission 202536) | Soil microbial communities from Risofladan, Vaasa, Finland - TR-2 | ecosystem: Environmental > Terrestrial > Soil > Coastal area > Acid sulfate soil | place: Finland: Risofladan, Vaasa | collected... | reverse complement strand
GATCTGACAGGCCAGACATCTGTGTTCTCGATGTCATGATGCCTGAGATGGATGGCTTCACGCTGGCAGAAAAGATGCGCAATGCAGAGCCGGGCATACCGTTTATATTCCTCACTGCAAAAAGCCTGCGTGAGGATATCATCAGAGGGCTAAAACTGGGGGCCGATGATTATATTACCAAACCCTTTGACCCTGAAATGCTTATTCTCAGAATCAATAATATCCTCCGACGGGTTTATGCAACCACTGATGATGAATTCGTCATCTCAAAGACAACGCTTCATTACAACACCCTTGAACTTGTGACCCCGGAGGGGAAGGAGAAACTTACTCTACGCGAGGCGCAATTGCTCAGGCATCTGATCATCAACCGCAACAAGACACTGACACGTGAACAGATCCTCAAAGAGATATGGGGTGAGGACGACTATTTCCTGGGTCGCAGTATGGACGTATTCATCAGCCGTCTCAGAAAATTTCTTTCTTCCGACAATGGTCTCTCATTGCGTACCCTTAGAGGATTGGGTTTCATCCTTGAGGAAACAAGGTATCCGCTTGCCTTATCAGAAATTCAGTAAGATTAACGTCATGTCGCAGGTTCATCTTTCGCCTTAACCTGTAGCGTCCTATCTCCACTGCCCTGCCTGATATGTTTATCAGATTGGCTATCTCCTTGGTCGTAAAATTCATTCTCAGGTAAGAACAGAGCCTTAGGTCATTTGGTGTAAGTGAGGGGTACTTTTCTTTAAGCTTCCTGAAAAACCCTTCCTGTGACAGCTTCAGGTTTTTCATGACATTCTGCCACTCCTCCGTCTGTGAATCAAGCCCATGATCTATTATGCGCTCCATCTCACGAATATATTTCACCGGGAACTTTGATGAATAGGTTTTCAATGATTCAAGTTTTTCATGCAGCTCTCTTAGGATGTCGGTCTTACGTATCAGGTAACGCATGGTGAGCATCAGCTCATAACTTTTGTAGTCCAGTTCACTCTCCAGCCTGTTCTTACCAACTTCATATTCAATCAGCCTCCGGTGACGTTCAAGTTCAACCCTGAAGATCTTGATACCGGCAATTATCAGGCCGGCAAGGATAAGCAGGTAAAGCAAAATTGCAGGAGTGCTAAGATAATTGGGCCTGTTAATCGTAAACTCAGCTTCCGCTATTTCCTTTCCCAAAGCCTCTTTAACCTGGAGATGGTAATGACCGAACTTAAGGTTCAGGAAGGAAAAATTATCAAGTGTGGTTCGGTGCCACTGCTCACCCAGCTCCCTGATCCTGTATAAGTATTCTTTATCTTCCCTGTCAAAATGCCCGGGATTGGCAAGAAAGACAGTCAAATTATTTTCTCTGTCAGGTATTGAAGGGTTTTGAAAAATGCCCGGAATATTGACAGTGCTTTTTGCCTTTCCGGAGAACACTAACCGGATTATTTCTACGGATGAGGCCGTTTTCTCAATATTCAAACGGCTAAGGTTAAATGTTGTAAAAGCCTGACGGGTAGGGATTAGAAGCGTGTTTGGATCAACTGAAATGATCTGTTGTTCCCGGCCCGGAAGATCAGCATATTTATGAAAAAACTCCGTCTCCTTTACAGCCATGAGGTCTTTGGAGATATCAATCAGAGCAATCCTGTTCCCAAGGATGAACCAGTAGCTGTTCTGCTTATAATGCATTATCTGTGTTGCCTTTATATATTCCCCCAGCCCGGGTTCAAGCGATTTTATCGGATAGAATGTTTTATTTTCATAATCAAACGCGTATATGTATTCAGAAGTCATAAACACCACCTGGTTATTAATCCTCGACATCGTAAGTTTATTGGAAGTGTCAGCGATAGAATTGAAATAGAGCGTATTAACCACAGAATCCATCGATTCATTCAATTCAAGCCTGTATATGCCCTTCTGCGGATGAATTGCCCACACATAACCCAGGTAATCAATTTCAATATATTTTGTCGGTTCTGCATATCCTGTTATCTTATTCCGGAACCTCCACCTGTCTCTTTCATCTTTATCAAATACCACTATCCCTGTATATGTCCCCTCCAGGAGGCGCTCGTTAAATTGTTTCAGTGACCATCCTCCCGTGACATCAGAGATAAGGCGAAAGGATCCGTTGTCAAGCAGATATGTTCCTTCATTGTGACCGCACAGTATCTGTCCGTCGAATTCTGCCAATTTCCATACCTGCCCCTGGGTATTGGGAATGATCCGGAGGTCTGTAAAATAGTATTCACCCTGGTTTTGCTTAATGTCAGACACAAACAGCCCGTGGTTTGTGCCCAGGTAAAGGCTGTTGTCTTTTCTGATGGCAGTATAGATTGTTCCCAGCGTGCCTGTATTATTTGAATAGAGTGTAAAGGGAGATTTGAGGTTAATATAGTTTGCTCCTTCGTCAAGGCCTATCCAGAGCCCGTCATCCAAATCCCTGAAAAGCGAAAGGACAGTGTTGTTATTCAAGCCATTGGTGTAGTCAAATGAATTTAGGATCTCGCCTGTTCTGTTACAGAAGACCACACCTTCTAGAATCGTTCCGAAAACGATAAGTGTATCGCTAATTGCCAGTCCTGCATTGCATGTTTCGTCCTTGAGATACTCTGAGATCTCTGTCTTCAGCGGCGTAAATGATTGTCCGTCAAAAGTAAAAATACCGTTGTTGGCAGTGCAGATCCAGAGGTCATTAAAATTGAAATCAATGACTGCATGGACCTTGGCTGACTGAAAGGTCTCGCTTTCTTCAATAAAGGTGAATTCCGATCCGTCAAACCAGTAAAGCCCGTTATCCAGAGCCTGTGCGAGAAACTTATCTCCCACCCTGAAAAAGAACAGCATAAATGAAGGACAGCTGATAGCTCTGACATTATTGTAATCATAGGCATACACAGTTGTGAACGACTGAAAAAAGACGGTACTGTTCAATTCAAAAATATTCCATATCTCATCATTCTTTGCCACATCGGGATCTCCTGACAGTGAATGATATGTACGTCCTCCTGTGTGGTCCTTCTCCCAGTAGCCAAAATCTTCAAATGATCCAGTAAATACAAGTCCGTCATCGTTGACATATACCGACCTGACACTTTGCTTGTACGGCATAGCAAAGGTTCTTGCGCTTATTCCGTTGTACTCAACCAGACCTGCACTGTTGGCAAAGTAAATATAACGGGTCACGGGATCCTGGTAAATTTCCCAGTTCTGACTTACAACAGGAATGTGATTGGTAATGAAATTTTGTATCTCACTCTGCTGCCCGTTATTCTGCCCGGAAATTGCAGATGAGCCTCCCAAAAAGTATATAAAAAAGAAAAATAATCTGAGGATTTTCCAACCTGCTTTCTCTGACATAAGACCGGAATGTTACTTCACATTTTAACAACAGGAGTAAATATATTAAAAAAAATTAAGCAATATTCCGGAATGAACCACTGTCTGATAATGGGTAAGTTAAACTTTTCACACAGGCTGGTATCTTTGGCTAATTTATTAATTCAGGTATTATCTTCTTTTGCCATATCCTGTAACCTTCTGCATTCATGTGAAGCATGTCTTCCAAAAATATATCAGGATTGGGCACCTGATCTTCATTCAGCATACTGTCCCAGATATCTACAAACCCGGTATTCGGCTGTGATATAAGGAATTCACAAATACTTTTATTGGCTTCAGTAAACTTCTCAGCCAGGTTCCACCGGCTTGGGCTGGGTTTCATGGTAACGTAAGTTATTCTCACATCTTGCAGTTTCGTCCTGATCAGGGTGAACAAAGTTTTAAACCTTTCCGCAACTATTTCTGAAGAAACGGTATCACCGGATGCCAGGTCGTTTTCCCCGCAGTAGATCACTATCTGCCGGGGAGAATAAGGGAATATGATATCATCAGCGTAGCGGATCTGGTCGAGGAGGGTTGATCCGCCAAAACCACGATTAATTACATTGAACCCCGGAAAATAGTCCTGCATATCCTTCCACATCCTAAACGAGGAACTGCCAATAAACAAAATGGCATGTTCAAGCGGTGGATTTGCCTTGTCAATTTCTCTGAACTGACGAATTTCACCGGCAAAAGGAAAATTATTATCCTGGGAAAATCCCGTGGTAAAGCCAGGAAGAAGGAGAATGATAAAGAAATAAGCTATTCTGTTCATGATGATTCCTTATTATTGATAAATGTCCGTTGACCGGGCGGAGTCCGCCAAATATAACTACAAATATATCTCCACAATATTATCCTGCCTATTTAACATTGATAGAAACCGATCAGCCGGAATGACTGCCCCACCACGGCGATAATTGTTATCCTCATATGTGAATTTAACATTTTTGCCGTTGACGGTTACTGTCCGTGGGCCAAAATTATCTTCTCTGACTATGTATTTAAATGTCGTTTTGTGACCCATAAAATTCATCGAGGCAGACAATCCATCCAAAGAATCCGGAATCATGGGATCAATAATTATCTTCCCGCTCTCTCTTCGCAAACCAAGAAGTCTTGAGACAATAATACCGATAAAAATCCCCGGCCCGCTGGAATAAATGCGCCAGCCGCCCCTGAGAATAATTGTGCCTCTCTTTATTTCATCGTATCGTTCATCAGCTTCAAAACGATTCCTGAATGTGACATCCGAGCTGCTGTAATAGCAATTTGACTGCCGGATATTCCCGCATGGTACAATATCCCTGTACCCCACCGGGATTGCCTGACGGAGCGCTTTCAGAAAAGCGTCCGCCCTGCCTGTAAGTGCCTGTGTTTCAGTATACCGAATATGTTCATGCACATACATTAGACCGATCTCGCGGCCAAAGAACGTACTGCTCTCGGCTCTCTGAAAAAGTGTCTGAATACCGCCGTTGTATTTAAGCGGGCGGTCCATCAGACGAGCTCCATCAGGGCCCTTGAGGTGCTGTTCGATGAGATCCTGGTGGCACTGAGCCTGTTCCTGGGTGAATATTTCACTGATAATGCCACGAATCATCGGTAATATACTATACCGGATACCGGTTTTGGTATCACACGGGTGAAGCAACAAACTGATACTGCCATCTTTTTCAATCAGCCCATAACCTGCAACCACTCCGTCCATTATAAGATAATCGTTAAAATCTGCTTTGATCTTTTTACAGATTTCTTTCAGTTCTTTGGCTTTCAGTGTATTGCCGGCCTGTTCGAATACAGCCTGATACTGTTTAAAGGCCTGATAGTTCATTTCAACAGTCCAGCTTGAAATCATACGTTTCGCCAGGTCCCTGCTTACAGGTTGCAGTGAGTCATTCCAGTCGCCGCCGCCAAAGGGTACTAATGCAGTGCCAGAGATAAATGAGTCAACTATCATTTTTACAAGCCTGTCAACATGCTCGCTGAGAGGTGATTTTTTTGCCCTGGCAACGCCTTTTTCATGATAGTAGGGCAAGATCTCGTCGAGGAATTTAAGATCGCCGGTTACTTTGATATAGTTGCTAAGTGCAATGAGGCACCAATAAAAGATGTCTCCGTGGGAGCCGTCAGCCCTGACGTCAGAATAGCTGTCAAACATCCACCATTGAGGCCACCCGCCGTCGGTATTCTGATTAGAGAATATTATCCGCAATACCTGTCTGACTGCATCATATTTCCCCATGCACATCAGCAATTCAAACGGTCCCTGGGCAATATCGCGGGTGCCCCAGGCAGCTCCGCTGAACTGTTCCAGCCCGTAGGGTGTTAAATAATGTGTCTTCATGATCTCCTTCCAGTGAAAGATTCAGGCACAGATCCTGCCAGGCAGACCGGGCATCATGACAGTCGGATAGCCACTGATTGTCTGCATCATTAATTATCTCTGCCGTGACAGCGGAACATATTTCCCCGACGAAACTCATGCAAAAATCAGATGTTTTCTGCACCTCAAGAATAAATAAAGAGCCATCCCGGCTTTTATTATCAGTGTAGAGCACCTCATCACCACAGGTCGTGAACTCAGAATTGACGCTGTTAACTTTTATCCTGAACTGAGCCTGAGGAAACTTACCGGCTAAAGCACTCTCCTTTTTGGGCTTAAAGACATATTCTCCGGCAGTGTTCCCCGGTACTGTATGCCATCCGTTTGCTTCATCAAAATGATGGGTAATTAACAAACTCACCTCTTTGCCCCTGATAACTCTGAAATCCATGTTGACCTTCGGGGCTTTTTTGGATGTCCAGGTCCGTACCTGAAAGCAAGAATCGCCATGTTTGTATATCCACCGGCAATGATTTAATCCTATTTCAAAAGCAGAGGGAACTCCAAGCAAATAGTGCCGGCCATCAATCACAACAAAGATCCGTTGCCCTGTTTCCGGTGAGAGATTGAACTGGCTTGAACATACAGAAAGGAAAATGTTGAAATTTGTGTTGCCCTCGGTAAGGTGCGAATTGAAAACACCGTAGGCAAACGAGGTAGTCGAAACAATATTCTCGTCAGGCACAAGACCGGCTTCTGCCTGCATGATATGACCATGCGGACGATCAACCATTGTCTCTTTGGCACGCAGCATGACATGGTTATTTTGTCTGGAGAAGAATGACAGTAGCTGACCATCTTCTTTTTCGCAGTGACGTCTCTCTTTATCAAAGAACCTGTTAAGCTCCTGCTCACTCAGATCATTGACCTTTAAAAACCCGGAAGTATTGAACAGGTTCTTCACCGGAGCTATCAGGCTGCGGGGGTGATTAATGGCAACCTCATCACCGAATTCAGACATTATTGCAGACAACTGCTTCAGATCATCTTCTGATGTTGCCACCGGATGGTCAGGCTTATACGTTGCAACAAAGACGCTTCTTCGGGTCTCCCCGGACGAAAGCATAAACGGTTTTTCATGAAGGGCAATCACCGACGATTCTCCGGCATATTCACCTCCCGGGCTGTCAGACACCAGACACTCAGGAATACCTGTTTCCCGGCATGTTCTGCCATAAAACTGCATTCCGTCAACGGTTGCCGCAGATGCTCCGTTTTTGCATGCCAACATTAACCAAGGATTGCCTGCTGATTCTATCATGTTCTGCCGGCAGCATATGACAGAACCATAATTTTTATCCTCCAGGATCCGTCGTTCAATATACTGGCTTACATAATACTCATTGATCAAATCGTCAGAAACCGTTTTCAGACCCACATCCTGCTCACAGATTAAATCGAGTTCAACAGTTTCATCAGAACGGTTATTAATATCAAGGCTCCAAAACCAGCTCAGGCTTTTTTTTGAAAGCCGCAACATACACACGTAATCAAGTCCTTTCCATCTGCCCGTTGCCACAAACCCATCTTTACCTGCTTTGAACCGGCTGTCGCTTTGCGGACCTGAAAGAGCCGTGTATTCGAATGGTTTCGTTCTTTTTCTCAGCCAGAGGTTTGCTCCTGACCTTGAAAAGGGTGTTGCAGCCCTGAGGCTTATCCTGACATCTCCGGCTTCAATGCTACTCAGGGAGCCATTTCCCAAAAAATCGACGGAGAGTCCCAGTCTGTTTTTGATTTTCATTCAGTCTGTCTTAATATCAAGAATAAATTCTTTTCTGTATTGGTGGCTGTAGATGAATGCTACGCGTTTATCTTCGCGAACCATCCTGACAGGAATGCCTGAAATGGTTGCAGATCTGATTTTGTTTATAGACACGCCCTCAAAGACTGTCTCACCCGCCAGATCCCTGTCTCCGTACAGGGTGATCTCGAAACCGCTATTCTTCCCTGCGACACCAAGAATGTCGGAGGTACTGTGAAGGATCTTTAATCCGTCAGAAACATCCAGGCATACAGGGGTTATTACGCCGTACAGTGGCGGCCACAGGATCGCATCATCCGAGTAGGGTACAGCTACGGCTTCACCTGTTTCGGGATGTGTATAGTAAACCTTGCCGGCCTGTTCTTCATTGAAATAGTTACCTACGAAAAGAACTGCAGCGCCGGAATCTGTAAAACGTTCTCTTACAGTTATGTTGTCATTGTCTGAAGTTGTATGCCTGAGTTTAGCGCCTGTTTTTTTCAGGATTGCCTCGTAGGCCGGTTTTTGACCCTCGGTATCGAATCCCATCCATGTTCCCAGGTGTATCACGGAACCTCGTCCCAGGGCCTTTGTGAATCCGCATGCAGTACCACGAATTGTCCAGGCAATAATTTCTGCACCCAAGAGCGATTCTTCAGAATAAGTGATCTGCGGATTGGCACACTTAATATCTTTCAGGTCATATACATCGATCAATGGTGAATCAATGATCTCTTTTCCGGATGGTGAAACTGAGAGAGCGTCCCGAATGACGGTACAGGGTCTCTGTGACATTTCCCGATCCGGCAGATAGGGAAAAATGACAGTATTGCCGCCCTTCACGGTATAATCGACGATCGTCTGCTGATCAGCGGCATTCATCTCATCAGTGCTGCACGCCCATACCTGTTTGTACCGATACAGGTTATCCACGGAGACCTTGCTCAGATCAACCATGTCATAATCTATGTTGAGTACCTGAAGCGCCTTAAGCAATCCGTCGAAATATGCCGGTCGTCTTATTGCGGAAGGTGTGAACTGAAGCTCACATGCTGCGCCGGCGGGTCTTTCCAGTTCAGTGGCATAGTATGGCGGATAGAAAAGCACGCATACCTCGGCTCTGCGTTTTGCATTGATGATCAGGCTCTCAGCGGTCCTGACGATTTTGCTCATCCTTTTAACCAGGGGGAAGGCGCCGGTGCGTTCACCCTCAGGCGTCAGTGGGCTGAACCAGTAAAAAGTTTTTCCGGAATGGCCCCTTTGCCGGAGGTTGCGCCCCTGCGAGAACATATAGTAGTTCCATCCTGTCAGGCCATTGGCGATGCTCGCTTTGTAAAAGAGTTCCATCTCACGCGGATTCGTCACCACATGATATTCACGGGAACCGCACTGGAACTCGGCAGCGAACAGCGGTTTGTTCCCCTGCACAGCGTGAGTGATATCATTAATGATGCGGTCATCATGCATGTTGCGGTATGAGAGAAATTCCGGAATATGATCAACACCGAAAAGTATCTCACTCCGATCACCGAACAGATCCTCATACATGGTTATGTTGACCGGGAACTCATAACCGTGTCCGTAGATCCAGCCCGGAAGATTGTGAAACAAAGGGACGTTCACACCCCTGTCACGGGCCATCCCTGAAAGCATTCTCAGATAGTCACCGTAATATGTCCTCCAGAAGCAGTGCCATTCATAATCGCGGCTGCGATCTCCCTTTGATGAATAAGCAAGGTTGCCGTCCGGGGGAAGCACAACTTCAGAAAAGTCGGTATAGTTTGTTCCCCATAAGCTGTTCACCTCCGCAATACTGGAAAATTTTCGGGTCAGCCAGGTGATGAAGCGTTGCTTCACCTCACCTCCATAGTCTCCCTGATGCGCCAGCCAGGTGAATACCCCTATCTCATTACATATCTGCATCATGATGACCGGTCCTCCTGATGATATCTGGCGCTCGCTGATGAACGGCATGATCCTATCATACCATAGTGTTACCTTTTCCAGGTATATCCGGTTAAACAGGCTCACTCCGTCACTTATTACTGCCTCACCTTTGCTGTTACGCATCCTGACCTCGTCATGATACTTATTCAGAAACCATTCAGGCAGCCCCGCACCCCGGGTCTCGGCCAGGATAAACGGTCCGGGTTTCAGGATGCAGGTTAACCCGTGAGACTGGCATAACTGAAGCCAGCCTTTCAGGTCACGTTCAGGAGAGGATGAACCGTCAAAATCAAAGACTGATTCTACAGATTCGTGCCATGCCCACGGAACATAAGAGCTGACGGTATTCAACCCGGCCTCTTTAGCTGCTGACAAATGCTTGTCCCACAGTTCGCGCTTAATTCTGAAATAGTGTATCTCTCCTGAATTGAGGAACACCTTTTTGTCGTTAAGATAAAAACTCCCTTCCTTTACACTAAATGTCATTTCTGTAGCTTTTCTTTTAAAACAGTAGATAATTCATTTACAATTCCTCCTCTTATTCACTTTCCAGGTTTCTTAGCCTGATAAGTTCCTTTATTTCATGGCTTCTTTCTTCAGTGAGAGAGTAACGAAGAATAAAGAAAATTGAAAAAAGGCTTAACAGCAGTGGCAGTCCTATTTCAACAACACGCATCATTAAGAGAGTATAAGGCGTCTGTTTTTTAAGCAGTACCATTTCGTTTTCAATGGTACCGAGTCCTTCATCAAGTAAATCCAAAGACGATGCAGTATTCATGTTTGCAAGCCGGTCATTCACTCCTGTGATATTTTTGCTTAGGATTTTATAATGCTCTGGGTCTCTCCTAGTCTCATTGGATTTATCTTCCAGATGTGACATGAGTTCAAAGGAATTTATCCTGGCTTTTTCAAGCCCTGTCTGCAGTGTCAGGGAGATTGCCTTTTCAACAAGTGCCGGGATTTCTGCAGTTTGAGCTTGAGTTCCTGATTTTTCCAGGTTCAGCTGAAGCTGCTCCAACCCGTCCACATTAGCCCTGGTAGTTGTCAGTGCCGTCAACAGGAGCTCCCTCCTCTGGTCCGGATATGCCGGTAGAGACTGGTATTTATCTTCCGGTTTTTTAAGAGACTCCTTTTTAAGATATATCACATATTCTTTTGATTCTTTAAGTGCCACGGAGCACTCTGACCTTGTATTTTCGAGCCAACCGGTTCCTGTGCCTGCAAGTCCCTGATAATCTTTCCAATACTGCACCTTACTTCGCAACTCCCTTATACTCCCCTGCAGACTGTCGACTTTAGTAACCTGGGTCTGGTCAAACATTGTAAAAACTATCAGTACCCCTGCGACAAAGCTTGCCAGGGCGGTTCCCATTTTAATGAACCACCAGAATACCGCGTAATAACTGCCCTCAGAGCGATGGCCGGTGTTCAGATCATCTTCGTCACAGATGTCGCCCACCATGGAAGATCCGAGAGTAAAGAAAAAGAGCATGCCGGAAGAAAGGAGGATTGTGGGAATAAGTACCAGGTAAGGGTGTTCAGGATTGTAGCAGATAATCTTTGAAAGTTGTGCAAGACACATGAGTGCCATTGCAAGGATGAGAGTATTCCGTTTACCCAGCTTCGGGCTTATCCAGTTGAGTGGGAAAACGGCCAGTACTCCGGTAATAGCCCAGATTGTGCCGTTGATTCCGAGCAGCCTGGCGCCGGCAACCTTGTCTCCCCCAAAAATATAAAAAATAGGAATGTATGACCCGAGCAGATTGACAAAGTTAAAGCCCATGGCCAGGGTAAAGATTGTCACCACCAGCTTTATAAAATTCCTGTTGGTGACAGTGTGTTTCATATCTTTCCAGAAAGGCGTTTTTTCCTGCTTTGCGGCTTTTGCAAATCCCGGCTCCCGCAATTTGAAAAACCACCAGAAGGAAAGAGGGATCAGGATTGCGGCTATCAGTATTGAGACATACCGCATACCATCGGCTTCATTGCCTCCCGTTCCCTTGAAAGCTTCAGTGCTGGCGATGGCAAAAAGCCATGGTGTGCTCATGGCAAAAAGATTGCCTACAAAACTCTTGGCGCTGAAAAGCCTGGTGCGCTCGTGGTAATCGGTGGTCATCTCCATCCCAAGGGCACCGTGGGGGATTTCAAAGACAGTACATGCAGTGAAAAACAACAGCAGGGAAAAGAGTATATAAGAAAGCTGAAACCAATGAAAGCCTGATTCAGTAGGGAACCAGGCCCGGATCATGTCACCTTTGGGAATCCACCACATTACTACAAAAAAGACTGCAACGGATATTCCGCCTATCAGCAGGTACGGACGACGCCGTCCCCAACGAGTACGGGTATTATCAGAAAGATGACCTATGATGGGGTCAGACACAGCATCCCACAAACGGGGAATAATTAAAATAACTCCCAGCCAGAAGGCACTGAGACCCAGACTAATATTTCCCATCAGCCCAACGAGTTGCCCGGCTATGTTGAAAAGAGCAATTGGAATAATGCCACCGGCACCATAAGCTGCCAGCTGTGAAAAACGAATACGGTCTTCTGGTTTTGTGCCCTTAACTTTGACTGCAGCCTGCTTTTCCATCTTTAAAATGTTTGAGATGACAGAAAATAATAAATCACGATTTCTGCAGGAAGCACATCAGTTAAAATTTCCATTTCATCAAAGCTATTCCTGTCCTTCACGCTTTCCCAATTCAGAAGTTAAGATAAAAATCAGAAAGAAATAATTAACATCCTCTATTTCAAATACTCATATCCCAGTGTGCTCAACCCTTTCTGAATTACCGGATCTTTCATCACATAATGCCATACCAGTCCTGTCCTGAAATTTTCTATCATAATCAGCATGGGGCCCTGATCTATCCCGATAAAATCATCATTGAACCATCCGGCTGTGGGATTGAAGGCATCATAATACCCGTATTTGCCCCATATATGTTTACCATACTTTTCATTAATTGATTTAATGGTGGGTAAGACAATTTCAGGAGCAAAGGGCAATGAAGAAAGTGATGCGTAGGGTGCTAATGTTCCGACAT
>Ga0307376_10004651_pt1 | contig 12509 bp, 13 predicted proteins | sample TR2MG_FD_202536 | JGI IMG/M metagenome (GOLD analysis project Ga0307376, IMG submission 202536) | Soil microbial communities from Risofladan, Vaasa, Finland - TR-2 | ecosystem: Environmental > Terrestrial > Soil > Coastal area > Acid sulfate soil | place: Finland: Risofladan, Vaasa | collected... | reverse complement strand
GGGGTTTTATTTTTATTTCATAACCTAATTTTCTTTTACGGGAAGCCATAATTAATTTTGTTAAATCATGACCATATTTTTTTATCTTTAGATCCTCAATTTTTAATCCCCTACCCATAAGAAATGCTTTTAATGATAGCTCAATTGAATGCCCAATTAAATAATATGCTGGAAGAGGTGCAGAACAAGTCAACCTTTCCCTTTTTGTAACAGGTCTTCGACAAACACAGTTTGCTGCTTGAATAAATTTTATCGCATTTGATAACAATAAATGTGGTGATATACGATTTTTCATTATTTTAGTTTAACGTTGAAGTCACCAGCCAGTGTGAAGCGTAGCGGAACACTGGACTGGTGCACTGACAGGTTGGCGGCATGGAGAAGTCAAAGAAGGCCATTAATAATGATAACGGCCTTGCACAAAATCGATTCTGTTCTGTCCCACTACATAAACTAACCGATGCTCTTGTGTGATTCGACGAGACCAAACACCCGATCCGAGAAACTTCAAAGGCTCTGGTTTGCCAATACCCTGAAAAGGATCTCGCATCACCGACTCGATTAATTTGAAGATTCGAAGCGCTGTTCTACGATCCGTCTCAACCCAGTAACGTAAATCCTCTCTAAACTCAGGTTGAAATATAGCTTCTCGCTGTTCAGTATTTCGCGGTCGCCTACTCAAGGCCGACCTCGTTACGAAGCTCATCGATGGTTTGTGGTGTTCCGGTTCCTTTCCGGACTCTTTCAAGTGCGGAGAGAAGTCTCTCTGCATTGGCTGGGGATCGAAGCAAATGAGCCGTCTCAAGAATACCGGTCAACTCATCAGCCGCAATCATAGCGACATCTTCACTACCACGCCGCTGAATTATTACCACCTCCCTGTTTTTTGCCACCTCATCAATTAATGAAGCTAAACGTGCGCGGGCATGAGTATAGGTTGTTTGAATTGCCATATATATCTCCTTAAAATATGTACATATATACTGTACAACTTATGGCCATATATGTCAACCTCTGTAATTATTTTCTGAAGGATACTGCCAACCATTGCATAACGGATTCGAGAATCCTTATACTGGATAAGTGCCTCTTTAGGATCTCTATTTCGAATCCTATCAAATCGACTCGTAGAAATTCGTATTATTTTTGTCTTCTTCATCAATAAGAAATACTCGAAAACCAATGCCTATCCACCTCTCATAATTTAGATATATTTTATATCCCTTTAACCAGGTAGTATATAGTTTCTGTATAGTTTTAAAGAATTAATAAAATATTGCGAAAAAATCCTCTATTTCATGATTTTTCTAGCTATATAATACCACGATCTGCATGTTATCCAGAAACCGCATAATTATGAAAGTGTCCAGTATTTACATTCAACACTTCGTGCCAAATAATGAAATTGAATTTTGCTTGATTCCATTTAACAATACATTCGGTAGTCATAACCTTATCAAATTCCGAGGATGAGGTCAAACCAGGCTTAAAATGTGTAGGTTAGAAATGGTGATCTTGTTGCAACACCAACTTGATATGGTGGGGAGATTCAATCCTTTAATTTTTATGTTGTCAAGTGATCATTTTTACGCTTTACTAAAAAAGATTAAAGAAAGATTTTACCTTAAATGAATTGTATAATTCTCAAGATATTTCTCTAGAATGAAGGGTCCAATTGTTGTTTAATAACTCAGGAGGGAGTTATGAAGTTTTCAGCAATTATCATTTCCATCTGCTTGACACTTTTTCTATGGTTCGAGGGGTGCTCGAGAGAAGAACCGCCTCCTCCCCCAGATAAAAAGTACAAGGTAGTGATGCCCATTAAAAGGCCTGTTCCGCAAAAGGCTGACACTTCATTACCCAGTAAACAGGAGAAGGCTAAAGAGGAGCCTGAGGAGACTGCAGAGGTAAAAACAGCGGCTGTTGAAGAAAAAGCTATAAAGCCACCAGAGACCGAGATCATGGAAAAAGAAACGGTAGTAGAGGAAGTTACCGGATATTGCATCATCAAAAAGGGCGACAGTCTTTCCAGTATTGCAGGGAGAGATGATACTTATGGAGACCCATTGAAATGGCCTATCCTTTACCGCCTTAACATGGATAAACTTGATACATTAGAGGCGGGAGAAGATTTTTTGGGCAGGGAACTTCCCGAAGGAGTGATGCTGAAAATTATCACGCCTGATGAGGCAAAGGAAAACTTGGAAAGAAGACTCCATAATGTGTGGGTGGTTAATGTTCTATCCGCCACAACTAATGAAAAGATCATTCCTGTCGCAATCAGGCTTATTAAAAATGGATACCCTGTTTATATCACCTGTGCTACAGTAAAGGGAAAGGACTGGATGAGGCTCCGGGTCGGTTTTTTCAAAAACAAGACCGAGGCCGATACAGAGGGAAAGAAGATAATGAGTCTTTTGAATCTTGGTAATTCATGGGTCACCAAAATAGGGAAAGAACTTGAGGAATTTGGTGGTTATTAAAGACCAGGAAAGTATCAATATGGAGATATATAAGATAAGAAACTCATAGTTAGGGTAACAGTTGGTATCCTTGTTCATAATGCAGGGGAATTGGTTCGGATTATGATCAAGGTGAATCCACAAGATGTTGAGGTTGATTCCCCCAACCAAAAATTCAAGGTTTACGTGCCATAGTTGATGATCGTGCAAAATTCGAAAATTTTCAAGGTTTCTTTTGGTAAACAAAAGTTTTTCGGGTTTTGTAAAGTTCGCAATCATAGCAGCTATACGTAACCTTAGATAATTTAAGTCAAATTACCACAGAGGTGGTGGCTTGTTATATTAGTCCTGAAAGGTACCCCGGGTTTTATGGCTCTACTTGAACATGTTTAATTGTTTCTTTTCGATCTCTTTCTCTCTATTCTATTGCCACTTTACATATTCCCTGATCTGTTGCTCATTCAGGCCTACTGTACTCAAACAGTATCCTCTGGCCCATAGGTGTCGCCCCCAATACCTTTTGCCCAATTGCTCATATCTCTAAAGCAACCTCAATGATAGCTTCCCTTTCAGAAACCCCATCATGGCTGATATAGAATATTTGGGAGGGATCCACATGACCATATGGATGTGATCTTTTTGAATATTAAATTCCACGATCTCTACCAATTCCTTCCGAGAGCATAGAATATAGGTCTGTTGCCTTGTATATTCGGCTATCTCATCCGCAAATATTCTAAATCGATACTTTGGACAGATTACAATATGGTATTTACACTCATATATCGTATGTGATAGTTTCTTAAAGCGTTTACTCATTGTGTACCTCCCTGCTTAAGGGCTACCTTTCAGGGAGGTACATTTTATCTAATTACTCCAACGGTAAAACCTTTTTATTGTACCACTACCAGAGGTAGTGGTTTAAACCGATTAATTAACTTCCTTCCAATTGAAAAAATAGGGTTTTTACATCATCTCAAGCTCCACGACAGCCCTTAAAAATCCAGGGGTCAAAACCCTGGATTTTCTTTTTTGGCTTTCCATATATTGGGGAGGGTCCACTGCTTAATATATTAAAGTTACGTACACAGAGTAAGAAGTATTACCAGAAATATCTATGTATTAAAAAGGCCCTCGAGGCCTCTTCATCTCAAATATATCCACAGTCCGGCAATACAAGTCTTCTCCCATTCGCCCGATCCCCTTTAACTTGGATCCCTTGATCACCTCCTCAATCCATAAATCATCTTTGATATGAACCCGCAGGACTTCTCCGACGATAAACCCGTTAACATGCGGCGCCTCGCCGAATTCCAAAATCTGCAGCAGACGGCACTCCATACTGACCGGCGATTCGGCAACCCGCGGCGGTTTAACCAAGTCGCTCTTGAGCGGGGTCAGGTTCGCAACCTGAAATTCATCTATATGACTCGGGTACTCCCCGGAAGTCTGGTTCATAGCTTCCGCCAGGGCGTCTGTGACCACATTGATCACGAAATCCTTGGAAAACTCAATATTGGCCAACGTATCTTTCTTCCCTCCATCCCTTTTACTGCCCACCCCGAAGCCAACAATGGCCGGCTTCGAGGACATTCCCGAAAAAAAACTAAAAGGGGCAATATTGTAAACCCCATCCTGGCCAACCGTGGACACCCAGGCAATCGGCCGTGGTAAAATAGCCCCGACTAATAACTCATGCGCGTCCCGTCGGTTTAAATTTTCCGGATCGATTTTCACAGCAAAACCTCCTTCGTTAGATGTTATTGATACAAACGAAATAAGTAAAGTGTCATTGAGAAGCGGAGCGACGAAGCAATCCCAAGAAAGACGAGATTGCCACGCCCTTCGGGCTCGCAATGACATCTAAAGGAAACAATTGTGTTTGTAATAGATGCAAAAAAATTCAAAACCATCTTATATCCCCAAGCCAATGCGATAGCCATCGGCAATCGCATCCCTTATCTTCCGAGGCTCTACACAATCTCCGGCGAGGTAAACCTCTGCCGCCCTTCCTTTGATTTCTTGGTAAAGCTCTTGATCAGGGATCGAACCCGCGGCTAAAACGATGGTATCGGCTTCGATGACTCTCTTCTCATTATCTTTGGTCGTGACGACCAAACCCTGGGCGGTAACTTCATCATAGTGAATATTCGTAAGCAGCGTAACACCTTTTTCCAAGAGTCTTTGCAGGAAAAAAGGTCGGAGAATGCCTTCGACTTTCAGGGCCATTTCCGGACCCCGGCGGGTGACGGTAACTTTTTTCCCCTTTTCCGCAAGAAATTCGGCAGTCTCACAACCCACCAGTTCCCCCCCAATGACCACCACTTTGTTCCCCACCTTTACCTTTCCCTCCAGAACATCACCCGCCTGGACGACATGGGCTTTGCTCAATCCCCGAATCTCCGGCACCGTCGCTCTTATTCCCGTGGCGCAGACGACGGCCTCGGGCTGCATTTCCTCCAGGGCAGCTGCCGTCGCCACTTTGCCCAATTCAATCCTTACTCCAAGCTTTTTGAATTGGTCAGAAAAGTATTGCCTCAGAGGTTCAATCCGATCTTTGTGCGGTGGAATCGCCGCCTGAATAAGTTGTCCTCCCAGTCGAGAACTTCTCTCCCAGAGGACTACTTCGTGTCCCCTGAGAGCGGCCACTCGGGCAGCCTCCATTCCTGCCGGCCCCCCGCCAATTACCAGGATTTTTTTCGCCTCCTTTGCCGGAAAGATTTGGTATTCTTCTTCCTTCCCCAAGGCCGCGTTCACCTGACATCGAATCCCCGAAACGGCAGGCAAGCGCAAATCATCCCGACATGCCATACAGACGATACAGGGGGTAATATCTTTCAAGCGATCCGAGGCCCATTTATTGGGGAGGTTCGGGTCGGCCAGAAGCCCCTTGCCAATAGCAATTAAATCAGCTTTCCCTTCGGCGAGAATCCTTTCCCCAGCTTCAGGAGTGATCCTCCCGACGGCGATTACAGGCACGCGGACCCCTTTCTTGATTTCCTCGGCCAAATCCGCAATGACGGCCGGAACAAAAATCGGGGTGGTCAAATTAACGGGCGATTGGGGGCCGGCGGCCGATACATGAATAGCAGCGGCTCCGGCATCTTGAGCCATAAGAGCTATTTGTTTGCTTTCTTCCAAAGTCGTTCCTTCTGCGATACCATATTCCCGGCCGTTGAGGCGACACCAAACGGGGAAATCATTTCCTACTCTTTTTCTAACCGCCTCTAAGATTTCAATGAGGAGCCTTGCCCGGTGGTGTAGATCGCCTCCATAGAAATCCTGCCGTTGGTTGGAAGCACGAGAAAGGAACTGGTCGATCAGGTACCCATGAGCTCCATGAATCTCCACCCCATCGAAGCCGGCCTTCTTGGCTCTCATCGAGGCCTCAGCAAATCTTTTTACGATTCCCCCAATTTCCTCCACGGACAACTCTTTCGGTATCTCACCCCCCGGACTCGCCAGCGTTGAGGGAGCTACCGGTTGACTCCCGCTGAACTCTGATTTGGCCAGTCGTCCCCCATGATGAAGTTGAATAGAGGCCCTGGCGCCTCCCTTGTGAATTGCCTCCGTGAGGCTGCTCAACCCTGCAATAAACTTGTCGTCGCTGATGGCCAGCTGGTTCTTAAAAGCTTGCCCGGGTTTATCTACATAGGTCGCCTCAACAATAATCAATCCCACCCCGCCCCAGGCCCGCGCCGCGTAGTAGTTGCGGCTGCGTTCGGTAACGTAGCCCTCTTCATTTGCGTATTGGGTTACCATGGGGGGCATAACAAGGCGATTCCTGAGCGCCATAGGGCCAACACGAAAAGGTTCCCATAATAGTTTCTTCATTTTCAATCTCCATTCAGTTAATTATTTGATGGCTTCGTAAAAAGTCCATCTGCGGCGTTGCGCTGCATCCTTCGTCGTTGCGGCGTACCTCTAAGTACGCCTCACTCCCCAGGATTTGTGCGCTTTGCATCTGGAGCTTTTTACTTTGCCATCCCAATTTTGACTTTTTACGAATCCATCAATTATTTCGGTTCATCTCAAGAAAGCAGTTTAGTTCAAAAAAGCCCCTACCTTTTTTTCCAATATCTCCGGGTATTCAGGCAAGCCCCTCAATACAAACGCCTTGCCCGTCTTGGCCCCGTAACTGTCCGCAAGGTGCTTAAAAATGCGCAATGCAGTTCCCACCCGATGTTCGAGCGGATATTTAGGATCGCCGATAACATCCGGTTTTTCCCGCCACCGGTCCATTCCGGGGTTCGGGGTTTCAAAAAGGAAGGAAAGGGACTCTGTTGCCTGGCCGATCTCCAGATGACTGAGCCCGCGAAAGGCAGGGTTGGATTTTTCGAGCTTAATGATAAGAACTCCCATTGTTGGAGGGAAAGTATAGGTGGAATGGCATTGTATGGCAACGGAAAAGTGTCTACAACATATGCCGTTATTGGGTTAGGCTATAGCGAGAGGGCCTGTGAGGGGTGTCAAGGGCAGGCAGGGATGAAATATGGTGTCCTGTCAAGGCAGGTGAGGAGGCTAGTCGGAAGTTGGCAATTTTACTTTCTGATCAATGACGTGTCTGCCTAGATATTAAATATGATTGGATCGAAGATTTGAAACCGTACTAGAAAGTTTTTGATGGGTGGTCTGGGCTATGACTTATAGCAGAATACTGAATTCTTTGAAGCACAAGAGGTACCAAAACATATGGGAACTCTGACAGAAAAAGCGGAACTATTTTTCTTCCGACATTTTGGGCAGATAAGAGGATCAACCTCATAGATTTTTTGGATAAGACGAACCCAATTCCTCCTGTACTCTTTGAATGATCCGGTCGGTTCGAGGATGGAGGGTATCATACCGTCCTGATCTTGCTTTTTTCGTTTGCCGCGTGAAACATTACTATAATACCCATAGTATCTGACCATCTGTTCACCCTTGTTAGGCAAATGGCTACACATGGCCGCTAGCCATTCAAGCGCTTCAAAAATCTTCTCTTCTTTCCCATCCTTGGATTTGTAGATAACTGTGGCCTCTTCGCGGATGTAGAGACCTCGACGATCCCGGCGACAGTTGCCCCATCTGCCGGTGTATCCAGGGGGAAAATGGGATCAGCTACGGCGCTCATCGGCAATCTCGTCGATATAAGAAGTTTGTTCAACGGGAACAGAGCCTATTGTCCGCTCTGTCGACGGCGTTTGACGGTATGGCGCCAGAAGATCCAGGGCAAAAACGGCAAACACAAAGTGGTGCCAACGATGATCCCAAGAAGCCAGCATGAGATGCCTCCGGGGGCCTCGACGAGATAATAATGACCGGCCTTGGCCGCCAGGCCCATGGCGAGACCGATCGACCCAAAGTAATAGAATCCATAACGCGTCACGACGAGAAAGGTGCCGAACTCCTCTCGCGAAAAACGCCGCCCCGAGACGCGATAGAGGTCGACGTCGACGAACATAAGATCGTGAACGTAGCCCGTCAGCATGCCGACGAACCCGACTGTCAGGGCCGTTTCGACCATGGTCCAGGCGGTCGTGTCGACGGTGAGTACCCGACCGCAGGCGACGCATGTCAGGCTCATGTAGGCCGCGGATACCAACGGACGATGGACGAGAAGAAGCAGGGGGGCGCCACAGACGTATTCCACCGCCATATTCCCGCGGGATCCGCGGCCAAACCCACGACGATCACGGAGAAAACAAGGAATACGACCACGAGGTACGCCGCGTAGGCGGGCATGTGTCGCCAATAGATGGCGCTTATCAGATAACACAGCGCCGGGATGACCCAATGCATGGTCACCTCGACGATTTTCCGATTCAAGGTAGCTGTCACGATGGCCTCCGCCGATTCGTCGAGCGATCTAACCATACTCTATCGTTTGAATGTTCCGATCGAATAAAACCGCCAGAGCCCGTTAGTCATTCATGGCGAGACGTGTAGGAAAAATTAAGCACATTTTCCACTGCACAACCCTTACCGCTGAATTCCAAAATGAGATGGTAGTTGGTTGATAAGAACTCCCTTTGTTGGAGGGAAAGTATAGGTGAACCAGTCCTCACAGAACTTGGCTTATGGCCAATTAGTTGTCTTTCAGATATTGAGGATAGATAAGCCCTGGGGCAGAGCAATTCCTCTGTCCTGGGTGTTTCCTGATTCTTTCATTGTATAACCCGCCAGTGCACCGGGCGGCGATAAAACCGCCGCCGGTGACCGGCCCTTTTGCTCTGAGAGAAAACATGTCGAAGGAACCAAGTATTCCTCATCAAGTCATTGTTGATTACATCTTGGCCGGGCACACAACTCAAGACGCCAAGGAGCATTTCGCTTTCAAGGATGACAACATTGCCAATCTTCATGTCCATGCCGCATTCAAAGCCCTTGGCATCCAACGCCCCCGCTACGCGAAGCCACGGACTTGGGAATTCTGTGGTCGTCGATTTGTTGCCCGGGACTTCAAGCAAAGTACCTGTGGTGCACAGGAATGTCAGACGGCCCTGATCCTTGACTGGCAAAATCAGAACCCAAAGAAAGCGCGGAAGGCATTGCAGAAGTATCGAGGGACAGAAAAGGGCAGACAGAACAATATACGTATGCATCGTCGAAGGCGAGAGCGTGGCAAACATGGTTCTGCTCAAGACAAGTGGAATTTCGCATCAACAGAGATCAAGAAGAGCCTGAGAAAACTCACCTATCTTGCATTCAGAAACTCTTGGGAGTATCGAATCCAACATGCGCAGAAAGTTGCACAAGCAGAGCGAGCGATTATTTCTCGCAACAAACGCACGATCTTAGACACGCATCCATCGGGAATGTGGCAACAAGCCTTGCGTGCAGTACAGACAACCCTATTACAGTATCGAAACAACGCAATGGCATCCCAATGGGAGAAAGCTGTCAGTCGCATTGCAGGTGATTCACGACGTGTATAACTGGGGTCAGGCAATTGTAATAAATTATTGACCTTTCAATTACATGATCCCATACAATGAATCCTGAAGATTATACCAGTTACAGTTAAGATCCTGGAGGCTGGTTTACCGGAAGCAATTGCCCGGATAGCACCTCGCTTGGTTTCACATATGACAATAACGTCAATAAGACCTTATTGCCAATCCATCTAGTATCGACCACGGCTTCGGCTGCGTAGTGAAAGGGGCACCCATTAAAGGGCAGGTCAAAGAAAAAACACCTCTCGTCACGAATAAATCCCTATTTTTGCCTTGCTCCGGCCTGTTCACCAAAAAGATCACACTTCCGTAGGACGTACCGAATGTACCCCAAATATTTATCTCACGGGTTCCCTTCCGAGCAATGCGGGTCTGGTGACACATGAATTAATGGGATATTCCGGGGCGGTGGTTGAGAAATTTCTCTGGGAGAACACTTAAGCCATTAATCGGTCGGCAAACACTGAGGAGTTACCAGGGCTAAGTTGATACATTTACCCTGCTTAAGAGCTAAGGTCCTTTTTGAAAAGAATTGGAAAAAAGTAAATATGTAAAGCCCTCCTAACAAATAAATGTTGACATTCAGAAAAAGATAGCATAGAGGTTACCTGTCAGACAGGTTAAATGATGTTTAGATTATTAGGCTGGTAGATTATTTGTAAAAAAAGCAGCAAAATACCAAGATTAAAATGAGGGACCGATACTCCCCACTTCATAATCCGGGAAATTAAAGGAATGAACAAATTTCCCTTCATTTGTTTTTTAGGAGGATTCGCTTTTGGACAATAAAATTGGCTCATTAACCCCAGTGAAAACCATCCGGAAAGCAGCGATTGTGGCTCAGAAGATCAAGTCGCTGATTTTGGATAACGGATATAAACCCGGAGAAAAACTTCCCTCGGAAAACGAACTGGGAAAAGTTCTATCGGTGAGCAGAGCTTCAGTCAGGGAAGCATTTCGTTCTTTAGAACTCATGGGACTAATCGAGGTCAAATCAGGGTCTGGAACCTACGTTAAAAATACTGATACTTTTAAGATCTTTGAAAAGCTTTCAAGGCTTGGCGTTGAGCAGTTATTTAAATTAGAGAATGAAGCGTCAACGATGCTAGAGATATTGGAGGCCAGAAAGGTTTTTGAGCTGGGTATCATTAAACTTGCAGCAGATAATACAGTCCCAGAAGATTTCTATAGAATGGAAGAGCTTATTTCTGAAATGGAAGCATCCCTTGACAATGAGGAAGGTTTCAAGAAAGCCGACGTGGAATTCCATAGAGAAGTGGCCCGCCTTACGAAGAACCGGGTCATCGAGGCCCTTGCCAATGTAGTCTATAGGATATTCGAGGAAAACTTCCCGAGGTCCTATTCTGTAATTTGTGATGATTCAAAGTTAGGAAAGAACCTACTGAATGTCCATAAGCAAATCGTCGAAGCACTGAAGGCGCAAGATCCAAAAAAGGCCAAGGCTCACATGACCCGACATATGAAAATTGCCTATCAGATTTCCAAAAACTATCTCGGGCATGTCATGGAAGCCGAGGGGAAATCGGCGAGCACGTGATAAAGGGTAAGCATAAACAGAGGAGGAAGAGGTGAAGAAGTCTTCGACCTCGAATTGCGAGAATAAAAAAAAGGAGGTTTGGCTTCCTGAACAAAGGCTTGAAGGGTTTCTTATCCTGGCTCTTGAAAAATCCGGTCTGCCTAGAGAGGACGCTGAAATAACCTCGGATACCATGTTGAAATCAGAAATGATGGGAGTAAGTTCCCATGGTGTCATCCGACTCCCCTTTTATTGCAAGCGTCTGATTGACGGAGGCACCAAAACACATCCTGAAATAAAAACCCTTGTAGAAAAACCACAGATACTTCTGATCGATGGGGATAATGGACTGGGGCAGGTTATCAGCATCAAAACCATGCAGAGGGTTTTAGATAAAGCAAAAACATCCGGAATTTGTTTTGCTGGGGTCAGGAATAGCTGTCATATCGGTATGGTTGGTTATTATCCAATGATGGCTGTTGAAGAAAACATGATCGGAATAGCTGGTTCAAACGCGCCTCCAGTTATGGCAGCTTGGGGTGGGGGTAGATCCGCTATCGGTAACAACCCTTTGGCAATCGCTGTGCCCACAGGAAAAGACTTTCCTCTGTTATTGGACATATCTATGAGTGTCACCTCAGGAGGAAGAGTGCGACTTGCAGCTGTGAATAAGGAAAAAATTCCGTTAAATTGGGTTCTTGACGAGAAGGGTAAGCCAACCGATCGCCCCGAAGACTTTTTCCCTGGAGGGGCCCTATTGCCTTTGGGGCATAAAGGGTTTGGTTTGGCGATTATGATTGAGGTATTAAGTGGTGTGCTCACCGGAGCAGGAATTCTGAGTCAAATGGGCTTGTGGTTCAGGGATACGTCGATTCCTATCAATAACGGCCATTTTTTCCTGGCCTTGGATATAAGCGCTTTTTGTGATTTAGAGATATTCGAAAAAAGAGTGAATCATATGATCGATGAGTTGAAAAACTGTCCTCTTTTGGAGGGCTCAAAGGGAATTTTTATGCCTGGAGAAATTGAATTCTTAAAGGCTCGGGAATGCCAAAGAAAGGGCATACCGATTTCATTAGAGGTTTTGAAGAGTCTCAACAGTTTTGCTTCTGAGATAGGCATTTCGGAATTGGTAACTTAGGCGCTGGGGCAGGACCTTGGTATTTCGGCTGAATCAGGAGGAGCGTTACTCTCTGCCAATACGAAGTCTCTTTGCAATTGGCATATAAAATAGGCAAGACTGAAGGGGCACTCTCTTCAATAGTAGGAGGGCAAACCGATTAGGGAAGAGGAAGCGTATCAGAGTTTAAAAAATTGTCTTATATGTATCATAATGACCGAAGGGAAAATCCCCAGAAAAAGTTAGTGAAAAAGAGTAAAACACAAGAAAAAGTATTGAAAAGTGGATACCTTGAATATGATGAAGTTGAAGGCAAAGAATAAAAAAAATGTCTGCAAAGCGACGATAGTTTTTGCCCAAGGTAAGCAATGAGCGTTGTGGTCAGCATCTCTCATCCGGATATGACAATTTTGGGCGTCAGGGACTGCAATTGGGGCTGGCTATAGAATCGTTTA
>Ga0307376_10004650_pt1 | contig 12510 bp, 20 predicted proteins | sample TR2MG_FD_202536 | JGI IMG/M metagenome (GOLD analysis project Ga0307376, IMG submission 202536) | Soil microbial communities from Risofladan, Vaasa, Finland - TR-2 | ecosystem: Environmental > Terrestrial > Soil > Coastal area > Acid sulfate soil | place: Finland: Risofladan, Vaasa | collected... | reverse complement strand
CTTAAAGTTTAAGCGGTGTGGCAGAAGGTGCCCTGGTAGCACAAACACCGTTGAGCTCGTACATAACGGTGAAGTGCAGGCTTGCCCTGGGCCTAAAATCGTCCAAGAGTATCTGTGCCACGCAACGCTATCCGTCAAACTAGACGGCCGCAGGGGATGGGACGAATATGAACGTTTCAACTATATGCGCTGGGAGATATTGCATGAGATTTTTGGTGAGTTTAGGGCGCCCCTTCAGATGCTACGCAGTGCAGTTTTCGAGGGCGATAAAGACAAAGCCCTTGAGATACTTAACACCATTAAAAAATCCATGTTTAGCGCTTAACGAACCCTCGCACTGCGGAATAGATGAATTCTAGGCTCTGTCATATCTGACGCTTGCGCTTCAAGCTCAGCATACATCGCTGTAACAAAACTGTGCGGATAATAGTCGCACCACGATATAGCATATAGAATAGGCCTGAATACCTTAAAATTGAAAGAGGCTACATCATGCGGCGCTTCCCATTTTAGCGCCTCTATCCCACGCGAAACCGCATTTCTAGCCCTATCAAAAAGCCCACAAACACGTCTTGTACAATTGAACATCTTATACACTCCTTTAGTTAAATTGCATTATACCCAGTGCACCGACTAGTCCCGTCTGCGCATTTTTCCCTCGTTATTCTCCCGCTAGATTCCCATGACGCCTGAAGCGTTCTGATCTGTTGTGATGACATATTATACGGTGGCGCTTTCATTAACATTGACAATGGTCGTTGTGAATTTTGAGCGCCGTAAGGCTGCCCTTGCACCCACGCAGTCCTTATGCACGCTAAAAGTTCATGCTCAGTCTCGCGTGACACACCTTTAACCTCTAAGTCTGGCGGCGTCCAAGGCTCTAAAATGCCTCTGTGCTCACTCGCGATTTTGTCTGTGCCATTACACAGGTCCACGCTCACACGTTTAAACCACTGCGCCTTTTCAGCGGGCGCAGATAGATTATTTTTCGCGCTATCAAAGCGGCAGTACCACCCGCGCATGTCAGGGTCAATCGCAAAGCCTTTTGCCTCTTCTACAGACATACCCAAAAGGGTGTGCGCTATACGCGCCGCATTTACTAGCGCAGAGGCGCCGCGTATTGTATCTGCGTTACCGGCGACGCTCTCGCTAGAGCCCATTTTTCTGCAATGATGCACAAGATTAATACTGCAATTTGTCCTATCGGCTAACGCACTGAAAGCGTCCACTACCAAGTCCATTGCCGAATTGTCATTTTCATTTAGCCCATGTGTGCGCGCAAAAGGATCAATCACCAACAATTTTATGCCATTTTTCATGATCGCATTTTCGATGATATCAATGTTATCTTCGAGCAGTATGCGACCCCTAGTTTTGTGATCTACTGCTAGGATTAAACGCTCCTCACGTTTACGCCCAGAGTTGATAAATACCCGCCCGCTCCTGTGTAGCTCACCGAGGTTTAGCCTGAAATGATACGCGATCGCGGCAACCCTGCGCTCCATCTCGTCCATAGGATCCTCATTGTTGAAAATCCATACAGCGCCTTCCTCTTTTATGCCTGAAATGCCCAGGCTTTTACCTGTAGCAACGCTGAGTGCCTCTTGTATCGTCAGGGTTGTTTTTCCTGAGCCGCCGGGCGCTACAGTTAATGTGATAAACTTTTTGACGAGCCTACCTTCAATTATCCACTCTGTAGGCGGGATTGTATGCGGCTCGATGAACCGCAAAGGTACAGGTGCAAGGCGCGTAGGCTCCTCCTCTTTTGTCTCGTCATTGTGATTGTCGAATTCTTTTCTCAGGGCGTCAAACTGTTGACGTGTAGCTTTTTTGATCTGCGGAAGAAGCCAGCCCTCAGAACGTTCTAGCACACCTTCGCTCAGTATATTTGCAGGGTCTGTTAAAATACCCATGATTGAATCTGAATTTAAACCAACGCCTACCAGCGCGTGAACAGCCGCAAAAATAGCCTCAGACCTGCTCGGGTACTCACCTTCTGAGTTGCCATACTTAATCAGGTCCTTCATGCGATCGCTCATAGGCAGCACGTCAACGTCTGTTTCGTCTGTCTCTGTCTCGTGAAACTGCTCAACTAGCTCCGTTTTTTTCTGTGTGTTTAGTCTGACCCACAGCTGTGTATCTAAAAGATTTTTGGGCGGCATTTTATCGACTGAGCGTAGCCATTCGTACGCCCTGCCCGATGTCGGGTGTATTGAAGGCGGGATAACAACTTGCCGCCCATCTGTCGATAGCTCAATCTGCCAATCGGGCGTTATGATAATTTTCTGAGATTTTGGCATATCTGATATAGGGCATGATAGATACACATGCGCCGAGCCATTATGTGCTCCAGAGAGCACCGCTGCGTGATCCTTTAAGTCGCCAATTAAATTCGATAAGGCCTTAAGCGCTTCTTTTCTAATAACAACGTCTGTCGTCCTAACGTCAAAATCGACAACGGCTAAACCCATCCCGGGCGCAAGCTTTGAGGCTTTACCCGTTCTAACGCCAAAATTCCCACCAGCAACTTTGTGTTTTAAAGCCTCGGCAAGCGTTAAACCCTTCCCTTTTGTCCAATCGTTGCCTACAGGTTTTTTTTCTTTAGCGTGCAGCGCTAGTACGCTGTAACCGTGCTCGATCAGGTATCGTATGTGCTGCATGTCTATTTTTTCCGCTTTTTAGCGAAAGGTAAATAAACATCTTCCCAGGTTAACAAACCTTCAGAAAGTTTTATGAGTTTGTACGCGTGCCAAGGTCTTGGCGAGCTGTGTAATATGCGCCATTTTCTGACTGTTTCGTAATTGAGTTTAAGTTTTTTAGCGACTGCCGTGTCGCCGCCTTGTTTTGCAATAAAAGTTTCAAGTTTCATATAAGATCATCCTTTGTCTATCTGATGATCTTACATGTGTTTTCAATGTTGTGCAACAATTAAAATTCGTATTAGCGCTTTTTAAATTCGACCAAATCTAATTTTCTGATCATTTGTGCACGAGTCGTTGTATCATCACAACTCAAAAAAACGCCAACGCGTCGGCTATACGATTTAACCACTGTTGCGTCACGTTGGAAAGCGTCACAAATTGTTGTCCTGAACTCCGATGAAAATTGCTCTAACATAGTATATTGATACCTTGAGTTGATAAGGTTCTTATTATATACAACATTAGAATGATTGGCAACATTACTAAAAAAAGTGTTGACACTGTTGCACAACATGTTAAAATGTATTTGTAAACATTAATAACGGAGATATTAAAAATGAAAAAACGATATACAAATGATATAACAGTTAGTGAGCTCAAAAAACTTCTTGATGAGAAAAAGGCTAGATTTATAGGGTACGCAGGCTTTGAGGATGCGCATAGATGCGTCTACGTTGAAAGCCTTATAGACGAGGACCTTCACAATTCAGGTAATGCCGTAGGCGATGTCCTCCCAAATGGCGCAGTGTTAACAGCAGTGTATGATCATAGCGATAGCAGCTACGAGGTTTACGAAGTCGCAGATCATGTGATAGCTAGCCCTGCGGTTAATTTCTGCATTGAGGTATACTCACAAGGGGGCGGTTGGTCTGAGGAGGATAACCGTGCTATGTACGAATGTGCAAAAAGGATTGGCGTTGAGACTATACAAAAATTTATCGATACAGGTGATGCGCCTATAGCCCTTGAGGTCAGATGGACAGATGAAAACACCTCAGACCCTACTATACGCGCTGATATTGATCTTGGCGATAATGAAGACGATATTATGGAAAAAATTGCAAACAGCATTAACGCAGACGATGACGCCCTAGCAGATAAATTTTTTAATAGTTGCGACGATTAACAAAAAAGTGTTGACAATGTTGCACAACATGTTAAAATGTATTTGTAAACATTAATAACGGAGATATTAAAAATGAAAATTACTCAAAAAATGGTAGCTGAAGTTAAACGCATGAACAAAGTGGAATGGCATGATAGAGCGTGGCATGACTTTATGCGGAAAAAAGAGACAGTGATTATAAATCACGTAATCAATTGGCACTCTAGTTCAGGAGACCCGTACACAATAACAAATCGCGAAGTTGTTGAAGGTGTAAAAGAGGCAATTAGTGAAAATTTTTTTGAGGATTAACAAAAAAGTGTTGACAATGCTGTACAACATGTTAAAATGTATTTGTAAACATTAATAACGGAGATATTAAAAATGAAAACAGTAGACTTAAATATTTTAAAGAAAAACAGAAAGTTTTTTAAGTGTCAGGCAAGCAACGGCTACATCTTAAAACTAAAAATCGATAAAAACTCGGAAAATCTTGAGCTTGGTGAGCATGAGCTTTTAGTCAATGACGTGTCTGTTATAACAAAGTATGGCACTGATTGCATTTACGAGTTAGCGATTAGCAGCGAAAAAATTAAAACGCAAGGCATCTGTACATTACAACATTTTAAGTACAACTCTGAGCTAATTGACGCGTGCAGAAACCTTGGGGGTAGATGGTGTGCTGACTCGGCTACATGGGTTTTCTCGTCAATAGTAGAGGCTGAGGTTGAGGAACTAGACGAGTTGTACAATTCAGAGCTTGTCACTGTTGAGCTAACAGCTACAGCCAACGCATACGCACACACTGAACCCCTACAGTTTTGTGGGTACGCCATTGCTAGTGCTAGAGGGCGGGATAGCGGAGCAACACTGAGTGAAGGCGTTGCACTAATCTCAGGATATGTGACAAGCGGCGGGTCAATGAAAAATTGGTCGACTGAGGCGCGTGAAGGCACAGTGCTGCGTTTAGAGGTACCAAAAGGATTGCTCGAAAACATCAGCGATACTGATAAATCAAATTTTACATTTAAAGTTATTTAATTAACAAAAAATTGTTGACAATGTTGTGCAACATGTTAAAATGTATTTGTAAACATTAATAACGGAGATATTAAAAATGAAAATTACGCAAAAAATGGTAGCTGAAGTTAAGCGCATGAACAAAGTGGAATGGCATGATAGAGCGTGGCATGACTTTATGCGGAAAAAAGAGACAGTGATTATAAATCACGTAATCAATATGCACTCTGATAAGGGGGGGTATGCCCTAACAAATCGCGAAGTTGTTGAAGGTGCGAGATATGCAATTAGTGAAAATATTTTTGAGGATTAACAAAAAAGTGTTGACTATGTTGTACAACATAGTATGCTAGATTTGTAAACTGAATAAAAGGAGAAGACTATGACATACGATCTACACGAGTTAGTGCCGCAGCTATGCGCTGAGCGAAAAGCCCTGGGGCTAAAGCTTCACGATATAGGTAAAATAGCGGGCATATCAAAAGAAAATGCCCACAGATTTGAAAAAGGCATAAACTCACCCTCACTGCGCACGTTACAGCGTTACGCTGACGCGCTGGGCGTTGCAATAAAATTTACATTAGAAGAGAAGGTATAGATTATGGATCAAAATACAAAGGCTGAAAACTTAGTTGACGTGGAGTTTGTTAAATGGCGCAGCATTAAACGCCCTGAGAAAAACACAATTATTATTACAGAAAAGATGGACGGAACAAATGGGTGTATAATTATCAAAGATGGGATAATTATAGGCGTTCAGAGTCGTACAAAGTTATTGTCTATAGACGATGACAACTACGGATTTTTTGCTTGGTGCGCAGAGCATGCCGCCCATATCATCGATGTTTTAGGTGACGGCAGACACTACGGCGAGTTTTGCGGCCCTGGGATAAATAAAAACAGGCATGATTTAGGGCAACGCGCGTTTTTTATATTTAACACATTTGTATATCCTACTATTCCTGAGAGTGCCTACATTAAAAAAATCGATTTAATTTATACAGGCAAATACTCAGACCTTGAAATCAGGAAGGCCTCATTTTATATAAACCTCAGAGGCATGCGGTTCGGATATTGCCCTGAAGGTTTTGTCGTGTTCTACGAAGCGTTCGGGGGCTACATTAAACACATTACAAGGAGCACCGATATGCGCAAAAACAAAGTTTGCAAATGTTGTAGAACATTGTTATACAGGGTACTAGAAGGGGATAAGCATGGCTGATTTTTTTTGGGCTTTAGGGCAGATTAAAGCGGGTAAAAAGGTAAAACGGTACTCCGGGATTAGTACAGATCGGCGTAGTTATGAACCGCAGTTTAGCAATAGCCACGCATACATGTGTTGTGCTGAAGGGATGCCAAAACATGTGAAATTTGATGGGGGGCTTGTGCATCCTTGCGTATTGACCGATTCAGTTGCACTAGACGATGTTATCGCAAATGATTGGCAGCTTTATAAAGGCGCAAGGGTTGTCAAGCCCGGGTTATCTTTTATGCAAGCGCGCAAAATGTTTAGAGCCCTAAAAAAACAATGTTTTATGTACAGAGCTGCAACGGATGTTAGCGGCCGTGATCTTGTAGCTCATAAGATGTCAATGCATGGCTTTATAGCTAACAAAAAGTCGTTGACTTGTGAGGACCTAGACGCAGATGACTGGGTTATTGAGTATAACGGTACGAGTCCTACTGATAGAATACAAAACGAGGTACAGCCCGGGGTTGTATGACAGCGTAAAAGCTGTTCTAAATTATATTAAAACTAAAACGAGGAACTGCTATGAATAGAATCTGTAAATTTATTATCTTTTGTTGCGTATGTGCATCGACATACGCGTACGCATCTGCGCAACCTGCGCAGCTTCAAGCCGGTATCTTCCCGCTAATGCCTTGTACGCATGCGGAACTTATGATCGGTGTATGTAGAACGGCACCGCACCGCTGGTAGTAACTAATGAGCTAAGGAGCTAAGGAGCTAGAAAACTTAAATGGAATTATTGCCCTATCAGCAGGACGCTGTAAATAAAATGTGCTCACAAAGTGTTACACTTTTAGCTGACGAGCCTGGGCTGGGTAAAACCGTCCAGGCAATCGGCTTAATCAATAAAACAAATGCCGACACAGCCCTAATCGTAGTGCCAGCATCGCTTAAACTAAACTGGCTCTACGAGCTAAAAACTTGGCTCACTCGAGACCTCACAATTCATATCGTAAAAAATGGGAAGGACTTAGCCCTAGACGCTGATATCATTATCATTAACTACGAGTTGGTGATCAAACCCGAAATAATTAAAAAATTAAAATCGCGAAAATTTGATATTGCAATTTGTGATGAGGCGCACTATCTAAAAAATCACCTTAGTAAACGTTCCCAGGCGCTGCTAGGCTTCAAAAGCGTTACGGGGGGGGTACTTCATACAGTAAAACGCAATCTTTTGATGACAGGCACACCCATCATCAATTCACCCTGTGACATCTGGCCTATAGCTAATAAACTTTTTAAAAACATAATAGCGCCATACTCTACGTATTTTGATTTCTCAGCGAGATACTCAAGCGCATATGTCGACGCATTTAATAACTGGGCGCTAGGCTACCCGAGAAACCTCGACGAGCTGCGCGAGAAACTGCAACCCGTGATGATCAGGCGTTTAAAAACTGACGTGCTTAAAGACCTACCTGACAAACGCTACCAAATGGTGCACCTTGAGCCTGACAGGGCTATGCGTTCATTAGTGAAACAGGAACACGCCCTGCTCGCAAATTTTAAAGGCACAAAACTCGCGAGTATTTGTGAGTTTAGCGAAATGGCGACGCTCCGACGTGAGAGTGGTATGGCAAAGCTGAAAAGTTGCGCAGCCCATATCATACAATCACTGGAGTCAGGCGTTGAAAGCATGGTGGTATTTTTACATCACAGAGAGACGATCATTGCCCTCTCAGAGATGCTGCAGGCGTATAGCCCTAGGATGATAAAAGGCGATACGCCTTTAGCTGAGAGGGACAAAATTGTACAAGATTTTCAAAAAGGCGAAAAAACACGAATATTAATTTGCAATATAAAATCGGGTGGTGTAGGATTGACTCTAACGCGTGCTTCGCACGTTGTTTTTGTAGAAATGCCGTGGACGGCAGCTGAAGTGCATCAAGCAATTGATCGTTGTCACAGGATTGGACAAAAAGACTCTGTTCTAGCCCAATTTTTGATAGTCGAAAATAGCATTGATGCGTTCATTTTAAATAAAATTCTTGAGAAGGAATTAATGGTAACGCAGTTGATAAGGAGAACAACGACTATGAATACACCCACGATTAAACAAAATCTTGAAAAAATAAAATTAATTGTTGCAGACATTGAATTGATGTTGGCTGAACAAGTGGACACAAAACATGCTAGCAATGACACTACGCACGCAATTTCTGAGGCTATACCTGAGCGCATAGACGTTGTTACGATGCTAACGCACGCAGACCTTAAGGACAGACTAAAACGCGTCATACGCATTGTAGGGCGTGAAACTGCTGTAGAGATACTGAAGGCTTTTAATGGCGCAAAACAGGTGACTGATATTGTTGAATCAGATTTTGAACAATTCGTCGAGACATGTGATCAAGCCTGCGCTTGTGATGAGAGGGCGGCATAATGGCACACGCTATATACGCGCCTAGCTCAGCCTCGCGCTGGACTGAATGCGGCGCATCAATTGTACTGAGTGCGTTCTATCCTGATACGACAAATCCCGCAGCAGAATTTGGTACAGATATTCACGAGGCTTGCGAAATCCTTTTGAATTTAGACGATGTACACTCTGAAACTGCTGCGAGTAATCTTGAAATTTTCAATAAATACCCCGATCGTTTTGATGAAATTTATATGCACATAACAAATTATCTTGGGTATGTCAGTGATCTAAAACTGTTGTCAAATGTTGAGTGTCAGATTGAAAAACGCGTGCATGTTAGCTCGGCGATTTATGGCACGGCTGATTGTATAGCACATGACACTGTAGACAACGTCCTGTATGTCATAGATCTAAAAACTGGGCGAGTTGGAGTTAGTGCAGAAAATAATTTGCAGCTCTCAATCTACGCGCTGGGCGCTATCGCAGAAATGGGTGGCGCTTATTCTACAATAGAAACAGTTGTACTAGTGATCGCTCAAGCCACTAATAGTGAGAAACCTATTGATGAATGGGTCGTCCCGGATCATGTGGATTATTTTAAAAATTTGAGTAAAAAACTTAGCAACGCAGTGTCAAAAGCCGAACAATACAAAAGCCAATACGCCGAATTCTCAGCACTTGGCGCCGACGCTTTTAAAACTGGCGACTGGTGTAAATACTGTAAAGCTTTAGCTAATTGCCCTGCACGTAACCTTGAAATTCAGGCGTATATTAAACCTGATATGGCGACAATGCCTAACGTCTACGAGCTATCAGCTGATAAAATTACGAAGATTTTAGACGCTAAGCCCCTGATTGAAAAATATTTGAAGGCAGTCGAGGAAATTGCGAAAACGAAAATTGAATTTGGGGAGAACCTCAGCGGATATACACTTAAGGATTCTGTGTCTAACCGAAGCTGGATTGATGAGAACAAGGTTAGAAACTATTTTAGCGAACATCATCCGGATAAAATCGGATTAATCGATCAACCCTCGGTTTTGAAATCACCCGCACAGCTGGAAAAGTTAATCATCAAAAACAAAAAAGATTTATTAAAATTTACGACGCGTCATAAAATTGGCACGCGTTTAGTGAAGACCAAGGCATCTAATAATTTAATTGAAGGAGATCTGAATCATGGATAATAAAAACGAAAAATTTATAAGCGTTAAACTGCCTGAAGGACGTTTGTCATTCACAAATCTATTTAAAAAGGTGAAATTTGGCGGAGTTAATTCTACGTCAACACCCGAATACTCATGCTCTATTCTATTTGACGATGAAGCAGATTTATCGAAACTGGAAAAAGCAATCAATACATTAAAAACCGTTAATGGCCTTAGAAAATTAAAAAATGAGATCATTAAGGACGGCGATGATAAGGATTACGCAGGCTATGCGGGCATGCGTTATGTTACAGTTAGGTCCTTACATAAACCGAAAATTGTAGATAACAATTTACAGCCTATTATTGACGAGGAGGAAATCTATTCCGGCTGTTACGGTATTGCAAAAGTGACCGTTAGTTTCTATGACAGCAAGGAGTTCGGCAAAGGCATTAGGCTATGCGTTGACGCAGTTATGAAAACTCGCGATGGCGATCGCCTGGGCGGCTCTGTTTATTCTGAAGCTCAGCTTTACGAAGATTTTAAGGATGACGTGGGCACAGGCTCTACTGAATCTGATGACGACCTTCTAGGCTAATGATCTGTTAGGGCGACATTGTCGCCCTTCTCTCTCACTATCTTTCACTACTAAAAGTCTTGACAATGTTGTACATCATTGTATAATGTATTTGTATACACTAAGTCACATACAAGGAGAAAACAAAATGAAACGATTAACACAAGAACAGCTCGATATAAAAGTTGCCCAACATCAATTATGGGTAGCATCAACGTTTGGTAAGGGTGAACGCCTGATCCTAACAAGGTATGACCTATCTCACATGACATTTTCAAATTTAGATTTGAGGAATTCAGTTTTTGATAAATGTGATCTATCACACTGTAGTTTTGAGGACTCGAAGCTAGACAACGCAGTAATACAGGAATCAAAGATCTCAAATTGTGTTTTTTCTCGATCAAGCCTTACAGACTGCAAGATGCGCGGCAGTGATTTTTCACAATCGGTTTTCTACAAAAATTACCTAAAAGGGGCTGACTTCTCCGATTGTATTTTAAAAGATGCCCGTATGGAGGATTGCGATTTAAGATGCACAAATTTCAAAGGTGTGGCAGACATGGACACCATCAATCTCAGAGGCTCAGAGTTTGGCAGAGCCGAGACAGTACCTATCGCAAATCATGGATTTTTTGCGCTAAGGCCTATCTATGACGAGGCTGCGCAGAACGAAGCTATCGCAAGAGAAAATCGATTGGCGACAAAGTGCGCTATCAGTTAAAAACATTGATATAAATTAAAAAGGAATAACACATGAAATTTGAACATATAATTGAATTATTAAAAGTCGTCGGCAACGATACGGGGTCAAACGGTAAAGACTATGAGACGCTAAATGAGCAGATAGGCGAACAGGTGATCATACGCACCTACTCAGCGGGCGTGCATTTTGGCACTCTATCTAAGAAAATGAAAAATGAGGTGATATTGTTAGACTCTAGGCGATTGTTTAGATTTCAGTGCCCTGAGTCAATATCCTTATCAGATGTTGCGCTAAACGGCATAGACCAATCCCAGAGCAGAATTTGCGCAGAGATCCCAAAAATATGGCTCGAGGCAATTGAAATAATCAGCGTTACACAAAAATGCATTAATTCAATTAAAACAAGCCCCGTTGCAGTCCAGGATTAGTTATGCCTTATTTAGATGATCTTAAAGGTAATGGCTCGGGCTATTGCTCGGGTGACGTGCGCGGCGTGGTCTATGGCTCGGGCACTGGCTCAGGCTGTGGCTATGGCACCGGCTCTGGCTTTGGCGATGGCGATGGCTCAGGCTCAGTCTCTTGCTATGGCTACGGCTGTGGCTGTGGCTGTGGCTGGGGCTCGGGATACGGCGATGGTGACGGGAGTTGTGATGGTCACGGCTGTGGCGACGACACGGGCTCAGGCTTAGGAAAAGGATAAAATATGCCTTATTTAGATGATCTTAAAGGTAATGGCTGTGGCAGTGGTGATGGCTCTGGCTATGGTAACGGCTCTGGCTATGGTGATGGCGATTGCTCGGGCTCTGGCTATGGCGATGGCGATGGCGATTGCTCGGGCGATGGCGATGGCGATGGCGATGGCGATGGCCGTGGTGATGGCTTTGGCAAGGGCGATGGCGATGGCGATGCCTCTGGTTCGGGCTATGTCGATGGCTCTGGTTATGGCTCGGGTTATGGCTATTGTTATGGCTATGGAGAAGGATAAATTATGCCGTATTTAGAGGATTTTACAGGTAAGGGCTATGGCGATGCCACTGGTTCTGGTTCTGGTTATGGCTCTAGCTGGGGCTCTGGCCATGGCTGTGGCTGGGGCGATGGCGATGGCTGTGGCTGGGGCGATGGCGATGGCTGGGGCGATGGCTCTGGCTTGGGATATGGTGATGCCTCTGGTTCTGGTTCTGGTTCTGGCTATGTCGATGGCTCAGGTGATGGCTCTGGTTATTGCAATGGCGATGGTGATGGCTGGGGCGATGGCTCTTGAAAAGGATAAAATATGCCATATTTAGATGATCTTAAATGTAAGGGCTGTGGCAATGGTGAGGGTGCTGGCTCATGCTACAATAATAACAATGGCTATGGAGAAGGCTAAAACAGAATTTTAAACAAAAAACATTGACAAGGAAAAAAGGAGTAGCACATGGATTTTCTACGATTTATCACAACACCGTTCAGGCTAGCCGGGTACATAGGCGAGGGCGTCGTGTATTATTTTGCAGGAAGGCCTAAAGACACTGAGGTCACTATCACTGAATGCAAAATAGCGAGTGCGGAAGAGCGTGCGAAAATTTTTATCCCGCATAGAACCGATGAGGAAGACTGATCACCCTCTAGGTCTACAGAAACAGAACCCCACGACCA
>Ga0307376_10004648_pt1 | contig 12512 bp, 10 predicted proteins | sample TR2MG_FD_202536 | JGI IMG/M metagenome (GOLD analysis project Ga0307376, IMG submission 202536) | Soil microbial communities from Risofladan, Vaasa, Finland - TR-2 | ecosystem: Environmental > Terrestrial > Soil > Coastal area > Acid sulfate soil | place: Finland: Risofladan, Vaasa | collected... | reverse complement strand
CAGGAGAAGAGCAAAGATTGACGCACCAAGGACCGGTCCGATCGACATAGTCTGGAGGGAGGCAGCGAAGCTTGTTCGGGCATTTCTGTCGTGCTGGTCCGAGGGTCGCCACTCGAGAAGTCTCCGACGGGTAAAGAGTACCCGCCAGACTGTTCGCACAATTGCGAGGAAACTATAGTAGGCCTCATACGGCAGAGTGAGGAGCGTCAGTACTCCCTGAGTAACTCGCTGTAATGACGCCTTAATCGCATCGCCAATATGCTTTCCGAGCCGACTGCCTCTCGACTTGCGGAAGAATCCAAGGAGCGAGACAAGAAGAGGCGGAACGAGCACAATTCCGATGACGGAGAGCGTCCAGAAAAGCGGATTCGAGAATACAAACCATCCGATGATCAGGAGAAGCGTGAGCGCAGCAGGTGCTACGCTTCGGCGGAGGTTATCGAATATCTTCCACCTTGACAGCATGGACAGTGCGTTTCGTCGCGTCCCTCCCTCCGAAGCATGGATAAATGGCAGAAGCCATTGTGCAAGCTGCCAGTCACCACGAATCCACCGTCGCCTGCGGTCTACATCGCCGCGGAACGTGGACGGGGAGCCTTCAAACAGCAGCACATCACTTACCAGACCGGATCTGGCGTAACAGCCTTCGAGGAGATCGTGACTGAGTATTCTATTTTCCGGGAAGCGTCCCTTCAGCGACCGCTCGAAAGCATCGACATCGTAGATGCCCTTACCAATAAAGGAGCCTTCACCAAACAGATCCTGATAGACGTCAGAAACGGCGCGGGTATAGGGATCAATGCCCGGCTCGGAACCGCTGAGAATCGCATAGGGTGAGCGGTTCGAATCAGGGAGCATGGTAGCCACTCTCGGCTGAAGTATCCCGTAACCTGCAACTACACGACCAGTCCGCTCATCGTGACATGGCCGGTTCAGAGGATGAGCCATTGTCCCCGCGAGCACACGGGCCGAGTCGCGCGGCAATTGAGTGTCACTGTCAAGCGTGATGACATACTTGACCGCTGCAAGCTGCGGGAGCGTCCCCTCGATCACCGCAAAGCGTTCGGTCTCTCCACCACGGAGGAGCGCATTGAGATCGGTCAGCTTTCCCCGTTTCCGTTCATGCCCCATCCACAACCGTTCACTCTCGTTCCACTTCCTTGCCCTGTGGAAGAGAAAGAATGGATCGCCTGCGGAGTCCCGATAGAGGTTGTTAAGGCCTTCGATCTTCTGCCGTACTCGATCAATCAGCTCCGCATCGCCCGGCAGCACCTCCACATCGGCGTCCGGAAGATCCGTCAACAGGCCGAAGAACAGGTTCTCATCCCGGTTGGCGAGAAAGCGAACCTCAAGCGCTTCGACCAGTCGATCAATGTGATCGGCGCCCGGGAGCATGGCGGGGACTACCACCAGTGTGCGGGACCCCGGGGGAATGCCGTTTGAGAAGTCCATTCGCGGAAGACGTCGGGGTAGAATGATCAGCGTTACGAGCCAGTTGATCAGCGAAACTGCCATGCCGACTGCACAAAGGAATGCAAGTGGGCCCACTATCCAGAGCACCCCAATCTGAAGACCTGCCGAATGAGCTTCGAAGGTGAATCCGATCGCAGTCGCGACCGACAGGAGGAGGATGGAACCGAAATAGAACAACTGCGAAACCCAATTTGTTGCGCTCGCCGGGGATTCCGACGGCAGTACGGGGGGATAATCCTTTCTGTTCGACACAGATCGTCGGAGCCGTCGCTGTCCCTGGTCTACAAGGTAGTATCCAACGTGAACGGCGCGGTTGTCCGCGTCCGATTCATGAAATCCCGCACCTGCCAGTGCCACCGCAGCACTGGCGACCTCCGTTTCGGTAATCCGGTATTTCCTTGCAATCGCTTCGACAACATGGCGATACTGATCTCTCGTCGTAAAATCCATTTTGCCGTAACTGCCGGTGGGATCTTCACTGAGAACTTTCTCTACCGCACTCGTACTTTCAACAAAAGTCTTCCAGTCCGTGGCGCCGAGAGAGCGAAGACTGCGGATGCTGTTGCTGATCGAAACCTGATCGGCCGCCTGTTGCTGCATCGCCGACTGCACGAGCCGGTCGATAGTGAGCCCCGTTTCCGAAAGTCGCTGCTCTATCCAGGTGAGTGGAAGCGCCAGCGACGCACCCCTCCCCTGCAACTTTCGCGATAACTCGGCCACAAATGAGCTATTCATTGGGGGATCCGAGCGAGCCATATCCGCGATCAACAGAATGAGACTCTTTGGATCCGACTCCGCGGTTTCGGTCATCTGGTCGGCCCAGGAGTCCGCTTCCCGCTGCGCCTGCATCTCGGTTGAGATGCGGACAGAAACCCGCCGGAGGTTCTCGATTACAGCGAGCCGGAGCATGATCGGAACCGCCCACAATTCTCCAAGTGTCAATACGGAAACCGACTGATACGCACGGAAGAACTCGGGCAGTGTTTCCGGATCGACAAGCCCATCGCCATGCGATATGCGCTCAAGGGCAATATCATAGACACGCGGCAGCCCGGCAGAATCGCCGCTCGCCAGGCCGGACAGTTCGCGGCTGTAGCCAACCGGAAGATCTCGCTTGCTCGTGCGAATATGCTCCTCAATGAGGTAGAAGTTATCCAGCAGCCATTCACCGGCTGGCCCGATGCGCCCGTTCGCCGAGGACACTTCAGTGAGCAGGTTTCTGACCTCATTCAGGATTGATTCGTTCTCGACCAGTCGCGAAAGCAGTTTATCACCGTGTGATCGGGAGTTCGTGATGCCGTGTGATTCGGCAAGTGTTCTCGCATACTCATCCATTTGCCCGGCACTGAGTAGTTCCGAACGCAGAGGCAGTTCACCGTCAAGTAACTTTGGAACCAGAAGCCGACTTCGACCCCACCGGAGAGCAAGCAGCCTGCGAATAGATCTGGCGGTACGTTCAGTCGACATTTTTCACCTTTGGTAGTCTCAGAGTACGAAAAACAGTCCGAGTCTTCTGTGCGCTAACGCACAGAGTGCATATCTCGCACAGACTGCGGCTATCGCACAGAGGGTAACTCGAAAGTATTAGACTGCGCACTTGCCAGATTGCGCTCATGGCGTTAAAATAGTTTGATAACTCACTGTTGGAGTATTCATTTTGCCGGGACATTTTGGCCGACCATCCGGCACCGATCAAGCGAAAAACCATCTCCTATCAGCCTTGCCCGACGCAGAGAAGTTCCGCTTGCTGCCAAGTCTGGAACTGGTTCCAATGCCGCTTGGTAAGGCGCTCTACGAATCAGGAGACCACCTCAGGTTTGTCTACTTTCCGACGACTGCAATCGTTTCACTTCTCTACGTAATGGAGAACGGTGCATCTGCGGAAATTGCGGTGGTGGGATACGAGGGAATTGTGGGCATTGCGCTTTTTATGGGCGGTGAAACAATGCCGAATCGGGCGGTCGTCCAGAGTGCCGGAGAGGCGTACCGCTTGAACGGGCAGTTGATGCTCGAGGAGTTCAACCGCGGAGGGGCATTTCAGCACCTCCTGCTGCGCTACACGCTTGCAATGTTTGCTCAGATGGCTCAGACAGCAGTGTGCAATCGGCACCACTCCATTGACCAACAACTTTGCCGATGGCTGCTGCTCAGCCTCGACCGACTGCCGGCAAACAAGCTCATGATGACTCAGGAGCTGATAGCCAACATGCTCGGCGTACGCCGGGAAGGCGTAACCGAAGCTGCCGGAAAACTCCAGGACGCCGGCCTGATTCACTACAACAGGGGGCATATCACGGTGCTCGACAGACCGGGCGTGGAAACGCGGGTATGCGAATGCTACGAGGTTGTGCGGAAAGAGTTTCTCCGACTGCTCCCCGAAGTGATCGCGGAGTAATCGCCCCTAACGCTGATGTCCGCTGTTGTCGTGGCTCTGATCCTGCCACTCCTGATGCTGATCTTTCGGTTGGTGTCCGGGACCTCCCCAGCGTGCCCAACCAACGCAGCCGGTGAATGACGCGGCCACAATGATAGCTGTAATCACAAGTAACCTTTTCATATTCAGCCCTCCATACTACCCCGACAGTCGAACTACCTTCGACTACGGAACACTCCCAGGGTGAGTACCAGTCCGACCGCCGCTGACGCGATACCGAAGACGAAGTACCACGTCGTGTGTTGCGTGAACCGCCCAAGAAAGGCCGAGCTCAGACTATCGGCCAGAGAGCGCGACGCCATAACGCCTGCAATAATCAGCACTGAACCCACAACCAACAGAACCACTCCAAGTACCCGCGTACCACTCATAACAGTTGAACACCTCCGACATTCGTCAATTTCAAGACTAGGTCGGCATTCCCGTTACGGATTGCCAGCCAGGTGATCGTCTCTACATCCAGAACAGGACATTCACACCTAGAAGTCCGGAACTCGTTTTCAGACTGATGCCATTGTCCAGGTCCAACGACATGATGTAGGCGGCCCCAACGGAGATCGGCCCCAGCATGAGGTCCGCACCCACCTTTGCGTTCAGTCCGGCCTGCACGGCAGGGCTTCCACCGAAGTTTGTAGCAAGATTGGGCCCCGCACCGACTGACAGACGAACTATCGCCACGTCCAGCGCAATACCCGCGTCCAGGTACATATTCAGGCTGCTGCTAGCACCCGCCGAATAGAGCAGAAGAGCCTCCGCCTGGAACCAGCCCAGCTTGAGCCGCAGATCGCCCCCAAAACTGAGCTGATCGACATTCAGGCTTCCTGTAACGACGGGCTGCCCGATGAGAACCGGAGATTTGAAGAATGCGGCACCGCCGATACCCACATCCGCGAAAACTGCAACTGGTAAAATCATCGTCACGAGGAGAATCAAAATCAGCTTTTTCATGTACACCTCTCTATGGTGATGGTAACGATAAAACAGGAACGAATCGGTGCGCTACCGCACATAAATTGCTATTTCGCAAAATGGAACAAATAGAAAAGCAGACAGTGTTGAGCTATGGAATCAGCCGAATTCTGATGAGTCGCTTCGACGATTGTATTCGTGAGTGTATTTCCCAGAGTGATCCCGGGAAATCGCTATGGAATGCAAAGACTTCTACAAAACGTCCGAAGTTCCACGTTCCGCAGAAAATGAGATAACAAAAACGGCGCCGCGAACAACCAACAGCCCAGGAAGGGATTCCTCATTTGTGGGAAGGCGGGACAGCATCGTTATCTCTGCTTGAAGGTTGTTTTCAGGCTGCAGGAACAGGTCAAAAGCCTCCGGGACGAAGCGGAAGGACTGTGACAGGAGGCGACTACGCTGAAACTACGCGCAGACTTCTATAGTCTGCAACACCAGAAAACGCCCGGACCGTCCATGGATATCAATTGATGCTACCTAATCCCGGGGAAAGCGGAGCACCTGGGCGGTCGTGAGAGTATCAGTCGGACGGAAAGCATAAGCTGATAGTCCACGGAGACCGACACGAAGGCTTCAGTGACTCTGTGCGGCATCACACGAACCTCCGGGAAATTCCTCCGTAGAGCAAATGATTCTCCACCCGCGAATTTTTTATGCACGAATACAATTCCCCCGCAATGTGCGCTGCCGCACCGACGATGATGTCTGAATTGTTTAACCTTGAATCAAGGCCGAGAGACGGCTAACCGTGCAGCAGCAATCTCGCCGGAAGACCGGTAGTGAATAGAATAATTATGACGATTTAAACAAGTGGATTAGGTAAACCCCGGCGTTGCCGGGAAAGTAAATCAAATGTTCTTTTCAGGAGAAAATACATGAGAAAATTATCTATTGGACTCTTAATGGGGTTGGTGATGACTGCTTTTGCAATCATACCGGCCATGGCACAGGACAGCACGAATGTCGCGACCCTCGCCGCAGGCGGAACGATTGGTAACGTCAACTCCACCGCTGCGTTTACAGCGGGTGCAAACAGTACCATCAATGGTTATGTGACCGCCGTTGCAGCAGTGACCCTCGGAGCTGGCTCTACAGTAGCAAATAACGTAACAGCCGGAGCCGCCTTTACCAGTGGCGACAGCGCCAAGATCAACGGATCGGTTTCAGCCAAAGCGGCCTTCACCAGTGGGGCGAACAGCTCAATCGGTGGGAACGTAACGGTCGGCGCGGATTTCACCAGTGGTGCAAACAGCGTGATCGGCGGCAATGTGTATGTCAACGGTAGCGTGACACTTGGAGCCGGAAGTCGGGTCATCGGAACTGTCCACAGTGGAGCCGGCGTGATCATCTACGGTGCCGGCGCAACAATCGGCAGCGTGAACTAGTACTTCAGAGTTCTGCCTCAGCTTGACATTCGCCCTGGAACCTTTCCACGCAAGAAGAAGATCGAAATCTCCTGTGTTCAGGGTCGGGGCAAATGTCCTCTTCAATTCATCGAGTGACGTGTAGTTGGACCAAATATCACGGATCAAGTCACTTCCCCTTGGGTCCCCAACATTGTACACGGTTGTGTGCGCTTCCGCACCGACAGATGCCTTTGTATTGTGTAACCTTGAATTAAGTTCGCGCAACGATAATCCGGTGCCGACGATTTCCCCGGAAGACGCGATCAAATTGCGGAAACATGCAGACTTTTTACGCCGCAGGTCCGTGCAATTGTGGAGGGTTCGAATGAAAATGAGAATTCCAGCGATGTACATTACATTGCTTCTTGCCGTGTCGATAAGTGCGCCTGTAATGGCTCAGAGTCCATCAAATATCGCGGTTCTGGATGCCGGCAATACTTCCGGGGAAATCAACTCCAGTGTTTCTTTTACTGCCGGGGCAAACAGCAATATCAACGGGAACCTTACCGCCACAGAAGCAGTTACTCTTGGTGCCTACAGCACCGTCAGCGGAAATGTGACCTCAGGCGAAGCGTTTACCAGCAATGACAGCAGCACGGTACGAGGCTCGGTTTCAGCCAAAGCGGGATTCACAAGCGGAGCCAACAGTATCATCGGTGGCAATGTGACCGTCGGCGGCGACTTCACAAGTGGCGCCCATAGCATCATAAGCGGCAACGTGTATGTCAACGGAACTGTGACGCTGGGAGCCAGCAGTCACATAATCGGCTCGATTCGCAGCGGCAAAGGTGTGATTGTTTATGGTGCCGGCGCTACCGTCGGAAGAGTTGTAAAGTGATGATCATCGAGCGATATGAAGTGCATTCGCCGCTATAGACCAGCGGATTCGGTAAACCCCGGCGTTGCCGGGAGAAGTAAATCAAATGTTCTTTTCAGGAGAAAATACATGAGAAAATTATCTATTGGACTCTTAATGGGGTTGGTGATGACTGCTTTTGCAATCCTACCGGCCATGGCACAGGACAGCACTAACATCGCCACGTTACCTGCTGGCGGCACAATCGGCAGTGTCAACTCTACCGCCGCATTCACAGCAGGTGCAAACAGTACCATCAATGGTTATGTGACCGCTGTTGCGGCAGTGACCCTCGGAGCTGGCTCTACAGTGGCAAATAACGTAACAGCCGGAGCCGCCTTTACCAGTGGCGACAGCGCCAAGATCAATGGATCGGTTTCAGCCAAAGCGGCCTTTACCAGTGGGGCGAATAGTTCAATCGGTGGGAACGTGACGGTCGGCGCTGATTTCACCAGTGGTGCAAACAGCGTGATTGGCGGCAATGTGTATGTCAACGGCAGCGTGACACTTGGAGCCGGGAGTCGGGTCATCGGAACTGTCCACAGTGGAGCCGGCGTGATCATCTACGGTGCCGGCGCAACAATCGGCGGCGTGAACTAGTACTTCAGAGTTCTGCTTCAGCTTGACATTCGCCCTGGAACCTTTACACGCAGAAAGAAGACCGAAATCTCCTGCGTTCAGGGTCGGGGCAAATGCCCTCTTCATTCCGCTGAGTACAAAGAGAAGCACAGCCTGACGGCATGTCGAAAGGAAGGTCTTTCTTGAAGCGAGGAATCATAGCCATAGTGTCAGCTCTTGTCCTTGCAGGAGCTCTTCAGGCACAGGTCATCAGGATGCAGGTTCCGTCCTCCCCGTTTGAGACGGTGACCATTCTGTATACAGCGAATACCAAGGGGTTACATGCAGCGTCACAGACTGAAGCACCCGCCTCAGCTATGCAGACCATTATCAGCGCACTCCGCACCGAATACAAGAACTCGTTGCTTGTAGACCTTGGCAATTTCATGGGAGCCACTCCGACCACCGTCCTGACTGAAGGGGCATTTGACTTTCAGGTCATGGAACTGCTTGGGTACAATCTTCTCCATCTCAGTGATGGGGAGTTTACAGTAGGGGCCGGGAATCTCGACATGCGCATTGCGAGTTCAAAAATACCTGTATTGTCGGGCAATATCGATATCCCGGGGAGTAAGGCGAAGAAGTGGATTATTCTGCAATGCGGCAATCGAAAAGTTGGGTTCATTGGAATCACGTCCCCCAATTTCATGAACCTCGTAATGGAAAAGCGGCGCAAGAGTGTCACAATTGAACTTGCAAAAACGTATATCGCCGATTCAATCAAGGAAATGGAGGGCAAGGCAGACATCGTTGTTGCCCTGACCGACCTTCCCGATGCCGAGGTAGCTCAAATACGTGCGATACCCGGTCTTGACCTGATAATCACCACAGGCGGCAATTCGGTGAAGTCCGGAGCGGATTGGATTTCCGTTGGCTTTCCTGGTCAGAAGGTTGCAGCTGTTGCACGCACGCAGGTCTCCGGCACTGCCGTTCAATTACTGGAACTGCACGGATATCCGGACCACAACAAATGGACAATAGATGAGATTGTTGGCGCAGTCTATCCGATCACTGCTCGAACGCCGCGGGAGAACGCGACGGAAAACTATCTCCAGTGGGGAATCGACCACCATATAAAGAGCAATGACAACATAATCGGAGAACTCAAAGCGGCTCTGCCGAATGTCAACGACAAGATTCAACAGACAGTTCTCGGGAGAGCGGCGGCAGACCTTGTCCGCCACAGAACTCGCTCCCATATAGCTATCGTGAGAGCGGAAACACTCGGGACGGGTCTGGCAAAAGGACCGGTAACCGAATGGGATCTGATCGAGGCGCTTCCATATGCGGATGACGATCTGGTCGTGGTCAGGCTGACGGGCGCCCAGATTGCGGCACTGTTCACACAGTCACTGAGCAAATCCGGTGGTGACGGATATCTGCAATATTCGGGTCTTACGACAAAAGCCGGAGTTCTGGAACTTCGTATCGGAGGGCTTCCGATCGACCCGACACGAACCTACACAGTTACCTGTTCGGAGTTTCTCGCTCAAGGCGGAGACGGTTACGATATACTCAAGAACGCGCAGGTCGTCGACCGGATCGCCGTTTCAGCGCAGGACCTGTTTCGCGAGGGTCTCAAAAAAAGCGGCACGCTTGTGACCGACGGGCTCGCAATGGATAGCGAACTCAACTACTGGCGCGCCCAATTTCGGATCAGCTCCCTTTTGACAGGTCGAATTGCGGATCCCAGAAACACGGAGCTATACCCCACTGAACCTTCGCTTGTCGGCCTGCAACTCCTCTCGGGCACCATAGACTTGCGCCTGGACCTCGCACGCATGTCCTTTGTGACCACGTTCACAAACTTCATCGAGGTGCAGTATGGCCTATCCCTGGATAAGCAGTGGACTCCGTCGGAGACGTTGGATACCGTCGAAGGATATTCACAGCTTTCACTCAATCTTTCCAATCTGCTATTCGGTGGCGTCAAGACGCTCGATCCCTATATCTCCGCAGATCTGCAGACGGTTTTGCTATTTCCCGATCCAACAAATCTGAACATTGACCCAACCCTACCGAGACCTGGTTCTCTGAAACTTGCCGGCGGGCTGGAGCTCACCTTGTTCAAGTTTATATCGTTGAAAACAGGTATCCGGTGGGAAAATCAACCGTATGATCCGAGCATACCTCCAATAACCGGTTTGGAGGAAATCCTGGCATTTCAGGCAGACATCTTCCCGGGCGTCCTCTCCTTTGCAAGCACCACCGATGTCTTTGGTGCATTTGACTTCAACACCCGCGGAATCACTATATCTTCGAAAAATCAGATATTCTTCTCGTTGCAGAATAACGTGAAAGTCGGACCCCGCTTCCAGTTGTTCTACAATTCACTGGTCGGTCATCTGGCCTACGTCTTCGATGTGCCGGTCATACTCTCTGTAAGTTTCTAGTGCTCATTGATCTGCGCCCGCTTGATATTCACCGATTTCGTGAGAGGCGGAGCACTTCGCCAATATTGAAACGCTTTCCGGACAACAGTATTCCAGCCTGAAAGATCCGTGCCGAAAGCCAGATTACCGCGCCTGTAGTCACCAGGATCAGTCCGATGGACAGAAGGACTTCCCAAGTTCGGGCGCCTCCCACGAGTATCCGAAGAAACATTGCGATTGGCGAGGTGAGTGGAAAGAGGGACAATCCAACGATCAGAGGTGACCGGGGTGAAGTGATAATCGGAGATATCATCATCACTGGAATAAGAAGAAAGGCTATCACCGGCCAGGCGAGCTGGCCCAGATGCTGTTCGTCTACGGAAGCAGCGCCAAGGGCAGCATAGAGGGAGCAGTAGAGAAAGAACGCGAGAATGAAGTACAGCACCAGGTAGGCGAACGTGCTCATGGTCAATCCGGCGCCAACGGTGATGCCGAGACCGGGACCAATAAACTTCAGTATCACAGCGGCAATTCCAACCCAGATCCCGTACTGGAGCAGACTTGCCATCGCCTTGCCGAGGATCTTGCCGAACAGCAGATCGATGGGCCGCACGGAAGAGAGCATGATCTCCACGGTTTTGCTCGTCTTTTCGGTGAGGACGGAACGTCCAATTACCTGCCCGTAGAGAACAAGGGTCATATAGAGCATCACCGCAAACATCAGTCCGGTCATAAGGACGGTAATATAGTCCGAGCTCTTCTTTTTCACGCCATTCCGTGTGAGTTGACGCGTTTCCAGTACCGGCGGCCGAACGATAGTCGCGATCTGCGATGCCGAAACACCGGCGTGCACCAGTCGCTGCGCGACAACCGCCTGCCCGATCACCGCTTGCAGGACAGCGGTTACCCGAAAATCAGTTGCGTCTCCTGACACGTATTCCAGCGGCGAGGAGTTGGTCGGGTCTGCGGGCAATACCAGATACCCGTCGTATTCACCGCCGAGAACCCGGGCGTCAACAGCTGCAATAGATTCGCGCACTGCTTCCACCTCGATTCCGGACAGTCGAAGCGCGGGTGAGATCGCTTTGACAAAGTCGGTGTCGGCTCCCATAATTGCGACTTGCGTTACCGGGTTACCCGCTGCAGTTTCGGATCTTGAAAGGAGCCCCGGCAGGATCGCAATTGCTGCGATAAGAAAGGGTCCGAGAATAGTGAGAACGATGAAGACCTTGTTCGCCACAGTAAGGCGGAACTCCATCCGCATAATGGTAGTAAGCTTACTCATGATCCGCGCCGTTCAGCCTGCCACCGACAAGCTCCACAAAAATCCGGTGTAACGACGGGGAAACCACTTCGAAGCGGCGTACCGCGACCTGATCGACAAGAATACCAAGCACGGCCTGCGGACTTGCACCGTCGGCGAGTTCGATTTCAGCCCAACGGGGAAAGCGCGAGATGCTGCGTATCAGTGTCGACAACGGATCGAGGTTGATCGTCCCGTCGAACTCAACAATCACCGCATTGCGACCATAGCGGGATTTCACTTCGGCAACTGTCCCCGAGACAAGTTCGCGACCGTGGTCAATGACTACGACCCGTGAACAGATTCGTTCGGCAACTTCCATGTTGTGAGTGGAGAAAAGTATGGTCTTGCCGCTCGCCGCAAGATCCAGCACCGCATCGCGAACCAGGTCGGTGCTCACCGGATCGAGACCGGAAAAAGGCTCGTCGAGAAGGAGCAATTCCGGATCATGCAGGACTGCGGAAATGAACTGTACCTTCTGCGCCATTCCCTTGGAGAGAGTGTCGGGTGTCCGTCTCTTCCAGTCCAGAAGATCAAATCGGTCAAGCCACTTGTCCAGCTTCTTTGCCGCATCGGAACGGTTTGCATTCTTGAGTGCCGCAAAATAGAGAAGCATTTCGTTTATCTTGACCTTGGGGTAGAGACCGCGCTCCTCGGGAAGGTAGCCTATTCGGTCCTTGTCCGACTCCCGGATGACACTCCCGTTCAGCAAAATGGAGCCGGAATCGGGTGCGATGATCTTCATGATCATCTTTATGGTAGTGGACTTCCCGGCCCCGTTGGGACCGAGGAGGCCAAAGATCTCACCCGCGCCCGTCGAGAACGAAAGATTCTCAACGGCTGCGACGTTGCCGTAGCGCTTGCCAACCGAACGCAGTTCTATCATCGCACCTTAATTATCGGCGACCTAGTGCAGACTTGGTATTATCGCCCACAGGCCGACCACAATCAGGTAGATCCCGACGAAGTATTGCAGCAACCTCGGATATACCATGATGAGGATTCCGAACACAAGAGTAACTATTCCCCACAGAAGACCAATTGGAGCAAACATGCAGACCTCCCTAACGTCGTCCGCGAA
>Ga0307376_10004644_pt1 | contig 12520 bp, 10 predicted proteins | sample TR2MG_FD_202536 | JGI IMG/M metagenome (GOLD analysis project Ga0307376, IMG submission 202536) | Soil microbial communities from Risofladan, Vaasa, Finland - TR-2 | ecosystem: Environmental > Terrestrial > Soil > Coastal area > Acid sulfate soil | place: Finland: Risofladan, Vaasa | collected... | reverse complement strand
CGGACACAAACTGTTTGAGGCGCTTTCGAACGTGGATGGTGCGGATTTTGGCCCTGAGTTCCATATTGTCAAACGGTTTGGTGAGAAAACCGTCAATCCCGTCGTTGGTGGCCTGAATCGCCGCTTCCACGGTTGCGTATCCCGTAAGGACGATACGGGTGATTTCAGGATTGATGGATCCGATGATGGCGAGGGTTTCGATACCGTCCAATCCCGGCATTTTGTAATCGGAAATTACCGTTGTCGTGTCAGAAATGTTCTCTTTCACAAAGTCAATGCCGGTTTTACCGTTTTCGGCGGTATGGGTTTTATACGGCTCATGTTTAAGGGCACGAACCACCGAACGCCGGATGCCTTCTTCGTCATCGATGAAAAGCAGTTTGTCCATCGGTACTCTCTTGACCTGCATTAGCTCGCCCAGTTGAATTTCGGGGATTCAACAGGGCAAGCGTATTCCCTGCAAGCGTGTTTCAGCGTAGCGGAAATCCCGCCTTGCGGGCCTGCAGGGCGCTTCAAACTTTGGAAGTTGATGGAATTCGATCTCGAACTCTGTAAGTCAATTTTCGTGCCAAAACCGGATTTCTTTTAAACCCATTGGAGACGTTGGGGTCGATTCGGCACCGTATGCTCGAAATTCTTTGTTTTATAGACGGTTACGGGGGTTATAATTTTCCATCTTGATGATTTTGGTTTGCCCATTAAATCGAACCATAAAATCCATAAAAGCAGAATGCACAGAAAACGGTTCATCTGCGCACATTTTTTGGTGCATTTTGGCGCCGGTGATGAAACGATAACCACACGGAGCGTATAGACAATCTTTAGAAATTTCGTTTCGGTATTGACCGAAAAAAAGACCAAATAGTGTCTTGATATATTGTTTATAAAAAGTTATAAAATAAAATTTTTAATTCCCAGCCAGAATCTTAGAGGGTTAAAACTGATGACGTCGCCGAATTATAAATCCTGGCCTTTCAGAGAGGCCGACAAGTTACGCAAACGATTTTCAGAATCTTTAAATATCCCCGTCCGGTTTGAAACCGGCTTTGGACCCAGTGGTTTGCCGCATATCGGCACATTTGCCGAGATCGCTCGAACGACCTGGATACGCCGGGCCTTCGAATTTTTAACCCAGCGGCAAACCCAACTCATTGCTTTTAGCGATGACATGGACGGTTTGAGAAAAGTACCTTTAAATATGCCGCAACAGGAAATGTTGACTGAAAATTTGGGAAAGCCGCTATGTCGCATCCCCGATCCATTTGATGAGTGTGAAAGTTATAGCGCATATATGAACAAAAAATTACGTGAATTTTTAGATAGTTACAAATTTGATTATGCGTTTCAAAGTTCATATGAAGCCTATGCCCGAGGTGATTTTAATGAAGGTTTGGCCGTCATCCTTGAAAAGGTTGAAGATATCAAAGCGATCATTCTCCCAACCATGGGCGAGGAAAAGCGTAAACATTGGTCTCCGTTTTTCCCAATCTGCGAAAAATGCGGACGGATTTATAGCACCCGGGTGACCGCCTATGACACTGAAAAAAATACCATCGATTACATCTGCGACCGAGAAGAAGGTTTGGTAAAAAGTTGCGGAAATAAAGGAACGATTTCGATCTTTAACGGCCATGTCAAAGTGGGTTGGAAAATAGACTGGGCATTGCGCTGGTATTCTTATGACATTGGATATGAGATGTATGGAAAAGACCTGATCGAATCCGCAAAGCTTTCCGGTAAAATTATCCGGTCAATGGGCAAACAGCCTCCCATAGGATTGTTCTATGAACTCTTTTTAGACGAAAAAGGTCGGAAGATTTCAAAAAGCGTCGGTAAAGGGTTAACCATAGAATCTTGGATGAGTTACGCACCGTTAGAGTCTTTGTTGTACTATATTTTTCAGAACCCAAAGCAAGCGAAACGGCTGTTTTGGGGGATTGTACCAAAGTCGGTGGATGAATACCTTGCGGGTCTAAATAATTATGAAAAATTGGATGCCGAGAAACAGCCTGATTCGACGATTTGGCACCTTTTTAATCAGGGTGCAGCGGTTCCTGATTACAGGACATCCATCAATTTTTCATTGATCAACAACCTCATTTCAGCGGTGGGTGCGGACGATATAGATTTAATATTAGAATATCTAAAACGCTATGATCCTTCTATGGATGAGTTCAGTGCTGTCATTGAAGATTTGGTCAAGAAGGCCATGAACTACTATAGAGATTTTATCTTGCCGAACAAGCATTATCGCACCCCGACTGAAAAAGAAAAAGAGATGTTAAAGCGTCTTCGGGATGAACTCGCAAATTATGATGGCGATGATGAAAACGAAATTCAATCCATCCCGTTTTCGGTGGCTCGATTGTTTGATGAATCGCCAAAGAACTTTTTTAAAACCTTTTATGAAGTGGTCTTTGGTCAAGAACGTGGACCACGCTTTGGAACCTTTGTTCAACTGGTTGGCAAGGAAAAAGCACTTTCATTGTTGGATACGGCCGCCAATACCTGATTCTGACATGGACGGCCACATCTGTTCCGCATGGGCCCGGATATTGGGGCTCGGTTTTCCGGCGATAAATCAACGATCCCCTATCCTTCATTATGGGGCACCAAATCCGACCCATTTAACTCGGCAACCAATTGACATCATGAAATTAATAGGACATTCCGGCCGTGATGGGTTCGCTGGTTCGAGCCGGATCAGCGGCACCCAACATTTCAAAAAAAGTCGGTCTATCTGGCCGGCTTTTTTTATTGGACGCTTATTATTTACTCAACCTCTCCCCCTTCTTCCCTTGACATAACAATCATATTGGCTTAAAAAACCTTGTCATTTTGTTAACAATGCGTTGATGCGTCATGATTAAAAAAAGCCGTGTATCATATACTTGTTCTGCTGTTATTACCGGCGTTGTCATATGCACGGTTCTGGTGATGATGCCCTTTAAGTCCTGGGGTTTGGATCAATTTGAGCAAAAAGCAAGATTCGTTGAAGCACAACATTTAGACAAGTCTGTCGTCCATCTGTATTTTTCCGACAAAAAAAATTCGTTTCTCATTGCAGAAGCGTGGAATCTGGGTCATTCTGACAATCCGGTCGAATTTGGTAAAATCATCGTCGAAGCCCTGGCAAACGGTCCTCGCACTGGACTTATGCGAACGATTCCTGAAGGTACGACCCTCAATGCATTCTATGTTACCCGGGATGGAACCGCGTATGTCGATATGTCGGATAAAATAAGGCAGGCTCACCCCGGCGGAATTAAATCGGAACTTTTTATTATTTTTTCAATCGTAAATTCATTGATATTGAATATTCCTGAAATCGACGCTGTGAAAATTCTGATCGGCGGACGTGACGCCATGACCCTGGCCGGCCATGTCGATCTTCGCTTTCCCTTTAAGGCCAACATGCTTCTGATACGATGAAAAAAAAGCGCCACATTAAAAATATAAGGAATATCGGCATTATCGCCCATATTGATGCCGGCAAGACCACCGTAACAGAGCGTATACTTTACTATACGGGGCGCTCCCACAAAATCGGCGAAGTTCATGACGGTGAAGCGGTTATGGACTGGATGCCCGATGAACAGGAACGGGGCATTACGATTACCTCTGCCGTTACAACGTGTCACTGGAAGGAGTGCACGGTCCAGATAATCGATACACCGGGGCATGTTGATTTTACCATCGAGGTTGAACGTTCGCTGAGAGTACTCGACGGTGCCATCGGCGTCTTCTGCGCGGTTGGCGGTGTAGAACCCCAGTCGGAAACCGTATGGCGACAGGCTGACAAATATCGGGTTCCAAAGATTGCCTTTGTCAATAAGCTCGACCGGGTGGGTGCCGATTTCTTCGGCACGATCGAAATGATAAAAGATAGACTGCGTGCGAATCCGCTTATTTTACAACTCCCGGTAGGCTCGGAAGATGACTTTGCAGGCGTCATCGATCTCATCAATATGAAACAGATTATCTGGGAAGACGAGACCCTGGGAGCTACGTACACTGCGGAGGAAATCCCTCCGAGCTTGCTCGATTCCGCAACGGAATATCACGAAAAACTTATTGAAACCATTGCTGAAGTCGATGATGATATCATGGAAGATTATTTATCAGAAACACCGATTGCCCCGGAAAATCTGATTGCTGCCATACGAAGGGCAACCATAGATTTGAAGCTGGTTCCGGTTCTTTGCGGTAGTGCGCTGAGAAACAAGGGAATACAACCGCTCCTTGACGCCATTGTGCTGTTTCTACCGAGTCCTCTAGATATCCCCCCCATTAAAGGTGTACACCCTGAAACCGGAGAACCGATTGTATGTAAAGCGAAAGACACGGAGCCCCTTGCGGCGCTCATATTCAAAGTCGCCATGGTAGAAGGCCGCAAACTTTCCTATGTAAGAATATACAGCGGGACGATGAACGCCAAAACCGATACTTACAACCCTTCTCGGAAAATAAATGAAAAACTTTCCCGAATATTGGGAATGCATGCCAACAAAAGGGAGCGGATCGATGCTGCCGGTGCCGGAAGTATTGTCGGGGTTGTTGGATTGAAGGAATCGACGACCGGCGAAACACTCTGTTCTATGGATCATCCTGTTTTGCTGGAAAAAATGGAGTTCTACGAGCCGGTCATTTCTGTGGCTGTGGAGCCTAAGACCCACACTGATCAAGAAAAATTCGATCAAGTCATGGAAAATTTTATGGCTGAAGACCCGACCCTCAAGCTTAAAAAGGACGAAGAAACCGGACAATCCATTTTGTCCGGTATGGGAGAACTTCATCTTGAAGTTATCATCAGTCGCATGCAGCGTGAATTTCAAACCAATGTAAACGTGGGAAAACCTCAGGTTGTGTACAGGGAAACCATTGAAAAAGAGGGGCGGGCATCTGCTGTATTTGACAAGGAGGTTGCGGGACACCGACACTTTGCCGAAGTAACCTTGAAACTGTTACCACTGGACCGAGGTGTTGAAAAAAGATTCAGGTCTGAAGTGGATAATGAAATAATACCGGATATTTTTATTCCCGCTATCAAAGAAGGGGTGATGGAATCTTTGGAAAGCGGTGCGCTGATGGGCTATCCGGTTGTGGATGTCGAAGCGGTTCTCATCGGCGGGGTGTATAAAGAATCCCTGAGCACGGCATTGGCATATAAAGTCAGTGCATCCATGGCGTGCAAAACAGCGCTTGAAAACGGTAAACCATTTCTCCTTGATCCGATTATGAATGTGGAAATTTTTATTTCAGAAGCCTTCATGGGCGATGTTATCGGGGACCTTAATTCCCGCGGGGGGAAAATTGAATCCATTGAACACAAAATGGGGGTAAATGTTATCAAAGCCATCGTTCCGCTGTCACGCATGTTCGGGTACTCAACGTCATTACGATCGGCAACCCAGGGCAGAGGGACATTTACAATGCAGTTCTCTCATTTTGACCGGTCTTAACGGTAACCGGTTTCAAAACCTCCTATTTTTCAGCTTTTGCTTTTTCTATCTGCTTTCCTTTGATGTCTTTCAACCTGTTTTCAATAACGGCCCTTTTATTTGGATCATTCATGAGTTCCAACGCCTTTTTCAGATGAAACTCGGCATTTTTAAAATCCCCTTTTTTTTCGTAATAAATCCCCAAATTATAATGGGCATCATCTAATTTTCCGAGTTTCCCATAGGTTTCACCCAGGAAATAAAAGGCGCGTGGATAATTGTATTTTTTTGCGATCAGCGCTTCAAACGTGGCGGCAGCATCCATAAGATGTCCGAGTTCTACCTGGGTCCGTCCGAGATAAAAGAGAATTTCCGGATCATTGGAAATAATGCTGGCGGCGCCTTCGAGAATGCGGAATGCTTGATCATACTGGCCGTCGTTGAAATAGATCAGGCCAAGATCTTTCAAAATATACGGATCGAATGCTCTTTTACCCAATGCTGCTTTAAGTTGGTCAACGGCAGCTTTGTGGTCGTCTTCCCTTTCCAGAACCAGGCCGTATCCGTAATGTGCCAAAGGATTGTCAGGATTCTTTTCCACCGCCGATTTAAACTGTGTGAGTGCCGAGCTTTTATCCCCGTAAACGGCAACAAGCCGTGTGTGAGCCCTTTCAAAATCATAAGGATCCACCGCCGCTGTTGTTTTTTCATGTTTCTCGAGCCAGGTGTCGACATAGGCCATCCGTTCTTCTGCACCGGGATGTGTCTGTAAATACGTTGGAATCTGGTTTGAATCGAACCACCGTTTGCTCCGGATTTTTTCGAGTACATCCAGCAGTCCTTTGCCGTTATATCCCGCTTTTCTTTCCATGTGGAGGCCGATCTGGTCCGCCTGCCTTTCGTCTTCACGGCTGTATGCCAGAGTCATGGATTGACCGGCAGCCATAGATCCCATGGTTACTGCATTGGCGGCTGCTGCTCCCCCGGCGGCGCCAAGGAGGACGCCGGCCACCATCCCGGCAAGTGTGGCCATGTTTATTTTTCGCGCTCTTTCTATTTTCTGGGAAATATGACGGCACACCACATGCGCTATTTCATGGGACAGTATACCTGCCAGTTCTTCTTCACTATCCATGGCTTCAAAGAGTCCGCTGTTTATAAAAATATGGCCTGCCGGGATTGCAAATGCATTATAAACATCTTCTTTTATGACATAAAAATGATAGGAAAACGGCTGGGGAGGAAGCACCGAAATTATTTTGTTGCCGACTTCGTTGACATAGTTGACGATAAGAGGATCATCGATAATCTCGTAGTGAGTTAAAACGACTTTTATGAATTCCCGTGAAAGCTCCTCTTCTTCTTGTAGGGTAATGCCGAAAGCGAATTGAGGCGAAAGGGTGCTCCCCAGGACAATGAGCGCAGCGCATATCAAAGTCAATTTTTGGAGAAATTTCATAGTTGCCTCGACAGAAGAGACCGATGTCCATCGATTCTTGGATTCAACTAAAAACAAAACCAAAAGGTTTTATTTTTTATCCGCTATTATTGAATATTCAATGGTTAATAGTCAACTCATATCTGTATATGCCTTTTCAAACATCATATTTTATGATAGAGTTTTGTCGATATGACAGATATCATATGCATAGCCAATCAAAAAGGCGGCGTGGGCAAAACGACCACAGCCATAAATTTGTCCGCCGCCTTTGCAGTTTCCGAAAAAAAAACGCTCCTTGTGGATTGCGATCCCCAGGGAAATGCAACCACCGGACTCGGCATCGATAAAAATCGTATTGATAGATCATTATACCACGGAATGATTGGAGAAGTCGATGCGAACAATCTCATTTTGGACAGCGACATCGATACGCTGAAAATCATTCCTTCACGTGTGGAGCTCATCGGTTTTGAAGTGGAAATGATGTCAAACCCGAAGCGTGAAATGGTGTTAAAAGACCTTTTATCCCGGGTTAAACATCTATTTGACTACATTGTCATCGACTGCCCGCCTTCTTTGAGTCTTCTGACGATAAATGCACTGACGGCGGCCGACTCCATACTGATTCCCCTTCAGTGCGAATTTTATGCATTGGAGGGCCTGGGGCAACTGTTACAAACCATAAAACGTATCAAGCATCATTTGAATCCAAAACTTAAAATCGCAGGGATTCTTCTGACCATGTTTGATAAACGAACAAACCTATCCCACCAGGTGGCTGAAGATGCTGAAAAATACTTCAAGTCCCTGGTATTCAAGACCGTGATTCCCAGAAATGTCCGCTTGGGCGAAGCGCCGAGCTTCGGAAAACCTATTTTGTTGTATGATGCAGCTTCTGCAGGGGCGGAAGGTTACTTCAGCCTGGCCAAGGAGATACTGCTCAATTTTGGGAGCTTATCAAATCCGATCCAACGTCCTAAGGAACACTCAAAACTGGATAACTAACTTAACTGAATTAAAATGAAAAAAGCTAAGAAAGAAAAAAAATCGGGATTGACCTCAAAAAAACCCAAAAAATTGGCCCTTGGAAGAGGTCTTGATGCCTTGTTGCCCGATATCGAACCCATCGAAAACATTTCAGAAGGATATTTTGAGTGTGATATCGAGCGGATTTATCCAAATCGTTACCAGCCCCGCCTGCGGTTTCCAAACGATGAACTTGAGGAAATGTCCCGCTCTATTAAACAGCAAGGAATCATACAACCCCTTCTGGTGAGAAAGGATGATCATGGATATGAACTCGTAACCGGCGAAAGACGTTTGCGTGCCGCAAAAAAGGCCGGCCTGAAACACGTGCCGGTTTTAGTCAAAACCATTGCCGATGCAGATCTTCTGGAAATGTCCATCGTGGAAAATGTTCAACGAGAAGATTTAAATCCCATAGAAGAAGCAGAAGCGTATCACCGTCTGATCACCGAATTCGGGCTCACCCAGGATCAGGCTGCTGTGCGTGTGGGGAAAAGCAGGTCTGCTGTTGCCAACTTATTAAGGCTTCGTCAGCTGCCCGAACAGATTAAATCCAGCATAATGGATGGTGCCTTGAGCATGGGGCATGCACGCGCATTGCTGGGTGCTGCCAACTCTGCCCAGCAAAACGCCGTTTGGCGGGTCGTTGTTTCCAAAAGGCTATCGGTCAGGGAAACTGAAAATCTGGTTAAACGTTTGAAAGCCGAACAGAAAAAGCCGAAACAGGCCTCACCCGGTTCTGAACAAAGATACTTTTTGAGCCTGAGCGACGATCTTTCGCGTCACTTCGGAACCAAGGTTCAGATTAAACGACGGGGGCAAAAGGGTAAGGTTGAGATCGAATTTTACAGCAATGACGATCTCGACGGTCTGCTAAGACGATTGAAGCAGACATAATGTCTATTCATATCATCATCGACGGCTATAATTTAATCCGACAGTCCAAATCCCTCGCCGCCCTTGACCGACAAGATTTACTATTGGGTCGTGAAGCGCTCCTTGACATGCTTTCAGCATACAAAAAAATAAAACGCCACACGATTACCGTCGTTTTTGATGGAACCAACGCACCGCCTTTTTCCCAGAACAAAGATCAAATAAAAGGAATCAAGGTGAGATTTTCCCGCAGTGGAGAATCCGCCGATGCCGTGATTAAACGGATGGCCGCCAAGCAAAGGGAAAAAGCCCTGGTTGTAAGCTCTGATCTGGATGTTATTCATTTTGCGGCGTCCAAAGGGTCGGCGACCATCGACTCTCCCGGGTTTGAAGAAAAGATGGCCATGGCGGTTTATATGGATACCAAGGGGATAGAAAGCGAAGAAGCGGTGGGGTGGATTCCAACGACGAAAAAAAAAGGTCCCGACAGACGGCTTTCAAAAAGACAACGGCGCAGCAAGGTCAAAATAAAAAAACTGTAAAAATTTGAGGGTCTCGTAAAAAGTCCGTTTTGCTCGCTCAGTGACCATTTAGGGGCGTTTCTATTGACGCGGCTGGCATTATCTGATAGTCACACAACGATTCCGAGGGCTTTTTCATAACGCTTTGAGATTTCACAACATGAATACAAAAAAAACAAGATCAGACCTGTTTCGGATATGCGTGATAGACGGTCAGGGCGGCGGTATCGGAAGCGCGATCATCAAAAAACTAAAAGACCTTTTCGGAGAAACCGTTGAAATTATCGCCCTGGGCACCAATGCAATCGCCACCGCTCAGATGCTGAAAGCCAGAGCCAACAGAGGTGCATCGGGAGAAAATGCAATTGTTCAGACGTCTAAAAAAGTGAATATTATCATCGGGACGGTCAACATTATCCTGGCCCATTCCATGATGGGAGAAGTTACACCCAAAATTGCAGAAGCCGTGGCTGAGAGCCCCGCTAAAAAACTGCTGATACCGCTTACCCAGGAAAATGTGGAAATCGTAGGGGTACCCTCAACGCCGCTTCCCCATCTTATTGATGCGCTTATCGAGGAAAATTTAAAAGGGAAAATACCATGTGTGAGGCAAACGCTTACTTGATTGAAGGAGATGAGAAAATACTGCTTATGGAAGCCGTTGATACCGTGGAACCCGAGGAGAACGGCATCCGATTGACCAGTATATTTGGAGATCAGAAATTCATAAAGGCGCACATTCATTCACTGGCGCTGGTGGACCACAATATTTTTCTGAAATCCTAACATCACGACCCGATACAATAAGCGGCTTTTATGCATAAAATTTGATGCGTTGAGCTGAACCAGCATGTGATAGATGAAAATATTAATTGCAAAGAACGCTGGTTTCTGCATGGGAGTCCGCAGAGCCGTTGAAATGGTCCTGGATACCCCGAACAAACACGAAAATCCTATCTGCACTTTTGGGCCGCTTATACACAATCCCCAGGTTTTAAATCTATTGGAAGAAAAAGGGATATCCATACTCGATGAAGTTCCGGATCACGGATCCGGTACGGTTCTGATTAGAGCCCATGGCGTTCCACCCGACACCAAAGAAAATCTGAAAAAAGCCGGTTTCAAGATTATCGATGCCACATGCCCCCGCGTTATCAAGGTACAAACCATCATCCGGAAACATGCACGACAAGGCTGTGCCGCGATCATTATTGGAGACAAAGAACACCCTGAGGTCATCGGTCTTCTGGGATATGCAGGGGATAAAGGGTATGTTGTCGACAATATCAATGATCTTGATTCTCTTCCTTTGTTTAAAAGCGCCATCATTGTTGCCCAGACCACACAGAACACCCTCTTTTTTGAAAAGGTAAAAACCTGGGCAAACCAAAAATTTCCGCACTACAAGATCTATGATACCATTTGCGATTCCACCGCCAAGCGCCAGGCTGAAGTCCATGACCTGGCAGATTCTGTGGATGCCGTTATTGTTGTGGGGGGATATAACAGCGGAAATACAAAGCGGCTTGCCGAAATTGCCCGAAAGACCGGCAAGCCGACGTATCACATCCAAGAGGAATCGGAAATTGATATGCTTGCACTTTCTGAAGCAAGCTGTATTGGGATTGCAGCCGGCGCTTCCACCCCGAACTGGATCATCAATAAAATCTACAGAAAGCTCGAAGCCCTCCCTTATAAAAAGAAGCAGCGCTGGAAAAGGACCGTGTTTGCTGCTCAGCGATCCCTTCTTCTCACAAATATCTATGTGTCCATGGGCGCCGGATGCCTTTGCTATGCCTGTATCAAGTTTCAGGAGATTACAAACTACTTGCCGTATGTATTTATATCCGTGCTTTATGTTCAATCCATGCATATCTTCAACAACCTCATCGGTACAAAGGCAGACCGATACAATGACCCTGAACGTTCTTTTTTTTATCACAAAAACAAGATCTCCCTTGCCCTTCTCGCTGTTTCAGCCGGGGGCGTTGGACTGATCATCGCCTATTCAACAGGAACGATATCTTTTCTGATCCTTCTCGGCATGAGCATCATGGGACTTTCTTACAATCTGAGGCTTATACCGGCACATTTTACAGACAGCAAATACCGGCGGATAAGGGATATCCCGGGATCAAAAACTGTTCTGATTGCAATGGCATGGGGAATCGTGACATCGGTATTGCCCCCCCTGTCCGTATCCGAGAATATTCGTCTGAGTACGGTCATCATACTCTTGTGGTCTCTAAGCATGGTCTTTGTCAGGACGGCATTTTTTGACGTTCTTGATATGCAGGGCGATCGCATTGTGGGAAAAGAGACGATACCCATACTTCTGGGAGAAAAACGAACCTTGCGCCTTTTAAAAATAATACTGAGCATAAATTTTGGCATTCTGATTTTGTCCAGTGCCTTACATCTTATTTCGAGTCTCGGATTTGCCCTTGCAATCTGCCCCGCTTTTATCTTCATCGTTCTTTCAGCCCACGAACGCGGTTATATGCTTCCCGGGATCCGGCTGGAGTTTTTGGTTGAAAGCAACTTTGTTATGGCGGGCTTGATCGCCCTTTTTTGGTCTCTTCTTTAGCTTGATCCAATCGGCGGGCGGCCCGTTTTCTCGGTCAAACCGCTCCAAGAACAATGCTTTTTTTCAACCCGTGTAAACCCGTGTATTAAAGCGCCATAAAACAAAAATATCAGGATATCAAAAAATGACAAACAGAAAAAGATTGCTGATCGTTGGCGGTGTTGCAGGCGGAGCGTCGTGCGCCGCAAGGGCAAGAAGACTTAGCGAAGATGCCGATATTATCCTATTTGAACGCGGATCCCATATCTCTTTTGCCAATTGCGGTCTCCCGTATCATATCGGGAAAGTTATCCCAAGAGAGCGGTCGCTTTTCATTGCTTCACCGGAGTTGTTTAAAAGACAGCTTAATGTGGACGTAAGAACACAAAATAATGTCCGATATATTGACCGTAAAAATAAAAGGATCGATGTCGAAAATTTAAAAACCGGGGAAGTATACCGTGAAAGCTACGATGCCCTTGTCCTTTCTCCCGGAGCGACACCCATAAAACCTGATTTCAAAGGGATAGATCTCCCTGGCATCTTTACCTTGCGCACCATTCCGGACATGCGAAAGATTATCGACTGGATTAAAACCCGAACGGTGAAAAAAGCCGCTGTCATCGGCGGCGGATTCATCGGTCTGGAG
>Ga0307376_10004642_pt1 | contig 12524 bp, 16 predicted proteins | sample TR2MG_FD_202536 | JGI IMG/M metagenome (GOLD analysis project Ga0307376, IMG submission 202536) | Soil microbial communities from Risofladan, Vaasa, Finland - TR-2 | ecosystem: Environmental > Terrestrial > Soil > Coastal area > Acid sulfate soil | place: Finland: Risofladan, Vaasa | collected... | reverse complement strand
GAAGTATTTAGAGAGTGTTGTAACAGAGGCGGTTAAGACCCAGAGCGGTGTACCTATCCCGCATCGGGTCGCTATCAAGAATCCTGATACCGATGAGGTTCTTGAGGTTGTATCAGACAAGTACAAAATTGTACAGAACAGGGATTTACTTAATGCCGTCATGCCTGTAGTGGAAGACCTCGGCATGAATCCTGAGCCGACAATACGCACGGCTAAGAATGGAGCCATGACCTTCTTTAAATTCCACGGGAATGCAAACGTCGGCAAGCTCTCAACAGAAATCCAGGTCGGTGATATCGTGCGCTTCGGTGCGGAGTTCTTTAACTCATATGATAAAAGTATCCGCCTCGGGTTTCACATCACCGCAGAACGTCTAGCATGTCTTAACGGCATGGTTGTTCCTGGAACGATTCAAGAGATATTTGTACGACACGTCGGCAGTGTGACTGCTGATTCTATCAGTACCAAGCTCGAGAATTTCTTTGACGACACAGCAATAGCAACTCGCATGTGGCAGCGCTGGGGACTTACGCATCCTGAAGATAACAATGTTGAGATATTTCTTACGAAGAATCTTGGAAAACACAACGCTGCAGACTTTCTAAAAAAGTATAACGAACTTCCTGACGAGCGTAAGACACTCTGGGAACTGTACAACATAGTTACATATCACATTACACACGACATGAAGACACGTAAGGAAGACCTTCTGTCCTTCCGCCAGTTCCAGCTTGGTGAGAAGATATCTAACAGTATGGATAAATTCTTTGCTGGGAGTAAAACGTGATACCTATTCAATCCCTCGCACTTAGAATGGGCTTAACGATACGTTGGTCTCAGCGTAACGTACCGCATATTGTCTTGCGAGCGGGTGATACCAATTACAGTATCTGCTGGCTGAAGAGTCGAAGCAAAAAGCGTTGTGTGTATCGTATCTTTAGTCCGTACATGTCGGATAACCAGACACGGACAGATTTCGATACCCCTGAAGAAGTAATCGAATACTTTAATAAACTACCGATGGTGTACCACGAACCATTCGGTGTAACCATTTGGGAAGGATAGTTATGAGCATTACAGATGACCTCGCTACACTATTTATAGAAGAAAGTCCGCCTGTCGATGGCCTTACTGTCCTCGACTTCGGATGTGGAAGTGGTCACGCTGCGGTAGAGTTTATCGCACGGGGAGCTCGCCAGGCGGTAGCATACGACCACAACGCCGCACGAGGAAAGATTGCCAGAGAGAATTTTGTCCCTGTCTTTTCGTATCTTCCTGAGTGTCTTAAAGTGGATTTAATCTGGTGTAGTCACGTTCTCGAGCACGTTAAGAACCCCATAAAGCTTCTTACAGAGTTCACCGAACTCGGACAGACCTTGTGGCTCGCTGTCCCCTCGTCATACGAAGGATACGTCATGGGACATCTTAACAACTATACAATGCCGCTCTTGGTCGAATTACTGCGTAGAGCTGGTTGGGACGTGCGTCATGGCTCGTACAAGCGCTTTAGAGACAATCTGTGGGTAAGGGTAGACAAGTATCACGGAGACGATGTATCACGTTACCCAGAGCCTATGGAGAGTCATCTAGCGCTGTCGGGGCGTTGTCTTACAAAGCATTTTGAAACATTCAACTGGAAGAATAAGTGAACCTATTTTAAACCTGTTTTCTATAGTGTTTGAGAACCTTAAGGAACTCTTGTGACCAGAGGACAATATCATCTTTTTCTGTCCTCCCAAGTTCCTTACGAGCAATACGAAAGAATCCTGGCCCACTCACTGAGTTACATTTGCCGATAACGACAACGCTCAGCATCACGCCATAATCCGCATCCGTTTCCCTACTGACATCACATAAGAGCTGCGCAAAGGCTCCTTGACCGTAATCAATAACAATAGAGGTGAGTGACCGAGCAAGGTCTGAATAGAACGTTACGATGTCACTCCGCTTAGTTGCGCTGCGCACTCTGTCCTCAAGCTTGTCTTTTATCTCTGCTCGAGCCGCATCCCAGATTTCATTTGAGTAACCGTATCTATTCTTTTTGTCCGCTTCCACTATTGCTCCATGTCCGCTGCAATAACAATCCAGTTATAGTTTTCCATGACTACCTTGGCTTTTTCCCAGGCTTCGGTATCACCACGAGCTCCCCACCAGATGTTAGTGGATTTCTTTGCGGGAAGAAGATTACATCCTGAAAGTAAAAAACATATACATATAAGAGCACATATTCGTTTCATGTTACGCTCCTTTGTGTGCGAGCCACTCGAGCTCGGGAGTAAAGTCAGTGTATCCACTGGTAACTATACGTGCATATCCTTCAACGTTCCTGGTCGCACGATAATAATTATTTGCTCTGTCGCATATCTCCTGAGTTATGACACCCGAAGATTGCCGAGGCGCAAGACATACAATCAATAATAGTGACAGTGCGAGCCTCATGTGTGTAGTTTACTTCTTAGTTCGCTAATCTCTTTAATAATCTTAGCGAGTCTCTTACTGTTCCGTGTCGTTGCAGGCTGACTAAGTATCGCAGCCTTTTCTTTTTCAAGCATGTCAAGTTTTGCTTTATGCTTCTTCTCAACGATTCCTGGTGAGAACCATTCCATCACCTTGTTACCTATCTTAGCGAGTTCTGCTACGGCTGTTGCGATTGCTCCGACCATAATATCCTCCAAACAAAACGCCCAGCTGTTACCCTGGGCGTTCGTTTATTTACAATTAGTTATTTAGGTTTCTTTTCGACAGCTCCTGCAAGCGTCAACAGAGGCACTTTAACATTTTGGAATAGTCCATCAATCTTGTCAACGATTCCTCGTACAGCCAATACTGTTTTTTCAAACTTACCGCCATCAGGAAATAAAGGAAACAATATGTTCACACATAATGTTAAGATTTCCTTTATTAACTTAATGCATACCTGAATAATACCAATGAGTGAACTTAAACTCAACGGTAACAATGCAAGTACACGTCCTACAAGTGCTAAAATTGCTCCCATAGTTTTCCTCCTTGTTAAGTCCCTTATAGAGACTGGTTAAATCTGTTCTATAATAACCCATAGCACAATACCTGAGCCGCCAATGATGAGCGAATCAATCATGCGCTCGTAGTAACGCAGATTCCAACGAGCTGTTGGATACAAAAGCAACGCTGGTGTGTTTAACGCATCACTAAAGTTAATCGTTGGTTCACCAGACTGCACAAAGATATGAATTGCAAACCGTGTCAGACCGACAGGAATCGCAATCGTCTTTGCCGTCGTTACCTTCTCAGCAAGAAGAACTGGATTGTATGCTGGAAGATTTTGAATTTTAGTTACGCCTAAAGTGGCCTCATCGACAAACCCTAGTGTTTCAACCGACACGGTTGGCTCAACAGCCCGTCCGCCGATAACCACTCTTTCTGAGCTCGTGTTCTTATAAATTGGCATTCTGTACCTCCTTTGTTTTCTGTTCTTCGTGTATTTCCATTTCAGAAAGAAGTTTATCGAACATCTCCATTATGTTCTTACCTCGTGTTACCATGTTACAATAAAGACCTTTGTACTCGTGTATCAATGCGTCAAGCGTTTGCACATCAATGCATGCTCTCCCCTGTGCAACAAACATCGCTTCTATGCGTGAACGAAAGACATTACAAATATGGTCTTTCGGAAAACATTCTAAGGCCGAGTCCAAACATAAATTAATAATTCTCGTGTCCTTCGGGTATTCATCTTTAAATTTCTCAAACTGTTCCGTAAAAACGACGAGCTTTTTAGCCAGTGCTTCTTTATCTTGCTTAGGGTATCCTGAGTGATAGTGTGTTGTCTCTCGTATCTTGAGGTCGTATCCTAAAAGGAATATCGGGTTAGCTCTCAAGGTAAGTGCCAGCATGAGCGCTCCGAATCCTGAATTGTTCCCGCCGTGAATCCCCTGGTTAAGGTCGTTACTTACAACAGCCTTCGTGTTCCGCCGAACGTAATGTATCTTGTCGTAGAACTTATAATAGTTTATAGGACATAAGAACATCTTTATGCCTTGAAACTCCTGCCACAACTTATACACATCATACTTTTCTCCCTCGCTAAGAACACCGCTGCGCATACTATTATAAAGAGCAACATCCATTGCGTACCAAATATCAGCATTCGGGTACGATTCAAACGCACGGTTCACAGCGATAACTTTTTCTCCCCGAAGGAGCGAGAAGTCAAATCCTTTTAGACTCTCGCCACCGCCGAGAATGAAACAGCGTTGTCCTTTCCACTGTCCCGCTTTCAGGACATCCGTGGCCTTGTGACCCCCTGCGTACACAGAGTTCATCCTATTAGCCTGTAATATTGTAGTGCTATTACTACCCGTCATCTCCGATGTCGTCATCAGCGTCATCCCCTTCTAATGGAATTGAGAGCACAAGCTCCTTAAGCTTCGTCTCTAACGTTTCAAGTTTCTTCTTTGCATTTTCTTTGTACGCCTGCATCAAAGGAATTTTCTCTTTGGCAAGCTCCTTCTTCTCTTCTATTTCTTTAAACGAACCGATAAGTAAATCAGGCGCACCCATGTCCTGAAGTATCCCCTCTGTCTTATGTGAGTTCGAGGGAAACGCCAAGAACGGTGTCTCTGCCATAATAGAAAGACAAACGCCATGGAACCTACCCGTAACGTGAAGTTCAAGTGTTTTAAGCCACGTCAAGTATGCGTGAACATCAGGACTCACCGCATCAGGCTGCATCGGAAAGAAGTTCTTCTTATTCGATGTCGCTACCTTAAGCGTACTGAGAACACTGTCGCCATATCCGATTATCCCACCTTCTTCAGGAACAACCGAAAAGATAATGTCAGGTATCAACATTATCTGCGTCTCAGGATAAATTCGCTTGAGTGAGTGATACGACATTCCTTCTCGTACCGTAATGAACTCAAACTTTTTAAGTAAGTCTTCGTTTTCAATGTACATCTTATCCCATACGGAATTAATGAGAATCGCTTTCTTATATTTTGGAAGTGCCTCAAGTACGTGATTAAGAAAAATCGCTCCTCGATGCATTGTTCCCTCGCCGTTTACAATAACAAGGTCTACACTCGACATACGCTGTTCTGTCATCTTGTTACTATTTACTACCTCTTGCCGAGTCATCGTACATTCAATTTTAAGATGAGAGCGTTTACAAAGCTTACGTATGCTATCCATAACCTCGAAGCTCCCAATGTGTCGTTCATTTGATGTATCATTAATGAGTGCTACTGTTCTTCGTCTCATACGTTCACCCTGTTTCTCTTTACTTCCCTGCTTGCCTGATACTGCACAATCACGGGAGCGGTTATTGTAATGTTAGGCGGCTTACCATTTGGTAATGAATAAATATACGAGTACTCAAGCGGAAACTCATACACCTTAATGTTAGGTGTTCCTACAACCGCACTATGAAGATGTTTCTGTTCCCAAATCTCTGGGTGGTTTTGAACAAGCTTACACCATTTCTCAACCACATCTAACGTAGTAGGACGATTCCGTAACATAATTACACCCGACCCAAGCTCTCGTGCATTGTTATATCTGTTAGTTCCATACCACGAATCTAGGTCAAGATAAAATATTCCCATGTCATACGTATTAGCTATTTTGCCAAAGAGCGTTGGATACCGTGCAATCTGTGCATCTGCATCTAGCCATATCAATGTTTTATCAGGATACTTTTTAAGCATCTGTTTAACAAAGAAAGGCTTAATATTCGTGTTCGCACCCCACGAAGACTGCGAGGGTACTTGTTCAACGTGATAAGAAACCTTTTGTTCAACCAAGGTCGGTAATAAATTTTCTCTGATTACCTTTTCGTAATGTCCCTCCGTGTAGAAAGAGATTACAATAAAACTAGACAGATTGAGTTTGATAAGACGCATGGTTCTCCGCTCCATAAAAAGCTAAAACGCCGTCTCCACGCAACCCCTTCCACATGTGACACGTAGCAATTTTGTTGTGTATCTGTGCCGCTGCGGTTATTTCATCAATTCCCCACACTGCCTTGTGCTTGTCATGTGGATTATCGTCAACAACTTTATTGTTCATCCATCCCTTACCTGTTGGGACATTCACAATAGCGTTCTTTGACTTTGTGACAATCGCATTAAGCAGTTTAAGACCCGAAACTTTCTCAACGTGTTCAATAACATCGTTTGCGATTATCAAATCATAATCTGGCAGCGTGTTGATGAGCTCTACAGCATCGCCAACATACAGGTTACTATAAACAGTTTTAATCCACGGAAGTTCTGTGAAGGGTTCCCACGCTTCTATTCCGTCGATTCTTAGCTCCCAGTCTTTGGGATACACCCGTCCTTGCCAACACTCGAGATACTCTCTGCACAAAAATCCCCACTTACCGAACCCGACTCCGATGTCGAGTACTGTCTTCGGTTTAAGTTTCATTATGTGCTGAATCGTTTTCGTTATTACTTGCTCTGTCGATGATGCCACTGTAATGTCTCCTCTATCGGTGTATGACCGATAATATCTTTCAGTTTACTATCTTTTGAGCAATTATAAACCACTTGACCATTCATATTCGCTGGCTTAAGTCCTTCCTTGAAGCTCTCATAGTATCCTAAAAGTTTCTTGTTAAATGATTCTGGCGACTCACCGTAACCTCCGTGGAAGTGTGTCTGTTTTTGTGCTACTAAATCTATACCTAAAAGAACGATGCGTTTGTATCCCATTACGAATGCAAACTGCATAGCGCAATAACCAGAGTTCCATCCATTACAAAACGTACTCCAGCTATCACCGAGACCGTCCTTGCTTTTGCTTTTTATAATAAGGTCAAAAGGGCTTAGGTCATAAATCAACTTACTCCGTGTATCAACAATGAGTCCGTTCTTATCCGCTAAGTACGGAACATCAAGCGCAGCGACAAACACTTTGGTCGTTGCTTGGGGAAGTTGCTGTACTGCTCCTGGACACTTACCCATAAATGAATAATCCATCGTAATAAAATACGTTGGGTTTTTTACATTAAACAAAGTCTTATTCACAACGATGGTATCGAGACCTTCGAGTGAACAAAAATCAAATCCTTCAAGACTGGCACCGCCAGCTACTATGTATATAATATCTCTTTCCATTATAAATCTATCCTTGGTAAGAATTTGTATGCACTACCATCATGCAACTTAACATGGCTCGCAAACGGATTCGATACATCAAGACGTGGTATCCCGTATACGTTTCCATCAGTTGCTTTCACTCTTATTTTATGCGTAGACTTAAGCGCCTCCACACCGATTCCATACACCGTACCATTTGCTGACTTGTATCGAATACCAATGTCCTGATACCCCGCAGCAAAAACACGAATGAGTTTAAAATCCCTGTACAGTGGTGATGGGAAGCTTCCACCCGCACCCATGCTTACGGATACGGGATGTGTATGAACCTCAACAGAATTAGATGGCGGCCTTACTCCTAACGGAAACCCTGGCCCAAAGTATCCAAGCTGATTAGTGTACCCCGATATAAGACTTCCACTTACTGTGTGTGTGTGGCTACCATTATTTCCATTTGATATTGCTGGTGCTGCTCCGCCCCCGTATAAGAATCTATTTGTATATAAATATGTAACATCGGTAAACGGGTCTGGTGATGTCGTTGCATCAAATAAACAGTAAAGATATGCTGCAGCGTCATTGTCCCAGTTTCCTTCTAAGCTTGTTTGTTTAATGAATCCGATTGAAACTTGGTTCATTGTCCAGGAGCTAATCACCGTAGCACCTGATGTAGCAAACGCAGAATGCTGATGGTTACAGTCATCCCACTTACTTCCTTCATCAAATTCATTATCAGTAAAGCACGGATTCGCAGGAGCATTAAGACTTACTGCTACCGAATGATTATGCGCTGTCCCAATAAATGGAGTGTATACTCCTACATTAGTTGTATCAGCCTTTATGTATGTTGCTGTTCCTAAACTAAGCCACCCAGGAGGCATCGCTGCGTTATCATAAAATACAATAGCATGCAACGGAAACTCGTCTCTATTTACATCCGTGTTCTTAAATATTCTAAATATTGTATGCTCGGGTTCGTACGCACTACCATATGAAGACGCACTTCCCGATGTTGGATGTGTATGTGGCTTCGACGCAAGATTACGAGAAGCTGTTTGGGTATTGTCATAATCCTCTCCTACAAGTGAGGAATATGTTTCTTGCCCTGATGATGCACTAACTCCGTGTGAATGCGATTGTGTGTCCGCCCCACCGAAACCTAAACCCGCACCGATACGAACAAACCTTCCACCGAGAATAACTTCGTCCCATCCCACTGGCGGACTGTCCATCCTATCCCATAATATACATGCACCTACAGGTATCTTCTGCAATTTTGCCATGTTATCTCCTTACACTATGTCTGTTCGCATCCACATACGGCCTGGCTCTGCGCCGACAGGGTCACTTGAACGATTCTCAAGAATAAACTCAGGCGTGAACTCTACTGCTGTCTCTGCGGCATTTACTCGTAACATCTTCTTTGCCTGCGCAGTATACGTCGCTGGAACGTCTGAGAGTTCAAGTAACGTTGGATTTACAAACTGAAGTCCCGTCTCGCCCGCAGTAACTCGTACGTACTTAAGAGTCTGTCCTGAATATGTTCCAGGAGTATCTCCAAGATATAAAAATGAAGAACTTGAAAATTCTACAGCGTTAGCGGCAGCGTTTACTTTAAGAAATAAGTTTGGGTTTCCACCATACGTTGCTGGTGTATCAGAAAGATTAAGCACTGTCATAAAATTGTATTCAACCGCAGTGCCAGCTACGTTTACCATTAAGGTCTTTCCGCCATTCCCTGTGAGAGACCCTGCACCATCACCAAGCTCTGAGAAATTAACAAATGCCAAGTCAAGGCCGTTTGCTGTTACGTTTACCTTAGCAACTTTATTAACATTTCCTGCGTATGACTCTGGCGTGTCGTTAAGTAAAATAAATGCTGAGCTCGAGCTCCCATACATATTGCGTACATCATCAATACTATCAACATCGATTTCTGTTTGTCCCGCAGTCAATGTTATCTCTGCAAGAGCTGACTTACCCGCATAATCAGGAGCAACAGGTGTTACTGCAGATACTCCAGGTAAAACAATAATCGTTCCTGTTCCCGAAACAGCAACAACATCTATCCGTGAATTACTTACGGGTGCTGTAAATACAGGAGAGAGCTGGTCTACAACAGCATAGTTTTGTACGCCGAAGTTTATGTTCCCGCCCTTAACACGCACACGCATAGATAACGGACTGGTCGGTTCAACTTCAAATACTTTTTCAAGGGTCATCGGTCGAGAACGTTCAGTATAATCGAATCCCGTAAGAACCGAACCTGTGAAGTTACATATACCAACAAGCAAGTCAAACTCTTGAACGTCAGCAAATTCAAGCGCAAGCATATCCATATAATTTCCCGCAGCGCCGTTATACGCCCAACGAAAAACAACATACGGTGTAGACACACTTACGGTTATGTTTTGCGTGTCTTGAGTCTCTACACGAATCTGGTTAACACCGTCACCAACAACAGACACAGACGGACTTACTGAAACCGTAACGTCGTCGATTACAGTAAGGTACCCACCGTCATAAATACCTAATGGTCTGGTATCTTTAAAGCCTTTGTTTACTACTGCTGAATCCGCAGGCGCAAAGAAATCAACATTGATTAACTGGTTTCCATAATTAGTTCCGCCCATGTTATTCCTCCTTATAATAGTTCGTAGGCAAGCACTTGGTAAACTCTAACAGTTCTCCAAGACGTGCTGGCGTTTAATCTATATTTAATGCTTGTAACATTTGTCCACGGTGTTGCTGGTTCGTAAAATTCATATGTATTTTGATTATGGCTACCTGTTCCCCAGGTCGCAGGCTGGTTATACACTTCTATTCCATTAACCCACATAGTAACAGTCGTAGCCCCACCTGTTGAATTACTCCACGTATCAATCGCAATAGCTTGAATGGTAAGATTAGCTAACCCCGTTACTTCAACATCTATTCTCGCACCGCCGAATCCTTCAGCTCCATAGTAGCCAGCAGGAAGCAGCGTGTCTTCTGGGACTCCCTCAGAACTATCTCCTACATACGAACCGATGATAGTCGTTCCAATGGTAATAACATTGGATATTTGTTCTACTGTTGCGGATACATCACTAGGAGCAGCGTCTGGTTTTACTAATCTAAAAAGAGAAACTTTACTATCTTCTGCAAGACCATTCAATCCTGCTCCTCGTATAGTCATACTCGTTATGTTTGAAGCAGTATTATTCCATGACTGCCCCCGCAAAAATACTTGCTGATTCCCGAGATGGTGATGCCATATTTCTGAAGAGTCAAGAACAATGCATGCTCGTTCAGCACCAGATTTAGCATACAAAAGAGCTTCAGACAAACATCCACGTTTAGGGTCAAGCTCATATATTGTTCCTACTGAATGCGACCCGAGTTTAACATATGATTGCGTAATTTGGTCTGCGCTTACTGTTGTGCTATACCCTTTAAGATACTGCATACCATAGTTACTTGCAGTATCCCCGTTAAGAATAAGTTGAACATCTCCAGGGTAATCTCCTGCACGTCCTTTATATATGACTTTATATATTTCATCTTCATCCCCATCAAGACCTGTTATCTCAATAGAGTTAGTATCAACAATACATTCATATTCATATATCTGCTGCCACATTCCTTCGACTATAGCAGGAGCATCGACTGACCCTACCTTTGTTGAAGCGGCGTCACTCAACGTAACTTTCTTCAAAACAATAAGACGAGAGCCCGCATCAAGACCATACAAAGAATCAGAATATAATCTTATTGACGTAATCTCAGTGTCTGGCTCGTTGTAAACTGCCGCTGCAGACGATACTTCATTAACGGTAGTACCAGAAATACCCGCCACCTTTTTAAATAAAAGAGAACGACCGTATGCTGATTTACTATACATATTTGCTTCTATGAGTCCTATTTCATTTGTATTTAACGACATCAAATTAAAGTTAGGCTGTGCGTCCTCACGAACTGCAGATGGAACCAAACCCGATGCAGACATATGTTGACACCCGTATAGAGCGCTCGTATCGCCGTTAAGCGTCATACGAAAGGTAGTATTGTATGCTGACTTTATCATAGTAAATATCTTGTACGATTCATCACTATCACCTTCAAGACCCGTTACATTAAATTCAGTTTGGCCTCCTGGTATAATTATCTCAGCGTCATCGATGCGGACAGGGTACACATTATTATCATATGCAATAACACCGATATTTATATATGTTGTTGTTCCACCATTATCAAACGTTCCAGGAATATTAAGTGAATACTGTTGCCAAGTATCATTACCATTTATAAGAGTACCCTCACCGCTTGGGCCAAAGTTCGATTGATAATATAATTTCATTACAGGTATTGTTCTGTACGCCATATTTATCCAAATCTTAAACGAAGACGTCCTACCCTGTAGATATGACTTAAACGCTATTACATTCTGATACACCCGCTGTGGTGGAGACTCCCCAAAAGTACAATTACCAGAAAAGTTACCTGAATGTGTGTTACCTGACAATACTATATCTGTACCAAATCCCGCTGTGTGCAACCACGGAACAACGCTTCCTGTTTCAAATCCAGGATTTATAAAAGCATTTGGCTGCGCATCCACAGTCTCGTCAAATATTACTTGGTATAATCCATCAACTAATCCTACTAAGTTTCCACACCTCATAATATACTCCTCGGCTTTTTGTATAAAGCAATGTATGTTCCTTCACCCATACCATTTGGTCTATCCGCTAAAATCTGAATACTTGTAAATGGATTCGGTGAATAATGTGCGTGACCTATTAATAATGCTTGCTGGCTCACTGAACCCGTAATATCCCCACCCACAAGTGAGTTGCATGTTCTGTCATCCCCCGTAAGAAGTAAATCAGCGTGCACTACGCCATTAATATTTCCTGACGCACCAATTATTCTATGTGAGTCAGATGACACGTCCGCTGATATAGTAGAATCATTTGCTATAATTCTTTGGGTAGATATGTTATTCGCTGAAACCTCACTGTCAAAACCAAATCGATACGTAGTAACCGCATTTAAAGGATTTACAATACGCATCACTAATCGATAAATGTTATTCCCTGAATCAAGCCCTGGTATATTGTACGATGTTAACGGTATTCCTTCTTCTGTTGCAGTTATATACATTGAAGCATCATCAACATATATGCTACCCGTACCCGATTCTTTTTGTACATCCACCCTAAAATAAGTAGTCTGCCCTCCAACGTTAAGTTGAGGCGTTGTATTAATCACAAGCTCTTCCCAAGCATCTTGCGTGACACTTATTTGTTTAGCATTAACGCCTGTTGAAAAGTTTGCTGATATTCTTAAGTACGCTGATATTCCACCAGTACAATACACCCACACTCTCGCTGTTACAGGACTGCCATGAATCTCAGACATAAATGGAATTAAGCTGCTACTATGTAAATCTGATATCAG
>Ga0307376_10004641_pt1 | contig 12525 bp, 12 predicted proteins | sample TR2MG_FD_202536 | JGI IMG/M metagenome (GOLD analysis project Ga0307376, IMG submission 202536) | Soil microbial communities from Risofladan, Vaasa, Finland - TR-2 | ecosystem: Environmental > Terrestrial > Soil > Coastal area > Acid sulfate soil | place: Finland: Risofladan, Vaasa | collected... | reverse complement strand
GCGGTTGCCATCAGCATTATCAACAAACCCTGTCCGGTCCACCACATCAGCTCGCGCGGTGCGCGGTAGGAACCGTAATAGAGCGTGCGCGCCATATGTATGTAAATCACCAGAAAGAAAGCCGACGCGCCGGTGGCATGCATGAAGCGCAACAACCAGCCGTAATTGACGTCGCGCATGATGTGCTGTACCGAGTCAAACGACAGCTCGGCACCCGCCTTGTAGTGCATGGCCAGAAAAATTCCGGTAGCAACTTGCAGCACCAGCAGGAAGCCCGCCAGGAAACCGAAATTCCACCAATAGCTGAGATTGCGCGGAGTAGGATATTCGGTCAGATCATGCTTGATGAAACTGCTGAACGGGAAACGCTGGTCGATCCAGTCAATAACTCTGTTTTTCATGGTGATCTCCTATGCTACGCCAATAACGATCTTGTCCGCAGCAACAAATTTGTAGGGCGGCAAGTATAGATTTTTCGGCGCGGGGCCACGCACGACCCGGCCGCTGTCGTCATACTCGCTGCCATGACAAGGACATAGCCAACCCGCTGCATCCTTGTTAGGCACACAACCCATGTGCGTACATATTCCGATCACGACCAGCCATTCCGCCTGCTTGACCCGCTTCTGGTCCGGCTCCGGATCGATAATGCCATTGGTGGCTTCCATCGCCTTGATCTCTTCAGGGGTGCGATGAAAGATAAATATCGGCTTGCCCTGCCAGGCGACCGTATGCACACCGCCTACCGGAATCCCGGACAGGTCGACTTCGGTCGTGGCTTTGGCAAGCACGTCAGCGCTCGGATTCATGCTGTCGATAAAAGGCAGGCAGGCAGCCACCGCGCCAGCCATACCCACGGCAGTGGTTGCCTTGATTAAGAATTTACGGCGTTTCGCATCGCCCAGATCTTCGTTTTCAGCCATTACTATCTCCTGATTAATTTCTCAAAAATGCGTGTCAATTATTTCTGTACTGTTTTTTGCAGAACATCGCGTATCGCATTCGGTGTTTTCATGATGTCCATAAAGCTGTGTGTTCCCATCATGCTCAAATCCGGGAAGTTGATTGCAATGCGAAAGCGGGCATACAGCGCATACACCTTGTTGCCTGAAACCAACACTTCGTAAGGCAGGTGCGCAGTGGCTCTGAGATTGTGAAAATCGATCACTTTCATGATAAATCGATCATCCATATATTGATCGGCCCCTGTCTCGTCTTTCATGGCAACACCGAACACAGTCTCCTGTTTTCCCGGAATGTCCACGCGATAAACCTTGGTGACGCCGTTCTTGTTCGAACCCAGTTTGGCATCAACCGACTTGACAGCCTCTTCGTAACTTGGATATTCGGCCAGCAAACTGGGTTCGTTGAAATACTCCATGCCAAACATGTAATGATATTTGCGCAGCTGACTGGCGGTCATGCCCCGCGCGGAACCGAATTCCTCGACCTTGCCCAGCGCGGCAGCGAGTTTTGCGGATACATCGCTTAAGTCGCCTTTCATGCGGTAAGCATTCGCCATGTAAACCGGGTTGGTGTAACTCACCTGGATTTCGTCGTTAACTTTGGTGATCGCCACTCTTTGTATTGCCCCGAATCCGCCATGCTCGGATTCGGCGGCATTCTTTTTCAGCTCGTCATTGGTGACAATCAAAATCTCGGCACCTGCATAGGGGGAATAGTCGCCTACCACGGTAAATCCGCCCGCAATCAATGCCGCTTTCGTCTGGTCGGTTTTTTCCGCTATCGTTCCCGCACCTTTTGAAGCAAGCACGAACGGTTTGAATCTCACCTCATCGGCCATTGCATGACTGATGCCGAACAACAGCAATGCAGACAAAAAGACATTTTTTAAAATCAATTTATTCATCATCTCACCCTTCGCTGCTTGTTAAGGTACGGTTGTCAATTTCAGATTCTTCAGGTTTTTCGGGATTGAACCAGGCCAATTTTTGCCTGAGCGTGACCACGCTCCCGACGATGATCAAGGTCGGGGCATGCAACCCGCCCACTTCCGCCTTCTCGGGAAGGGTTGCCAGCGTGCCGGTTACCACACGCTGATTCTTCGTGGTGCCCTGTTGTACGATCCCGATCGGCGTGGTGCCCGGCAATCCATGGGCGATGAGTTCGGCACAAAGCGTTGCCAGCCCGTGCAGTCCCATGTAAACCACAATGGTCTGTTTCGGGCGGGCCAGCGCGTCCCAGTCGAGATTCATGCTGCCGTCTTTCAGGTGGCCGGTGACGAAAATGCAGGATTGTGCATGGTCGCGGTGGGTCAGCGGAATTCCCGCGTAGGCGGACACACCGGAGGCTGCGGTGATGCCCGGAACGACCTGGAACGGGATTCCTTCCGCAGCCAGGGTCTCGATCTCCTCGCCGCCCCGTCCGAAAATGAACGGGTCGCCGCCTTTGAGGCGCAATACGCGTTTGCCTTCCTTGGCCAGCCTTACCAGCAACTCATTGATCTGCTCCTGCCGCAACGTGTGATTGTCGCGTTTTTTGCCCACGTAAATGCGCTCTGCATCGCGGCGTGTCATGTCGACAATCGGCTTGGATACCAGATTGTCATAAACCACCACATCAGCCTTTTGCATCAAGCGCAAAGCGCGAAATGTCAGCAGGTCCGGATCGCCCGGCCCCGCGCCGACCAGATACACTTCGCCGCGCACGATGTTGTCCTCGCTCTCCAGCATCTGCAGCAGCATCGATTCCGCACTGCTTTCATCGCCGCTCAGCACCTTCTCGGCGATCACGCCTTCCAGCACGTTCTCCCAGAAAATGCGACGCTTGGCCGGATTGGTGACACGCTGCTTGACCAGTTCGCGGTAACGCTCAGCGAATCCGGCCAGGCTGCTGTAGTTCTGCGGGATCATCGTCTCCAGTCTGCCGCGCATCATGCGGGTCAGCACGGGCGATGCGCCGCCGCTGGAGAATGCCACCATCAGCGGCGAACGGTCCATAATGGCGGGCATGATGAAGCTGCACAGCTCGGGATCGTCCACCACGTTAACCGGTATGTTGCGCGCGCGCGCCAACTCGGAGACTTGCCGGTTGACGCTGCGGTCGTTGGTCGCCGCAATGACCAGCGTCACACCGTCAAGGTGCTGTGCCTCGAAACGGGACACGATGGCTTGGACACCCTGCTGCTCTGCCAGTGCCGGTTCGATCTGCGGCGCGACCACGCGCACCCTCGCCCCAGCCTCAAGCAGCACACCCGCCTTGCGCTTGCCAACTTCGCCGCCGCCCACCACCAGGCAAAGCTGATTGCGTACATCGGCGAAAATAGGTAGATAGTCCATCATTAATGCACCGCTTTGAGAATCAGGGGGGTCAGCGCTTCCGGCAGTTTGATGTTGCCGGAAAGTGTGAAATCATGGGCGCGCGAAGACATTTTCTGCCATGTCTTACGGATGATCGGCATCCATTTCGCTTCGTCATATTCCGGGTGTTGCGCGACAAATCCGGTCAGGTAATGTTCGATGAACACCAGATCGACCACATCTTCCATCTGCTGCGTTTCCGGATTTACCTTCAAACCTTTTTTGCCGACAATTTTTTTTACCCGTTCTATCATTTCGCTGTCATAGCCGGCTTCATGCATGATGTTGCCGACAGTCTCTGCGTGAAATTTGTACAACCCGGTGCGCCATTGCAGATAACCCTCTTTGTCCATGGGATAGCTGCTGCGCGGAATCTTCCAGCGCTGGATGTGCTGGGCGCGCACCGCAATTTTTACCGCCTCCGATGCATCGGGAATATAGCGCTCCTGCATCTCTGTCATGCGCTGCGAATAAAGCAATTCTTTCGGGTACTCCCTGCCACCGGCTGTTTCATTGTGCGGATCTTCCGCATTGGCCTGGTCAATGGCTGCGATAGCCACTTGATAACGTTGCTGTGTCATGACACCTGTTCATTGATTAAAGTTGAGCCGGAATGTTGTTGTTCGCGTTGCCGCCGAATGAAGGAGACGAAACGGGTAGCCCAGTAACAACTGCCTATGGTGCGCAGGTGGGTGTATGACGCCAGCAGATTGTGCAAAACAAGGCCATCCCTGTTTCCGTCTATGCCGTAACCGCGCTCGACATGGTAAGCGAAACGGCTATCCGGTGGAAGATTCTCAAGACTGGAATAGTGGAATTCATGCGCCTTGATCTGTCTTGCCGCCGAGTTCGGGCGCGGCCAGGGATGTTCCCGATCTTCCCTGAGATGCACGTAACCCCGTCCGATGGGTTTGTCATGCATCTTCACATCGCCGGGAATCGCCCCGACCATCCGGTAAGTGCGGCCCTGATATTCGATGCCGCGCGACAGGTACATCAGACCGCCGCATTCGGCATAGGTTGGCATGCCGTTTTCGATTGCCTGCTTGATCTCGCCACGCAATGTCGCGTTGGCCTCCAGCTCGGCGGCACAGGTCTCTGGAAAACCCCCGCCGATGTAGAGCGCGTCGACTTCGGGCAAATGTTCATCGCGCAACGTGTCGAATGGCACCAGATCCGCACCCGCCGCTGCCAGTGCATCCAGGTCATCGGCATAGTAAAAACCAAAGGCGCGGTCGCGCGCGATGCCGATGCGTACTTTGTCCCCGCAAGGCAGCGGAATCACGCTGGCCTTGCGGGAAAAATTCAATGGCGGCTTGTGCGACAGCGCGAGCAGTTTGTCCAGATCGACCTGCTCTGCAATGGCATCGCCGATCTGTTTGATCTTCGCCGTCGATATATGTGACTCGTTGCTGGGCATCAGGCCGAGATGCCGTTCGACGATGCTGAGCCGCTCGTCGTGATGGACCGCACCGACTACAGGCACATCCGTGTAGTGCTCGATCACGCTGCGCAACTTGGTTTCGTGCCGGCTACCGCCCAGATTGTTGAGAATGACGCCGGCAATATTGACGTCCCGGTCGAATGCCTGATAACCGAGTATCAGCGGCGCAATTCCCCGCGTCATGCCGCGCGCGTCGATCACCAGAAACACCGGCAGGTCCAGCAATTTGGCCAATGCGGCGTTGCTGTTGCTGCCATCCAGAGCGAGGCCGTCATACAGCCCCTTGTTGCCTTCCACGAGATTGACTTGCCTGCTGTGGCGGGAGAAGGTGGCGACGATATCGTCGGGTTCCATCATGTACAGATCAAGGTTGCGGCAGGCGCACCCTGATGCCTGTGTTAGCCACATCGGATCGATGTAATCGGGACCTTTCTTGAACGGTTGCACCGCGTGCCCGCGTTTGCTTAGCGCAGCACACAAACCTATGCTGACCATCGTTTTTCCGGAAGACTTGTGCGCCGCAGAAATCAGTAATCGGCTGCTCATTTCAGATTTCAGGTTGATTTTGGTAACTCGTGTGGAACGAAATCCAGCACGCGAATTCCGATAGTCGTAATCAGGAATGCGATGCCCACCCCGCCCAAACCCAGCATTATTTCAGGCAATGACGGCTGGTAGTGACCTATGGCACCATCACCAAAACTGCTGGTGACTTCATAGCCCGGGAAAATCGACAACGGGAATGCCTGACCGCCGATGATGAACACATACAAGAAGCAAAAACCGCCCAGGATAATCAGCAGTGAGGCGAACACGATGGACTTCGATTTACCCAGCGCAGGATGATAAATCAGCAGCAACGGGAGCAAATTTCCCAGCAGGACGTAACCCACCCAGAATAGCAGCGGATAAACTCCGCCATCGAGCAGTATGAACCGTTCGAATCCGGTTTGTTTTGCGAAATACAGGTTGGTCAGATGATAGGCTGCCACAAAATACATCGCGGCAATCACCAGGACACCCATCAGGTTTTTCATGCGTTTCTGTACATAGGGATCCAGCAGTTTTTTGTTCCATTCATAGATCGAGGACTGCACCACATGGAACACAGCCATACCCCAGGCAAAGGAAATCACGATAAACATCGGCGGTAAAATCGCCGTACCGTAGGCTTGCCGCGCAACCAGAAATGAAAAGATCACACCGGTGCCGGTCGTCAGCACGAAACGCCAGACAAACACCAGCAACCCCGCAGGCTTGGACCACGGGTTCATGCGTTTTTCCATCATGGTCCACAGGTACAGGGCTACTGCCGCGAACATACCCGAATAGAGAAAGATGTTCCAGGCAAAGACAGATGTGGAATTGAAGTGGGTCATCGCGACAATGATGCGGTCTGGTCGCCCCAGATCAAGCATCAAAACTGTCAATCCGCCCGCAAGCATCGCGATGGAAAGCAGGCCGGCCAAAGGCGCCCTGACCTTATAGGCAGGCTTGTTAAAGACCGAGCCGATGGACGAAACGTTGAGAACGCCGGACGCCGCCACAATAAGAAAAATCGCGAACACATGCGGCATCCCCCAGACAATCTGGTTATTCATGCCGGTGATGATATGGCCGTGCGTCTCCATCATATGCGCAGCATACAAACCCATCAACACGACCAGGCCACCAGTGGCAACCAGTGTATAGAAGATTCTGTTCTTGAACCGCAATGGAGAGTGGTTGGCCATTATATTTATATACCCTGATAACGGAGCCCGGTGTCCAGTCCCAGATCAGCGCGAACCTGGGTGGAAGCCTCCGTGCGCATTTTGTTTGATATTTCGCTGTTCGGATCGTTGAGATTGCCGAACAGGATGGACTTGTTCGGGCATGCCTCGGCACAGGCCGGTATCTTGCCCACATCGACACGTTGCACACACATCGTGCAACTCTCAACCACACCCTTGCCGCGGGGGACATCCGGTTTCTGGTCATGCAGCGGTTCGTGCACGAAAGAACGTGCCTTGTAGGGACAGGCCATCATGCAGTAGCGGCAGCCAATGCAGATATGTTTGTCCACCAGCACGATGCCATCTGCCCGTTTGAATGAAGCGCCGGTCGGACAGACATCGACACACGGGGGTTCCGCGCAATGCTGGCACATCATCGGCAGTGCAAGAGACCGTCCAGTGCGCAAGTCCTTGAGTTCGACCTTGCGTATCCATTGCGAATCGGTCGGGCTCAACCCGCCGGACAAGCCATTCTCCTTGTTGCAGGCTTTCACGCATTTGTCGCAGTCCGCACAGTTCGCGGTGTTGATCAGCATGCCCCAGCGCACTTTGCCTGAAACAGCCTCAGTCTTTCCGTGCGCCATGTCGAACATCAACATTCCCGGGGCAATGGCGACTGCAGCCGCACCGACTGAGGTTTTCAGGAACTGCCTGCGCTGCTCACTCGTGCCGCTCATCTCATTCGTATCGCTCATTTGGGCACCTCCTGTACTAAAGCGACACTTCGCTTGCTGGAATGACATTCAAAACAATCGATCTTGACTGCTTCGTAACGATGGCAGCCTTCGCAAAAGCTGTCGGGACGCCCGATCACGCTGTTATCGCTCAGACTGGCATGGCATTCGACGCAGTTTTCGAGACTGTACTTGCCACCGGCCCGTATGCCTTGGTGCACGGTTTCATCACGTTGCTTGAAAAGCACCTTCATATGGTTAATGCGCATCCACTCTGGCGGTGCAACACAGTGTCCGCCTTTGCCGATATCCAGCTTGGGCATGCCGTAGCTTCCCGCGACACTGCCGTTGCTTTCCGCGGCGCTTGCGATGTTTGACAGGCACAACAATGCAACAAGAACCATGGTAACGCGGGCAAGAACCGTCACGAGCAGATCAAGGTGCAGGGAACGGCGGAACGAACCGCGAGACAGACCTTCGAGGATTGCGCGAGCACGCAATACAACATAACCAGCCCCTTGGTTGCCGTTGTGTGGCAACCAAGGGGAATGGCTAGCAGTTCCATCATATTGATCGCTCAGTAGGTTCATGGCGTATTACTCGCCCAAGCCCATCTGGATGTACCCGGTCGGGCACACATCCGCGCAAATATGGCAGCCGATACATTTGTTGTAATCCGTATCCACATAACGCCCAAGGGTAGCCTGATTCTTCTTCACGCGGAACACGGCGGTCTGAGGGCAGTACACCACGCAGTTGTCGCATTCGAAACACATGCCGCAGCTCATGCAGCGTTTTGCTTCAGCTACTGTTTCATCCTGGCTGAGCACACCCAGCCTATCCTGAAAATTGCCCAGCGCGGATTCCTTGCTCAGGGTAATAACATTGCGTTTGTTGCGCGCGACGATGGAAAAGTGCCCAAGGAACAGTTTGTCGTGCGGGATCACATAACGATCCGAGCGATTGTCGAAGTTATGCACCGCAACATTGGTTTCGAAGGTGCCACGCAACGGTTCATGAACCTCTTTGACTTCGAGCCCCTTCTCCATCATCTTGCGCATCAGGTCGAACTGGTGCGCATCGATCTTGGGACGTTTTTCCAGGTCCAGACCATTCAGGTAACTGTGTATACCATCCGCCGCGATAGAGCCGTGGCCGATAGCGGTTGTCAGCAGATGCGGACGTATGATGTCACCACCGGCAAACACGCCTTTCTGTCCGGCAACCAGATAGTTGCGATCGGTAGAGACCGCACCCTTGCCGTTGTTGAATTCTTCCAGCCCGGTAAAGTCCACAGCCTGGCCGATCGCCGACACGATCAGGTCGGCGGGAATATCTTCCTCGGTTCCCTCGACATTCTTGATCTCCAGTTTGCCGCCAACCAGCTTTGCCTCGCACTGGATAACACGCAACGCAGTGGCTCGCCCATCCGCACCGCGCACGATTCCTATTGGAGCCAAACCACCGCGAATCGCGATACCTTCCGCGAGAGCCTGTTCGATCTCGTGCTTGTTGGCCTGCATTTTGTCGATGGCGAAAATCGAGGTCAGCGTCACTTCCGCGCCCTGTTTGGCCGAAATCTCTGCCACATCATGCGCGATCTGTCCCGCGATGGCCTGCTCGAAATCGGTCGGCTTTGATTCTTCCAGATGACCAAGACGCCGCGCGACTGTCGCCACGTCGATGGAGGTATCACCGCCGCCGACGACCACAACGCGTTTGCCGACGTGCTGCAGACGGCCGTCATTGAACGCCTTGAGGAAGGCGGTAGCCGTCACCACGTTTGGAGCCTCGCTGTCCGCAAGCGGCAACGCACGTCCGGCTTGCGCACCCATACCCAGGAAAACCGCATCGAAGTCCTTGCGAATCTGCTCCAGGGTAATGTCCGTGCCCACGCGGCAATTCAACCGGGCCTTGACACCCAGATCCATGATGCGCTTGATTTCCGCATCCAGCACTTCGCGCGGGGTACGAAAACCCGGAATGCCGTAGCGCATCATACCGCCGAGATGTTCGTGCTCGTCGAACACGGTGACTTCATGGCCTTTCAGGGTAAGCTGATAGGCGCAGGACAAACTTGCCGGGCCGCCGCCGATGACCGCCACCTTTTTCCCGGTGGGCTTGGCATCCGTATGGTATGCAAGGTTGTTGCTGATTCCGTATTCCCCGAGAAAGTGTTCCACCGAGTTGATACCGACATGGTCTTCCAGCGCATTGCGATTGCATCCCGTCTCGCAGGGTGCCGGACAGACACGGCCCATTACCGACGGAAACGGATTGGCCTCAGTCAAACGACGAAATGCATATTCCTGCCAGGGCAAGGCCGGCTTGCCATCGGCGCCGACCGGCGGTTTTTCGGTGCCGCGAGCGATGGCAAGATAGCCGCGGATATCCTCGCCCGCCGGACAACTTCCCTGGCAAGGTGGTGTGGACTGGATATAGGTCGGGCACTTGTGCGTAAAGCTCGCCTGCATGATCTTCTCGCTCAAGCGGCCGACCTTGTTGTCGCCGTCTTTATAGCGGCGGAACGTTTTTGGTTGAGTAGTTTCAGTTGTTGTTGACATTACCAGCCTCCAGTTAATTGTTATTTCTCGCCCAGCTTGATCGCGTTGCTGACCAGCTGGTGAACACCGCCAACCATTTTTCTGTCGAACCCATAAATAGGCATGACCTTGCTGAACTGCGTCTTGCAGATTGCACAGATGACTGCCATAAAGTTAACACCGTGTTCATCAGAGACCTGTTTTAATACTTCCATACGCGGCAAAGCACCCTTCACCCGCAGGTCCATCAAATCATCAGTCAGCAGTCCGCCACCACCGCCGCAGCAGAATGTTTTTTCGTGAGTGGTACTCGGATCCATCTCGACGAAATGATTGGCCACCGACTTGATGATGTTACGCGGGATGTCGAACTGGCCACCGGGATATCCGCCCATGCTGGAGCCCCGTGCCACGTTGCAGGAATCGTGGAACGTGATGATGTGTTTGTCGTTTGCTTCCTTGTCGAAAGTCAGCACCTTCTGCTCGATCATGTCCCAGGTGAACTCGCAGATATGCGTCGGCTGCCTGTAACGATGATCAAGCTGCTTCTGCAGCATCTGGGCAAACTTGTCGTCAGGGTCGGCACCCTCACCCACGCCGCTCAGGGTATTCCAGAAGCTGTAGGCCACGCGCCAGGCATGGCCGCATTCGCCGACCACGATGCGCTTGACGCCCAGATCAAGTGCGGCCTGACGAATACGCAACGCCACCTTGCGCAACTGCTCATAATTGCCGATAAACATTCCAAAATTTGCGGCCTCGGATGACATGGAGGACAGCGTCCAGCTGGTTCCGGTCGCGTGAAATACTTTGGCATAACCGATCAGGCTGTCGATATGCGGTTCCGCAAAGAAATCTGCCGAAGGAGTGATCAACAATACTTCCGCACCCTTTACGTCGACCGGGAAACGCACGTCGATACCGGTGGCCTCTTTCACATCCTCTTCCAGTCCTTCCATCGTGTCGATCAGTGCCGGAGCGGGCAAACCGAGGTTATTGCCGATCTTGTGTACTTTTGCGATGATTTCGATATCGTACTTCTGGCCATAGCCGACTGAATCGAGTATGTCCCGTGCCGCCATGGTGACTTCGGCGGTATCGATCCCATACGGGCAAAACACCGAACAGCGCCTGCATTCGGAACATTGATGGTAATAATTGTGCCACTCGTCGAGCACTTCCCGGGTCAGGTCGCGCGCACCGACCAGTTTGGGGAACAGCTTTCCCGGCAGGGTAAAATAGCGCCGGTACACACTGCGCATCAGATCCTGCCGCGCAACCGGCATGTTCTTCGGGTCCTGCGTGCCGATAAAGTAATGGCATTTGTCTGAACAGGCTCCGCAGTGCACACAGGCATCCATGTACACTTTGAGCGAACGGTACTTGCCAAGCAGGTCGCCCATTTTGGCGATTGCTTTGTCGTGCCAGTCATCCACCAACTTGCCCGGAAAGCCCAGGTCCTCATTCATTTTCTCGCTGGAAACATAAGGGCCCTTGCCTTCCATCGCGCCCGGCTTCAATGCGGGAATGATGGGGATGACACGGTAAGCCGGTGCAGTAATATCCGCCATGCTAGTTCTCCGATTCCATACGTTTTGCCCAGGCTGCGATATGGCGTTTCTCGCGAGGATTGTCGACCTGGTTGCGACTTGGTGAGAAAAACAATCCCGGGGCATGCAGCAACTTGCTGATCGGAAAGATCATCATCAGTAGCGAAACCAGCAACAGGTGCAGGTAGAGCAAGATATTGGAAGGCAGGGTTTGCAAATCGAAATGCATCAACCCGAGCATGAATCCCTTCACGGCGATCACATCGCCATGCACCACAAATCTCATCGTCAATCCGGACAGTCCGATCGCCAGAAACAGCGCCAGCATCAAGTGATCGGAAGGGGTGGATATGTAGCGGATGCGTTCGACAAATAGGCGCCGCGCCCACAATCCCGCCACGCCCAGCACCATGGTGATGCCGGCATACATGCCGAACGGTTGAATCATCGCCACCCAGGACCAGACCGGCTCGGTGAAGTAGCGCAGGTGACGCAACAGAACCAGGAGCAGGCTGACATGAAACAACCAGCCCAAACCCCACGTCCACAGATTAGCCTTGAACAGGCTCTCGAACAGGAATACCTCGCGCGTCATGCGCAACACCACCCCGCCGCCAGTAGTCGGCGCCGGGGTGGTGGGTATCTTGAGCGGGGCCGGAGTACGGGTATAAACGCTGATACGGTAGAGCGTACCCACGACAAACACCAAGGAGGCAAAGTAAAACAGGATTGCGAAAAAGGTACTCATCATGAGTCAGCTGTAGTCTATCCGTTGATCAGTCGGATCAAACGCAACCGGTCGGCTTGGGCAATCCGGCGATCTTGCAAGCCTGCTTGCCGGGCCCGTACGGGAACAGGCCATACAGATATTCGCTGTTGCCTTTGTCGGCGCCAAGTTTTTTCCCGATTGCTTTGGTCAGCACGCGAACCGCCGGGGCGATCTGATACTCCTCAAAATATTCGCGCAGGAAATTGATGACTTCCCAATGCTGTTCCGTCATTTCGACGCTTTCAGTTTTCGCGATGTACTCGGCGATATCCTTGTTCCAGTCTGACAGGTTGACCAGATAGCCCTCTTCGTCGGTTTCGTATGTTTTGCCGTCGACTTCGATGGTGGACATGTTAATTCTCCTTAAATATCAATGAAAGTTATAGCCAGGATTGGCAGTTTTTATTGGTCGTGGTGAGCTCGACAAAGCCGCCGTAATCCACCGGCATG
>Ga0307376_10004640_pt1 | contig 12525 bp, 5 predicted proteins | sample TR2MG_FD_202536 | JGI IMG/M metagenome (GOLD analysis project Ga0307376, IMG submission 202536) | Soil microbial communities from Risofladan, Vaasa, Finland - TR-2 | ecosystem: Environmental > Terrestrial > Soil > Coastal area > Acid sulfate soil | place: Finland: Risofladan, Vaasa | collected... | reverse complement strand
CCATAAGCCGACTTGATGACTACTGGTTTGATTTAGAGATTGCCCAGGAAGCTTTGCTGGAACATTTCGGCGTGGCTAGCCTGGAAGGCTATGGCTGTGCCCGCTTGCCTTTGGCTATAAGGGCCGCCGGCGCATTAATACATTATGTCAAGGAAACGCAAAAGGAAACTCTGCCCCAGCTAAGCAAACTTGCTACCTACTCCACAGATTCCTTTATGACCCTCGATGGCCAGACCATCCGCAATCTGGAGCTTTTTCAGGGCGGCAGGTGGGGAGAAACTGGACACTCACTCCTCTCCGTCATTGACCTGAGCAAGACAGCAATGGGTGGCAGGCTGCTCAAGAATTGGCTGGGACATCCCCTTCTGGACCTCGCCATATTGAACCGGCGACAAGAGGCGGTTGCCTGGTTTCATCAAGATAGTCTGGCTCGCCAGAAAGTCATCTCTCTTCTAGCAGATATCGCTGACCTGGAGAGACTGGTTAACCGAGTGAGTAGTGGCAGAGTCATGCCCCGAGAGTTGATAACGCTTCGGTCTAGTTTAGAAAAGGTGCCGGATTTGAAAGCGGCGATGGCAGACGGGGACGCCATAAATTGGCTAAGCGGCGAACTTAAGCCTTGCCCCGATATTGTGGACTTAATCGCCAGGGCTATTGCCGATGAGCCAGGAGATTTGGAGCAAGGTGGTGTGATAAGGGAGGGTTTCTCGCCTGAGCTGGATGAAATTCGCCGCAATTCCCGGCAGGCGAAGCAATATCTGGCTGGCCTGGAGCAAAGGGAAAGACAGCGTACAGGGATTAAATCCTTAAAAGTAGGCTACAACCGGGTATTTGGCTATTATATCGAGGTATCTCGGGCTAATCTCAACTTAGTTCCCCCAGACTATATTCGTAAGCAGACTTTAGCGGAGGCGGAAAGGTTCTTCACCCCCGAACTCAAGGAGTATGAATCCCTGATTCTCAATGCTCAGGAAAAGATCGCTGACCTGGAGGCTGCCATTTTCCGACAACTTTGCCAGCAGATAAGCGCTGTTGGGGGGCAAATTTTGGCCACCGCCAGAGCCATCGCTCAAATTGACGCCCTTTCCAGCCTAGCTGAGGTCGCAGTGCGCCATGGTTATGTCCGCCCAACGCTGACCAACGAGGATGTCCTAGATATTAAGGGAGGGCGCCACCCTATCGTGGAACAGAGCATAGGCAGCGATAATTTTGTTCCTAACGATGCTTATTTATGTAATAAGGACAATCAACTTATCATACTTACAGGTCCCAACATGTCAGGAAAGTCTACCTATCTCAGGCAGGTAGTCCTCATCATCCTTTTAGCTCAGATAGGAAGCTTTGTCCCTGCCGATTCAGCGAATGTTGGAATTGTTGACCGCATCTTTACTCGCATTGGCGCACAGGAGGACCTAGCTGCTGGCCAATCCACTTTTATGGTGGAGATGACTGAGGCGGCAAATATCCTGAATAACGCTACTCCTCGCTCTTTTATCATCCTGGATGAAATTGGTCGGGGCACTTCCACCTATGACGGGCTTTCCATTGCCTGGGCAGTGGCCGAGTTTATCCACAACCACCCTGAGCTTGGGGCGAAGACCCTTTTTGCCACTCATTATCATGAATTGGTGGACCTGGCTGATATCCTGCCCAGAGTGAAAAACTTTAACGTGGCGGTGGCGGAGGAAGGAGACAAAGTTATCTTCCTACACAAGATTGTCCCTGGGGGCACTGACAGGAGCTATGGCATCCACGTGGCTCAGCTAGCAGGCCTGCCCAAATCGGTAATCGTCCGAGCTCAGGAAGTCTTAGCTGAGCTGGAAAGCCACACTGCTAAAAAAGGCAAAGTCCCTCGCCGTAAAGCATCGCTCCAGATTCCTCTTTTCCATAAAGACTCACTATTGGCTGATGAAATTGCCCGGCTTGATATTGACTCCATGTCTCCTTTGGAAGCAATCACCAAGCTTTATGAGCTCAAGCGAATGACTCAGGCGAATAAGGACTCGCCTTTATGAGACCAGACGCTACTATTAAAGGATAGTGGTGTGGAGCTCTCCCTCCACCTTTGCTTGCACGTGAGCCAGGAAATCGACGCATTCCTTTGCTATTCCCAAGGCATCCAGATGGTAGAGAGAGCGAAGAAAATCTTGCTTTCCATGGGTTACGAATTCGTCAGGAATGCCTAATCGCTTCACTTTGACATCTGATACTTCAGCCTTTTCCAGCAGCTCCAGCACCGCGGCACCAAAGCCTCCGCTAAGAATATTCTCCTCTACTATGACCATCTTTTTGGTGTGGTTGGCTACATCCAAAATAAGCTCTGTATCCAGGGGCTTAGCGAATCGGGCATTAATTACCATGGCATCAATGCTCCCCAGAGCTAAATGTTCCGCTGCTTCCAGAGAAGGCATGACAGTAGAGCCGATGCCTATTATGACTATATCTTCACCTTGCTTTATTATCTCAGCTCTGCCTATAGGAAGTTGATGAAGCTCGGTGGCCAAGGGAACTACTGTTCCCCGACCTCGAGGATAACGAATTGCCATAGGATGCTCTGTATTGAGGGCAGTATAGAGCAGGTCTTGAAGTTCATTCCCGTCCTTAGGTGCGCAAACAATCATATTGGGCATCAAACTAAGATAGGATAAATCAAATATCCCTTGATGTGTTTTGCCATCCTCTCCGACAATGCCGCTGCGGTCGAGGGCAAAAATGACAGGCAGGTCAGGGAGACAAACATCGTGCAATACTTGGTCAAAGGCACGTTGCAAGAAAGTGGAATATATAGCTACAATAGGTATAAAGCCCTGGGTAGCTAGACCGGCGGCTAAGGTAACCGCATGCTGCTCAGAAATCCCTACATCGTAGATGCGTTGAGGATACTCCTTGACCAAAGAGGATAGGCTATTGCCTTCAACCATGGCAGCGCTTATCACTACCACCCTGGGGTTGTTCCTGAGCAGTCCACCAACTGTTCGAGCAAATATCTGACTATAAGTAGGTATTGTACCCAAGTCCTTGCTTTTGGGGGATAGACCGTGAAAGTGAGTGGGATTATCCTCGGCTGGTTTGTAGCCCTTGCCTTTCGTAGTCAAGACATGGACAATGACCGGCTTGTAGTAATTCCTGGCTTGAGTCAGAGCTGTTTCCAATTCAGCAGTGTTATGACCATCTATCGGACCCATGTAAGTAAAGCCAAGCTGCTCCCACATCATGGTGGGCATGACTACCGCTTTTGCTCCTTCCTTAAGACGGCGCAATGCCCACTGCAGCCTCTTTCCTCCAGGCAAGAGAGACAGCAACCGATTCGTCTGTTGCTTAGCCTGTATATAGCCACGGGTCGTTCGCACTACATTTAGCCGCCTGGCTATCGCTCCTACTGTGGGCGAAATGGACATGCCGTTGTCATTAAGCACCACGATAAGCCTTGTGCCCAAATGCCCGGCGTGATTCAGCGCTTCGTAAGTCATGCCACAGGTGAGGCATCCATCGCCGATGACAGCTACCACGTGGTGATTACCGCGAGCAAGGTCACGGGTCAGAGCCATGCCCAAAGCCGCTGAAATGGAGGTGCCACCATGTCCCGTAGTGAAAGCATCGTGAGGACTTTCATCTCTATCAGGAAATCCTGAGAGTCCCTGGTATTGGCGAAGGGAGGGGAATTGCTCCCTTCTTCCTGTTAATAGCTTATGAACGTAGCTTTGGTGTCCCACATCCCAGATTATCTTGTCTTTCGGGCTATCAAATACCCGGTGCAAGGAAATAGTAAGCTCCACCACTCCCAGATTGGATGCTAGATGCCCTCCGTTTTCACTAACCCTGCTTACCAATAACTCCCTGAGCTCGGAACAAAGTTCACCCAGTGCATCCTGGTTCAGCCCCTTAACATCGCTGGGGCCGTTTATTTTGTCCAGTATCTTAGACACCTCACTCTCCCACTTTAGATTATAACAAATTTTACTCTTACGTATGCTCCGGCCGCTAAGTTTGCTGTTCTAAAATCGCAACAGGCGATTTAATATGCCTTTAAATCCGCCTGTCTTTCCCTTGACAGCAGCATAGTCTATCTCGCCAAGCGTCAAGTTGGATATAGCCCTCCACACCCCATCACTCTGGTTGAACATTCCAAACGCCAAACGAGGGAAGCGGACAAACTTTCTTGACATCGTACTCGCTATTCTCAGTTCGGACATTATCTTCCTCTCTACAATCTGTTGGTAATCCTGCAACCCGACCTCGCCACTTACTAAAGAGTTCTCAATCACTGGTGCGGCAAGCTGGGCACTCTGGATAGCGTTATAAATTCCCTCACCCGTTAATGGGTCAGCAAGCCCAGCCGCATCCCCCAGAAGCAAGGCTTTATCTTGCCAAACAAGCCTCCCTTTTGTACACGTTGGTATCAAGTGGCTACTTGACCTGGCGATAGTGTAATCACCCATACTAAGTGAGTTTAGAAACTTTTGATGGCGGCGGTTCAAATATCTTGCCTTGGAGACAAGACATCCAGCTCCAATAGAGAGATGGTTACGCTTGGGGAACACCCAGGCATAACCTCCGGGAATGCACCCCAGGTCTATATGGACCCGTGATTTCCATTTTGCCAGCTCTTCCTCGGGCACAACAATTTCCGACTCTATACCCACGAGATATTCGATGCTCCTTCCCATGCCCAGCTCTCTTGCCACTACACTATAAGCCCCATCAGCCCCGACCACAAGCCGGGAGCGAAAAATGTTGTCAGCAGTGGAAACCTCAACCCAATCAGCGCTCACCTGTATTTGCGTTACCTTTTGACCATCCATAAGCACAGCTCCCAATCGTTGCGCCCTCTTCACCAAAAAATAGTCAAATACATCACGCATTACGGTATATATCAGTGGCTGGCTATGTTGTCCCAGATAAGGTCTGCCCAGCTTAAAAGTAAAGCTAAGCTCGTAGATTACGTCTTCCGCTACCTCGGAGATATCGAAATCCAGAAGTTTTGCCGCCTTGCTGGTGACTCCGCCAGCACAACACTTATAGCGGGGCAGTTTCTCTTTTTCTAAAACTAATACCCTGATCCCCTTCTTGCCTAGCTCGTAAGCCAGTGTCGCCCCAGCCGGACCAGCACCAACAACGATTACATCTTGGATTTGTTTCAAAGACCAAATACCCCTAACAAGCGAAGCAATGCAAACCTATCTCCAATTATATCACCGCTATATAATAAATAGACCTTTCCTGGCAACCTATCTCCCTGCTCCCTCTTACCCTGATAAGGAGGCTGTTCAAAATAGAGAACTGGATTCTTCGCTTCGCTCCGAATGACACCTCGGATGCATATCCATCTTCTTCATAGCCTGGTTTTACTTCCTTCGAAAGTTTTAATCAGGCCAAATCATAATAGTTTTTGGGTTAAATTTTTTGTGATTTAACAACTCTTCTTTCGTTAGATTTTAGATGATTTAAGTCCTTGACATCCCTTTAAAAAAGTGTTATTCTTCTATCCATGTATCACGTGTGATTTATGAAAATGCGAACGAGGTTATTGCTCAGTAAGGCACTGGTATGGCCAGTATGTAGAATACAATGGAGCAACTAACAGTTTCCTCATCACTTACCTCCTTTCTTCTAATATAGCGACGGGAGCGGCTCAAACTCCCGTCGCCACCTCTCTAGTTCGCCCCAACGGAGTGAAGAACTCCGAAGTGACAAGCACCTATTCGACACGGTAGAGACAACAACAAAAGAGCCGACCGTGCCTGCTATTGAGTGGCACGGTCGGCTTCTGATATGGCAGGTATGATGTCCTATACTGGGGCTGGTGTCTCACACACCTTGTACCAATAGGCAAGCTTCTCCGTATAACGCAGCACACTACACTTCCCTAGTTCTGCCATATGTCCCCCGTAGCTTCAACTACCCAAACAATGGGGTCAACCAGGAGCTCCCTGACCAGGGTCCTCAAAAGCTCATTTCCGGCTATGAAATCCGCGACAGGGGGGCTAAGCTGGTAGTACAGGGCGACAAATTGAGAGCCCGCGGTGCTTTCCAGCAACACGACATCCCGAAACTCTCGCAACACATCGATCTGTTCAGCGGTGGGAGTCCCGTAGGCTGCGGTGGCAATAAAACAACCCTCGGAGGGTGGTAGAGATGATCTGTCTGTGGTGAATTGAAGGGTAGTACCTTCAATCACAGTGTCATTATACTTAAGCCGGGCTTTGAAATCATACTCGGTGTTGGAGCTAAGCCCGGTGAGCGGCGCGGCGTAGGTGCCATCTACTTCTTTAGACACCCAATCAGTAGAGGACCAAGCCGAGCCGGTGGACTTCTTGTAGGCAAAGCATACTTTCACCGGGCTAAAGTCCCCCACAGTATAGCTCATATTCAGTGTGGCGCGGAGCGTGCTGACCCCGGTGGCGTCTTGTGTGGTAACCGTCGGATACACTGTAGGCGGCACCTCCTTGAAGTTGGCGGTGACAGTTACATTTTGAGCCGGCATGGTGAAGATAGTCTCCGCGGCATTCGCATCGTCGAATCCACCTGCTGGCGCCGTCCACTCAACAAACTGGTAGCCCCCCGCGGCTTCCGCTTTTATGCTGACTTCTGTACCTTCTGCGTAAGGTGATTCATTGGTCAAATCAGTCGCCGTGCCACCTTCCTCAGGGTCTGCTGCCATGGTGAGGTCATATATCGCTACAAAAGTCCAGTCCTTAATGGCAGTGTCATATACTGAGGGATTGCCTGTCACTTCACATTTTACCGTGCTTGTTCCAGGTACGCTGGAGGTAATCACGGCATCTGCCTCGCCATCGGCATCGGTAACACCCTCCGGAGTGCCAGAGAAGGAGCCCACGCCGCTTATGTTCCAGGTCACAGCCACACCTTCCATCTCATAGCCAAATTGGTCATAGACCGTGGCCGTGAGGTTATGGGTCGTGTCCACAGGGTTAGTGTCTGTCTCGGGCAAAAGCTCTAATGTCGTGGCTTCAGGGGTATAAGTCCAGTCCTTGGTGGCAGTGTCATATACTGAGGGATTGCCTGTCACTTCACATTTTACCGTGCTTGTTCCAGGTACGCTGGAGGTAATCACGGCATCCGCCTCGCCATCGACATCGGTAACACCCTCCGGAGTGCCGGAGAAGGAGCCCACGCCAGTTATGTTCCAGGTCACATCCACACCTTCCATCTCATAGCCAAATTGGTCATAGACCGTGGCCGTGAGATTATGGGTCGTGTCCACAGGGTTAGTGTCTGTCTCGGGCAAAAGCTCTAATGTCGTGGCTTCAGGGGTATAAGTCCAGTCCTTGGTGGCGGTGTCATATACTGAGGGATTGCCTGTCACTTCACATTTTACCGTGCTTGTTCCCGGCACGCTGGAGGTAATCACGGCATCCGCCTCGCCATCGGCATCGGTTGGGCTCTCCGGAATGCCAGAGAAGGAGCCCACGCCGCTTATGCTCCAGGTCACAGCCACACCTTCCATCTCATAGCCAAATTGGTCATAGACCGTGGCCGTGAGGTTATGGGTCGTGTCCACAGGGTTAGTGTCTGTCTCGGGCAAAAGCTCTAATGTCGTGGCTTCAGGGGTATAAGTCCAGTCCTTGGTGGCGGTGTCATATACTGAGGGATTGCCTGTCACTTCACATTTTACCGTGCTTGTTCCAGGGATGCTGGAGGTAATCACGGCATCCGCCTGGCCATCGGCATCGGTTGGGCTCTCCGGAGTGCCGGAGAAGGAGCCCACGCCAGTTATGTTCCAGGTCACATCCACACCTTCCATTACATTATTAAATTGGTCACGAACCGTGGCCGTGAGGTTATGGGCCGTATCCACAAGGTTTTCGTCTGTCCCGGGGAGAAGCTCTAAGGTAGTGGCCACAGGTGTATAAGTCCAGTCCTTGGTGGCGGTGTCATATACTGAGGGATTGCCTGTCACTTCACATTTTATCGTGCTTGTTCCCGGCACGCTGGAGGTAATCCCGGCATCTGCCTCGCCATCGGCATCGGTTGGGCTCTCCGGAGTGCCGGAGAAGGAGCCCACGCCGCTTATGCCCCAGGTCACAGCCACACCTTCCATCTCATAGCCAAATTGGTCATAGACCGTGGCCGTGAGGTCATGGGTCGTGTCCACAGGGTTGCTGTCTATCTCAGGCAAAAGCTCTAATGTCGTGGCTGCAGGTGTATAAGTCCAGTCCTTGGTGGCAGTGTCAAATACTGAGGGATTGCCTGTCACTTCACATTTTACCGTGCTTGTTCCAGGCTCGCTGGAGGTTATTACGGCATCCGCCTCGCCATTGCCATCGGTGGTCGTGTCTTGGGAGACAAAAGACCCAGGGCCACTTTCTATAGTCCAGGTCACAGCCACACCTTCCATCTCATAGCCAAATTGGTCATAGACCGTGGCCGTGAGGTTATGGGTCGTGTCCACAGGGTTAGTGTTAGACTCAGGGAAAAGCACTAGAGTGGTGGTCACAAGCTCAAAGTTGGCGGTGACGGTTACATTTTGAGCCGGCATGGTGAAGGTAGTCTCCTCTTCATCCGCATTATCGAATCCACCCGTTGGCGCCGTCCAGTTCACAAACTCGTAGCCCTCGTTGGCTTCTGCTTTTATGCTGACTACAGTGCCTTCTTCGTAAGGTGATTCATTGGTCAAATCAGTTGCCGTGCCACCTTCCTCAGGGTCTGCTGCCATAGTGAGGTCATATATCGCCACAAACTCGGCTGTTATTGAGTAGTCGCTGTCCATGGTGATGTTGGTCGAGGCGGCGTTGACATCGGCAATAGTGGTCACACCGCCAGTCCACTCGTCAAACCGGTAGCCAGCATCTGGAGTCGCCACCAGGTCAACCACTGTTCCCTCGTCATAGGGAAACACTCCCTCACTAGGCTCGGTTACCGAGCCTCCTCCTGTGCTGCTGGTGGTGAGGTCATACTGAACCGGTGCTGGTCTAACCGCTATGGTAAGTGTCCGCCACGCCCACGAGGTTTCGCCCTGGGTAACCTGGAAAGATGCCGTGCCGGTGACACCGGCAGTTGCTTGAGTTGCATAAGCGGCACCACCAGAGCAGTGCCCTGTGGCCCCAGGTACACAGCCCGGCCTGCTACTTTCAACAGTGATACCGGTGTGTTCATCGGGGTAGGTGGCATTCCAGGCATAACATGAATCATAACCAAAAATCCGCAAAACCAGAGTGTCAGCGACGGTAGTGGTAACATCAGGGCAGATTGGTAACATATCGTTGGCGCCAGTGTCAGAATCCCAGACATAGATTGGATTGTCCGGATCATGCCCAGTAATGCGGATGATAAAGGCATATACCGTCTCTAAAGTAGTCCAGGTCCACTGATATGAACCCGGCTCACTATCCCCGGCAATCAGGTACCACGCACCTAATGTACATCCACTGGGATACTCACCAGCCCCACTCCACCCGACATCTATTAGCGTCCAATCTGTGGGTCCGGTAAACTCACCAGAAGTATCGCCGTCGGTGATTACGACGCCAATGAGCAAATCACCACTGGCAGTTCCCGCCGGCTTGGCAACCTCGATTAAGGTTACATCATTGGCGCTTTCCACGTTGCCACTTCTAGCGTAAGTAAATTCTTCGTAGCTTGCGTCGGCAATTACTGGCACCGCCGACACCAGGCTCACCACCAGCACCAGTGCAGACAGGATGACAACGATTTCTCTTTTCATCTTTCCCTCCCTTTACTACTTCTGTCTATATTCCCTATCGCTCCCTCGACCCGGAGTATCACAGCCTATCCACCGCACAATTTCCACTCCCACAAGCAATCACCCCCTTTTACGACACAAGGTCAGTTAGCAACTCAAATAGTCATTGCGCGCAAAGCACGGCAATTTCCAGAGATTGCTTCAGTGAGTTCCCTCGTTTGTGCTCGCGACGCCTCGCAATAACGCACGGCAACTAATAAACAGCCTCCGCCACACAAATGCCCCTTCGTGAGTATCTACTTTTACCAAAACCTGCCCATCAAACTCAGCAACCGTCTCTCACCCATACTAAGCCCCTTTGCTACCTGAGTCGGGGTCATCTGGCTGGCCACACTCATAAGTGCAATCGTATATGCTCTAGTAATATAAGAATAACACGTATGAATATGGGAACGCTTCCCATAAGAATAACAACCCTGTTAAAAAAAGTCAATACCCCGATTTGACACGTACCTTGTGCCTTTCAACTCTATTATGTATACCATTTAATTTATTCATTGCTTAAATTCCCTTGAGCTCAGGTTGTTCGTACTTCTACCCAATTCACCCAAGTTAAACGGCTATGTGGAGCGAGCACACCTGACCCATCGTCTTCGTCAATCTTTGGGCTACCCCACGCCTCAGGAGTGCCTTGAGTGCTATTTGCAAAAAAAGGAGGTGACGCATCATTAAGGTACTGGACGAGGACAGGTATTGGCAGAAGTAATCAGGTAAATGGTATTATTTCCAGTGACATGGCAGCCTTAAGCTAGGGGGATGTTACCGGCAAGAAAACGGTACGTAAGGAGATATAATGATGAAAGCGAAGTATACCTCGCCACGTAATTCCACAGATTCTTCACTGAATCCGTCGCTCAAGCAGGCTGAGGAGGCGCTTCAAGCCGAGCATAATAAGCTGCTATCACTAATGGATGCCATGGAATACATCGTCACCATACAGGATACAGAATATAACATTATTTATCAGAATGAGGCGTCGAGGATAGCTTCTGGTGGTGACCACCTCGGGGAGAAGTGCTACCGGGCCTATGAAGGCAGAGAGAAGGTGTGTGACGGGTGCCCGGTAGAAGAGGCATTTAAGGATGGCAAGTCACACACCACGGAGAGGATGGTGGTAACGCCTTCGGGGGAGGTTACCTTCTGGGAGAATACGGCTAATCCCGTTAGAGACTCCGCAGGTAAGATTGTCTCCTGCCTGGAGCTAGCCCGGAACATTACCGAGCGCAAGCAGGCGGAGGAGAAACATCGGATAATAATAGCAACAGCCCCTGACGGTTTTTATGTCCTGGGTCTAGGTGCTAGATTGCTAGAGGTCAACGCTTCATACTGTAAGATGATTGGTTATACTCGTGAAGAACTGCTTAAGATGTCCCTATCTGATATTGAAGCGGTAGAAACGCCCGAAGAGTTTGCTAAGCATAAAGAAAAGGTAGTGGCGCAGGGTTACGACTTTTTTGAGACCCAGCATCGACGTAAAGACGGGAAGCTGATTGATGTTGAGGTTAGCGCAAATTACATTGATGTGGAGGGCGGGCAAGTAGTCGTATTTGTGCGGAATATCACCGAGCGCAAGGAGGCGGAGCAGGCTCTTATAGAAAGCGAAGGAAAATACAGAACTCTGGTTGAAAATATTCCACAGAAAATATTCTTTAAGGATAAGGATTCAGTTTACATCTCCTGCAATAGCAATTTCGCCAAAGACCTGCAGCTAAAGCCCGCAGAGATCTCGGGGCATACAGATTATGACTTCCATCCCAGGGACCTGGCCGAAAAATATAGAGCAGACGATAAAAGAGTGTTTGAGTCGGGGAATACAGAAAGAATTGAAGAGAGATACATCGAACACGGACAGGAAAGGACCGTGGAAACATTCAAGACCCCGTTCATAGATGAAAGCGGCAAAACTGTCGGTGTACTGGGCATTTTCCATGACATCACCAAGCAAAAAGAAACGGAGAGACAGTCACACGAGCGCGAAATAGCCGCGGCACGGGCGCAAGAGCTAAGTAAATCACACCAGCGCCTTATCAACGCTCAAGAGTCCCTGCGTAAAGACATTGCCAGTCAGCTTCACGGGACGGTGCAAAGCCGGCTTATATTACTGGAGCATAAGATTGCAGGGCTTGAGGCCAGGGCCCGGTCAAAGCGGATGACCAAGGAGCTAGCTGACGTCCGCCAGAGACTTGAGGAGCTGCAAAACGAACAAATACGGCCTATCAGCCATCGCCTTTTCCCTTCCATCTTACGCCTGGGAATAACTACCGGCTTGGAATCCCTAATAGACGAGTATAGCGCCAAGCTACCTGTTGATTTGCAGGTGAGCAAAAAACTGAGAGATAGAGAGCAAGCGAATAGAAAGCTTATTCCAGATAATGTGAAGCTGGCGCTGTATCGCATTGCCGAGGAAGCCTTGACCAATATCTCCAAACACACGCCGGCGGCGAACAATATAGTGGTGAAACTGTCGCTGGTTGATAGTCGAATATTGCGCCTTAAGGTGAGGGATGATGGTCCTGGCTTTAATACAACAAGCCCTTCAACCGGTATTGGCCTCTTGCTGATTTCGGACTACGCAGCGGCGGCGGGAGGCAGTTGCACCATCAAGAACATTCCCGGCAAGGGCACACGGGTTACGGCAGAGCTGCCTCTTGCCGGACTTGAAACAGAACAGTGACAGGAAGGTCAGCCTTTGGAATAAAGGCCCGGCGCCCTCTTGCTAGGCTAGTCTGGAAGAGAAACGGTAGTTGTGCGAGCTTGGCACTATTGTCTTAATGCCGGGAGGTACGTCCTGATATATTAGG
>Ga0307376_10004635_pt1 | contig 12534 bp, 20 predicted proteins | sample TR2MG_FD_202536 | JGI IMG/M metagenome (GOLD analysis project Ga0307376, IMG submission 202536) | Soil microbial communities from Risofladan, Vaasa, Finland - TR-2 | ecosystem: Environmental > Terrestrial > Soil > Coastal area > Acid sulfate soil | place: Finland: Risofladan, Vaasa | collected... | reverse complement strand
CGACCTACTGGCGCCTCGGTCGCTCTGACCGCTGAGCTACTGGCCTAGGGCGCCCTGCATCTGCACAGTACACGCACCCTACCCATGTGCCAAGGGGGTGTCTGTAGCAAACTTCAACGAACGAGATCGTTGGCGGCCGGCAGCGGCGATAGCCACTTGCGGCGCATGGGCAGGCGGTCTGTCTTCCACCACAGCAACACCCTGGTGCAGTCGCCTCGAAGTATCCGTCTGGCCTCTTCCTCGTAGTCGTAGAACCTCGGGCAGTCCGAGTTCCGGCAGTAGCGCCAGCGCGGGACTCGGTGGTGCACGTGGCCAGTGACCGGTCCGAATGCCGATGCGAATCCTGGCAGTGCTTCCAGCGTGATGTCGCGCATCACCTGCCGCGCCTTCGACTCTACTTCCTCGTCAAAGGTCGGTCCGTACTGCGCTCCACAGGTCTTGCACGCAAAAGGCCGCGCGATGCGCGGCCAGAGGGTCCATTGCTTCTCGAGCGGGACGGGTGGCACGCGTCAGTGTACCTGCTCGCCACCCTCTCGGTCGCACTCGTCACACATGTCGTGCCAGCCTGGGGGCGGGAGGTCTTTCTCCATGAATTCCTGGTGAAGCAGCCCGAGCAGGTTGGAGTTCTGCACCACCATGGCGATTCGGTTCCAGTCAAAGGGCGCCTTCTTCTTTTCGGCGGCGGCATCCCGGACCCACATTCGGTAAAGAAGGGGTGGCATCGCTGCTCCCCAGACTGCGCCGATCGCCATTGACTTGGCCGCTATCGCAAGGCGTTCTTTGAGGCTGATTTTCCGCGTCGAGGATGACATCGGAGGGATTGTACCACCGTCAGCCCAGACTTTGACCTAGGGTTGGGACGCAATGACGCTATCGAGCGTCTTGAGCGTGTCCGGGCCGGGGAGTCCATCAACAGGGCTGAGGCCATGGTCATCCTGGAAGCCCTCGAGCGCAAGGGCCGTCGCATCGTTCCAAGTCCCGTACGCGCTCTCGAGGTAATATCCCAGCCACGCGAGATCGTATTGCAGCGCCTGCATGTCCTCGCGTGAAAAGGCACCAAACCCCGACGTTCCGCCATCACAGTGGTCGGGTGAGGAGTTTTCGTTGGAGGACACTTGGTCCGAGCTGCCTTCGGAAAGGAGAAATAGGCTGGCGGCGACCAGGGCGGGCAGAAGGCTTGGCATGCCTAGAGCAGTCCTGACAGGACGTCTCGCCACACAGCAGCATTCGCCGCCGCGAGGCGGTGCGCGCCGGCGTCGACAGGGTGGAAATAGACCGGTAGGCCTCGATTAGCCATCTCCTCGTAGTACGCGCCGCCCGCCTCAAAGCTATTGTCGAGGCGACCGTGGACGGCATGCACGGGGACGCCGGGCTCGATGTCCCAAAGGGAGTTGTTACGGGTAGCCGCCACAGGGACGGATGCGGAGATGAGGTGTGGGAACTGGGTGGCAAAGTCGAGCGCCACGAACCCGCCCATGGAATGACCCGTCATCACTGGCTTCCCTGACGTGGGGCGGCACTGCGCAATGAGGCCAACAAACCCGGAAAGTCTTTCGCTGGCCTCTTGGAGGTTCGCGTTCGAGTACGCTGGCCACCAAGCTCTTTCGGACGCTGACCCCTTTTCGTAAAAACCGTTCGGGAGGATGACCCGTGCAGGGACATCGAGGTCTTTGAGCCACTTGACGTGCGCCGTCTTGTCGTAACCCAGCCCGTGGAGGCTGACGATCATCGGCAGGGTCGCGTTCGGATCGGCACCGGCGGTGACGAACTCATCGTAGTTGACGCCATCTAGGTCTCCCCCGCTAGAGGTGATGGCCTGGCACGCTGGGCTGGGTGCCTTACCTTTACGGGAGAGCAGGAGAGCTGCGGCGACTGCCGCCAGGATGGGGACGATGCTCATGCTAATAGCCGTTCCAGAACTTTCCACCGGGGGTGTAAATGCCGACACCGTCAAGGCAGGAGCCAGACTCATAGCACTCGAGCGCCCTGTCTGGAGACTTCCATCGCGCGTTGATGTACGAGAGCATGCCTACGGCCTCATTCCATGCGTCGCCAATCCCGGCACGCCCGTCTGGGTAGTGGCTATCGACGGTCACGAGTATTAGCTGGCCAATCCCGGTAGCTCCCCTGCCCTTCGGAGGGTCTCCTCCGGCACGCAGGTGATTCCAGATAGTCGGCCACTCGTCTCGATTTTCCGTTTTGGCGATGCCTTCGCCGAACTCGAAGTTTGGCCGACCAACCCATCCACCGGACTCCTTGGTCAGGAGCTTTTGGAGAGAGTAGCTGCGCGCCCAGGACTTCGGGACGCCGAGATGGACGGCAGCGGCTTCGAACAGCTCAATCTGCTCGGCACTCCCTGGCGGGTAGACCTCAAGGTTGAATCGGCTGGAACGCCCCTTTTTTCTCTTGCCCAGTAAAAGGGGCACGAGCAGGAGCAGTCCGAAAATCGGGTCCATGCCCGAGTGTATCAGGTGTAGGTCGAGGACTGGAAGCGGGCGATGTAGTCGGAGACCACCTTGAGGAAGTCGACGACGGCCTGCGTGCGCTTGAGGTCTTTGATGGGGACCGGGATGCGCTCTGGGCCCACAAGGACCTTCTGTGTTTCAACAAAGCGCTTGAAGGCAAGCGCGCCCGACCCCTCGATCTTCTTCATGTGCGCTTCGTCGTCAATAGAATTGCCCAGTAAGTTGTAGTGGACGAGCGACATGATGCTAACCCCAGCGGTGGCAGCAGCAGCCACGGGCACCGCCACCGGAAGCGCAGGCATCAGGTATAAACCCACGTATAGGAGCCCAATACTGCTTCCTACATGGGCGATATCCGCAAAGGCGTCTGCAAAATAGTCGTAAGCGGACTTATCAACTGTGAACTCTGGTGCGCCATCCGACTTCGTGGCTAGCCAACCCGAGGTCCGGCGCCCGTTGAGCCACTTGTCCAAGGTGGCGTAGCGCCAGGTCGCCCCGATATCGAAGTCAGAGAGGGTGGCGTTGAAGACGACCTCGTTGGCAGATCCAAAGGGCGGTACCGCTTTCAGCTCTGCTTCGGAGTAGGCCTGGCCCGAACCCGAGCCCGAGCCCCCGCTGCCACTGTCACCGCTGCTGGAGCCGGTCATCTGATTGAGCTTGGCCTGGGTCATCGGCCCCGGCTTACCGTCAGCCTCGAGCCCGACGGTCCCCTGAAAGGTCTTGACGGCATTGAAGGTGTTTCCGCCCGCTTTCCATTTTCCGTCAACGGCGCCCGGGTTGAATCCCAGGGTCAAAAGCTGCTCCTGAATGACCTTCATCTTCGCAATCGAGACGTTGGAGTATCCTGAGGAGCCGGTCGAGCCACCGCTGCCACCGCTACCACCGCTGCCGGCGGGCCCGCCCCCGACGTCAGCCTCGCTGCCCTCATCAATCGTGGTAGGGGCCGACTTCTTTTTCCCCTTCAAAAGGAGAAGGGCGCCAATGCCAAGGATAATGGGAAGGGGGCTCGATGCCATGCCCGAGTGTATCAGCTGTAGGTCGAGGCTTGGAAGCGGACGATGTACGCGCCAACAACACCCAGAAAGTCGGTCACAGCCTTGGTGCGGACCAAGTCAGCAATAAGGACCTTGGACCTGTTGGGGCCGACGAGGACATAGTTGGTCTCCGTAAAGCGCAAAAGCGCGAGGGCCCCGGTCTGCTTGATGTACGACTCTTTTTCGGCGCTCATGTCGTGGTCGAAGTACTTGGCGCCGGCATAGCCGAGGGCTGCAGTAGTCACGACGGCGGCGGTGCCAATGGGCGAGGCGACCAGGATGCCCTTGAGGAAGAGCAGACTCATGGCCGAAAGCCCGAGTGTCGCGCCAAGTCCTGTAGCTGCGACGTCACGGAGCCCGCTGAGCGCCTCTTCGAGGAACGATTCTTGACTGCGCTGGTCCGACGAGGCGTAGTAGGAGGGAGCCTCGTTCGATTTGGTCTCCAGCCATCCATCAAGTCGCCGCACATTGAGCCACTTGTCCAATGTGGCGTATCGCCAGCTCGCCCCGACAGCAAACTCCGAGAGCGCCGCGTTGAATACCACCTCGTTGGAGGCCTTGAACGGCGGAAGCGTCATGATGGCGTCAATCTCCGCGTCGCTGGCACCGCTGGCGGGGGCGTCAGGCACCGGTGCGCCGCCCGAGACAGTCCCGTCTTGGTGGGTGTTTGTCACCGGGGTTGGCCCTTCCCACGATTTTTCATCCCCAGTAGTAGCCTTCTTGCTGCTTTTGCTTTTCATGACAAGCAAAGCGCCACCGGCGAGGAGAAGGGGCAAAGGACTCTTCATGGCGACAGTGTACCAGCAGGAGGGTCCTGCTGGTAGTCGGCCGGCAAAATGTGAAAAGCTTGGATGCCGGCGCTGAGCAGCGCCTCTTAGCAGCCTGTTTCCGTGCGGTATCAGGTCATCTCGGTCTTGAGGACCTTGATGACCCCCTCGAGTCGCTCGGCGAGCTTCGCAATGCGTCCGTTTGCCGAAGGCGTCGTCGTAGCGGGGTCGCTTCGGAAGAACCAAATGCTGCTCTCAGTATCGGGGGTCGTAGCCATCACCGCACCGATGTACCGCCCGTCGTTATTGAGCGTCCGCTGGTCCTGGTAGATGTCGTAGCCGTAGGCGAAATCTACGGCGTTCTCCGACCCGCTCGCGCGCTCTTGCTCGACCAAAAGCATGGGCTTTTTGAAGTCCGGGTGCTTGGTGATCTCCATCAGTTTCGTATCGATGACGAACAAGGACGTGTCTTCGGCGGGCACTAGATCGGGCAGTGGAGCCGGGGTTGGCTTGGGCTGAGGCTGGGGGTCGGACTCGTTGGCGGCAATGACCTCTAGCAGGATGGCCTGGGTCTGAGGGCCAGGGCGACCGTCAATCTGAAGTCCGTAGACGGACTGAAAGTTCCGAGTAGCGTTGTAAGTCTTGCCGCCGCGGACCCAAATGCCGTCAATCACGCCGGGGTCGAAACCGGTCTGATTGAGTTGCTTTTGGATGTCCATCATCTTGGCCATGTTGACATCGGCGTATCCCGATGGCCCCGAGTAATCGTTGGGCGTAATCGGTGGCTCGATGAAGGTGCCCTCGATGACGGAGGTGAGCGTCTCACGGGTAATGGGCCCCGGCTTTCCGTCAACCTGGAGGTCGTAGTCGTACTGGAAGGACTTGACGGCACCAAAAGTGGTACCGCCAGACTTCCAGAGGCCGTCAATCTTGCCGGGCTCGTAGCCTAGCTGGGTGAGCTGAGCCTGGATGGTCATCATCCCGCTGCGAGTCACCCCGGAGTAGCCCGACGGGCCCGTGGTGGGCGCGGTCGGCTTCGGCGCGCTGGGCGTACTGAGGTCGTTTGGCGGGGGCAAGCTGTTGGTGCTGCCCTTATCGACGTCATCCAGGGTCTTGGGGACCTTCTGGTCGTCGGCGGGCTCAGTGCCAGGCTTGGTGTCGTCCGCCGCCGCAGGGGCCTTCTCGTCCGTCTTGGGCGCATCCTTCTTTTTCCCCTTCAAAAGGAAAAGGGCGCCAATTCCAAGGAGAATGGGAAGGGGGTTGGTGGCCATGCCCCGAGTGTACCAGGGGTCTGGAGCAAGGTCTTCTACTCGTCGATTTTGGTCGGGGGCGCCGTCTCGCGCTCTAATGAGAGGCGACCGCGCGTGGTGGCCCTGCATGCCTTTCGGTGAAGCATTCCAGCCAGGTGCATGATGGCCGGGATACCTAGGATGCATGCCGCGACTGCCCATGGGACCGCACTTGGGTCGGCCGTCACAAAATTGACACGGGCGAACATAGCTATGGTTGGGAACATCGACCAGCTGATGATGACTGCCGCTACCACCATATCCTCTGTGACAGATTCCTCGTCACTTTCCCACTGTAGGGAGACACCCCTTCTGAACGAGGCCCAAGTTCCAGGCGTACGTCGGTAGTCAGTGTCCTTTGGTTCAGGTCGGTAGCTCATCGGTCTTAGTACTCCGAACAAGCGACGAAGCCGACGCCGAAGGCCTCTGCAGCACGGAGCATGCTCCATTCCTCATCATTGTCCGGGTGGTTGAACGAAAGCAGCCTGGCCTCTTGGGACGTAAGGCGGGATACATCAAGGTCCGCTATGTCGGCGTCGCTAATTCCCTCCGTTTGGAGCTGCTTGAAGTGCGAGGCAAGAGCGTGAGCCGTGGATTTCTCGTAGTACCAATACTCCGCCCCGCAGTAGATCTGGTAGACGCTCAAGGATTCGTCGTGGGCCAAAAGGGGAAGGGCGACCTGTGGTTTTTCACTTTGATTTCGTGCCATGTTTTTCCTAGTGCCCAGAGCAGTAGATGAGTCCGGCGCCATGCTGAGCGCAGTCGTATAGGTTCGCGCAAGAGGATCCGTGCTCTTCACACGCCATGCTCACCTCCCTTGCACCGTCCGCGTCAAATCGGCTTATCGTCAGGTAGGTGAGGCTGAATTCCTCTACTCCTTCGATGTCCATCTGCTCCATGTGAAGGCGGAAGGCCTGATTCATGCTCGTGGCCGAATAGAAGTAGTCCTCGCCGTCGAAAATCTTGTAGACATGATGCTCTCGGACTGCAAGACCGAGGGGGAGGGGCTCGTCGAGAAGACCGGCCTCTAAGCGGGCGACGAGGTCTGAGCCACCCTCTAGCAGGCTAGCGACGAAGTCGGGGCCTTCTGGGACCGTACTGGTTTTTTCACTTTTGTTGCGTGCCATGTCTAAATCTTCCCTCGGAGGACTTGCTTATCGAGCTTCGCCTGTAGTCGAGCCCTTCGTTTAGCTCGCTCACGGGCGTCGTCCCACTGCTTCTGGGTAATCTCGATCTCCCTGGCAGCCTTCCGGTCCGCCACTAACGCCCGCACCTTCGCCCGGAGGGCGGCCAGCTTGGCCTTCGAGGCCTCAGACCTCTCCTCAGCGTAGGGATGAGGTTCTTTTTCGCTTCTGTTTCGTGCCATGAGTGTCTCCTAGACCTTGTCGCCCCACTTGTTTAGCCATGCTGCGGCGTCAATCCTGTCCTGCTCGTGGCGACCTTGGAGCTGGCGGTAGACGTGAGGCTCAGCCTCTCTGAGCGCCGCCTCAGCCCGCGCGGACTCGCAGTACAGGCCGATGAAGTAGTCGACCAGGGCATCGTCACCCTCATCGTAGTGCTCGCCGCCGATGGCGTCGGACAGCTTCGCTGTGAAGGCCTGCGCTTGCTCTTGGGTCAACCCGACCAAAGCCCATGAGATGGATGTGCCCAGGGCCTCTTCGGCCCTTTGTTCAAGTTCGTTTAGCTTCATCGCTCGTCCTCATTGGAGGAGTAGAGCAGCGCTCGCGCGGCCACCTGCTCCCATTCGGGCCAGGCGGACACCCACTCCTCCAGCTCCTTGATGGCTCGCTCGGCCTTTTCGGCCCGTTGCAGCGCCGCGTCCAGTACAGCGTCCTGCGCGGAGACCTCAGACTCGAGGCAGACGATGTCGACCTCGAGGTCGTCCCGAGCCCTGCCTTCCGCCTTGAGTTCTCTGATTAGCTCCAGGCGGCCATCTGCAGTCCGGGCCCGCTCTAGGCGTCGGACTGCTTTGAGTAGGCTCGATGCCTCCTCACGCTCATCCCACACGCCGTGGCAATAGCCGTTTGGCGAACAGACAGGCACCCCCTTCTTCTTATGGTAAGGGTGCATCTCGAACTGCACGCGGCAGATAGGGCAGGTCGACAGGCTGTCGCTACTTGGCATCGCCATCCCCCCGTGTGAGGGCTTCGACCTCGAGGTCATCCCACGGAAAGAGCCCATCTGGGCAACCTCTCTTGTGCCTGCCAACCCGGTAGATGGGGTCGGTAATGGCGACATTGCAGACGGCGCACTTCAAGCCGTGTCCCGGCCAGTCATCCGGTACTGCGCGACCGGCCTTACTTTTCATCGTCGGCAGCCTTGTCCGAGAGGTGCTTGGTCGCATGCGCTGTGAGCCAAACGGCCAGCTTGATCTGCGCCTCGGGACTCAGAACCGCAGGGTTGTGATAATCGGTCGTATTGAGGTGGAGCACGCCGTTGTCTCGCTCCCGAAAGCTGAGATTGACGCCCGGTGGGCCCTCGATGGGGCGCCCGAGGGGTACAGTTCGCCTACCCATTAGTTCGTTCCTTCTTGGTTCATGTTCGTCTTTCGTAGGGCGTAGACCACTGGGCAATCTCGGTGCGCACCGCGGACTCCGAGGCGTGAGCGTCCTCGGGCATGTTCAGCTCGATAAGCGTAAGGCACTCAAGTACCGCGCCCTGCATCCATGCGACGGCAGCCCACTCGTGCCCCCACAGGGCGTAGTACCTCGGAGTGAACCCGTGCTCCTCGCAGGTGCTCCAGTCACCTGTACGGACCCCGCAAGTCGTGCACCGCATCTCCATCCCACTAGGCCTGGGCCTAGTGGGCCTAGTGGGCGCTAGGATCCTTGGGGCACGACCACCCGTCTGCACTTCGTGCAGCGGCGCCTGTTGTTCAGACCTGTTACGAGCCACTCCCTTCAGTTAGCACGCCCTCTACACCCACCGCAAGGCACCTGATAGCGCAAAAAAGGAGCAGCCGCTGAAAAAACAGCAACTGCTCCTGAGGGCGGGCCCTAGTCGGCCGACGAGTAGGGGTTGACGCGCCCTGACCGAAGGGCGAAAATGGGGGATGCCACACCCAGGCCCATCAGTTCCGTCAGCGCCAACTTACCCACCCATTAAACCGCCAAAACTAGGAGAAGAGGACTATCGCGTAATGTCGATGCTCCCAATCTTTGCTAAGGGAGCGGCGAAATTCTATGGATATGCACCAACATTTTCTGCCGCCCTCGCAGGCATGGACGAGGTCTTCAGATGGTGGTGCGCCAACGGGATACTTCTCGGCAACGAGCCTGACCTTAAGGATGTGGCTGTGGATGTGGCGATCGAGATCGCCTTGCAGGTGGGTTACGAACAGAGCGACATCAACGCGCACCTGCCGGTAATGCTGCAAAAATGGGCGAGCGTTCCCTGCAAGAACCCATCTTTTGGTCGGGGGACGACCCCCCGTGCTACGAAGAACGACAGGATCAACAAGATCAAGAGCCCCCAGGCATGCAACGCGGCGGGCTACGTCTGGAACCCAGGCTGGAATGCTTGCGTCCCAGTTGAGGCTGAGGGGCAAAGCCAGCCGGTCCAACGCCGGGTGGGCTCGTCTGCCTACCGCTTTTCGGGCCCGCAGGGTCTGGCTAGCGACCGTTGTGGGCCCGGCTGCTTCCAGGTCCCCCGCACGGGAGGTGGCTACCACTGCTTTTGCGACCTAGAGCAGCAGAAGCGGGTGGGCCTGAAGACCGCACAGGCAGCCGGGTCCCGCACCAGCGGCGGTCGTGCTAGGCAAAGCCAGCCGGTCCAGCGTCGATTCTCGAGCTACAGACGATAGAGGAAACAGGCGAAGTCCGACTTTAACGCAGGAAAGCCATCTGGAACCGGCGCACACCTTTTGGTGAGGCTCGTTCCTAGATGGCTTTTCTGCGTGTGGTACTAGGCGTTGGTCTTGGGGATGTGCTCAGCCACCAAGGTCGACGCCGTAGTCCGCCAGGTCGTACTTCTGGGCGATCATTGACATCATGTTGCCAATGGCCAGGTGGATGCCTGGGTACTTGAACTTGAAGTCGTCGATAGCCTTTGTGTAGCCGTCGTATTCAGCTCCCTGATTTTTCCCCCACCACCGATCGTAGGAGGGGTATGACTTCTCTAGATCGCTAAGCGGGATGTCGCATAGGGCGGTGTGCTTCCAGAAGTTCCCGGCGACTAACGACAAGGCGATCTCTTCCAGTTCGACACCTTTTTCGAGGCAGACCTTGATCTTCTCATCGTGCCTACTCCACCACTGCTCATCTAAGCGGCCTCGAGCCATGACTGGGTGCAAAACTCCCGATGGCACCCCGAATTGTTCGAACACCTTCACTTCGGGTACTGCGGTAGCGTCGAGGTACATCATTTGACGAGTATATGCGAAGACGACCCCCAGGCCCTCCGCAGTGCGCGCTGGTCCCAGACCCATGTACTGGGGTAGCCATGGTGTCATGCCTTGCCCAGCCCATGATTCTAGAGATTTTAGATTCTGTATGGAATCCAACGAAAACGCGATCCTCTGACCTGTGAGGAAGTAGGCGTAGTCCAGAGCAAGCTTCTTAATTCGATCCTCGATGACCAAGAAAGGTTCGGCAACAGCAATCGGCGGGAAGAGCCACTGCGCCGTGCTTGGAAGCATGGCGTCCAGCTTTGCCTCGTACTGCTGCACCCGGCCCGCCATGGGGACTGATAGGGACGAGATGAGTTCAGTGTAGGATTCGACTTCTGCATTATAGGAGGTCGAATCGGGGGTTGCAGGTGTCACCGATGCACCAAAATGCCTGATGATAAAGGTTTCGGCGATCTCGATGGCGTTCTCGCCTTCGACCTCCAGCAGGGTGGTGATGGCGACAAAGGACCCCATCGCCATTACCCAGCGAAGCCATAGGGGGCCATCCTTGATGATTTGGCGAAGATCTTGACCCTCCAGGGGTACGATAGGGCAGCCCTTCGACTGTAAAAAGGCGTCAGCAAGATCCCACGCTAGCTGGATCCGGTCGCCCTCGGTGTCCCGGAGCTGTTTCTGGGCCATTTTCAGGTCTTCATCACCTGTGTCCTGGTCCCAGAGCGTAACCTCGAGGTCTTTGTACAGAACGCTCGCGCTGTTGAACTCCTGTCTCAGCGCGAGCGGGGCGCTATCGGAGAGGAAAGACCTCATCAGATCAGCTGCGGCTTGCGGGTACCCACCCTTCTCAATGTTCTTTTCTTGTAAAAAGGACTTCGGGCTGCAGCTGGACGCCACAGTCTTTGAGCTGCTCGCTGGCTTGCGCTTAGATAGGGCCTTGAGGCCAAGCGCTCCGGCAATGAGCAGGATTGGTAGTGGTATAGCCATCGCAGGTCCAACTGTACCAGTAGGCTCTACTGGCCGTCGAGCCTACTGGCTTTTCCGCGTGAGTACTAAGCGGTGGTCTTGGGGATGTGCTCGTTGAGCAGGTCCCGCAGGGTCGCATCGAGGTGGCTGATGTTCTCAGCTACCATCTCGTGGGGCACACCGGCAGCCGTGACGATGACTGGGAGGCCTTGGGTGTCGGTGACCTTGACCACCTCAAAGGGGATGTCAGGGCGCTCCTTGGCGTACTTGATGACGATCTCGACGGCTTGATTGACCTGGGCCTCGCTGAGGTCCGTACCCAGTGAGACACGGGCGCCTGTAGCGTAGCCGCCAGGGATGGCCGCGAGGCTCACGTTGCTGGGGACCGTCGTGTCGCTCCCCCCGGTACTGCTCCCCTTCTTCTTCATCAGAAACAGGGCTGCTGCCCCGAGGGCCACAATAGGAAGAATGCTCTTTGCCATGGTCCCCCGAGTGTACCAGAGGGGCTGATACTCACAGGAAGGATTTTCCTGGTTACCAGATGAACTGGTCGGAGACGCCCATCGCGGCGAAAACGTCAGGGTCAAACCGCTCCCATGCCGCTGCGAATCCTGGTTTGTCGTCGTAAAGCTCAATCCACGCCTCGGGGTTTTCGTTTCCGATTGCGTCCGAATAGACTCCTGGTCCAGGGACATAGGGGATCGACGCTGTGGTCTCGGCGAGAGGATGGGCAGCGACGTATGTCAGCCACAGCCATACGTCGATAGGCCGAGGCGCCTCTCCGGGTCGCTGGACGGCGAGGGTCGAGAGGAATTGCGGATTAGACAGTGCGGAGTCGATCCGGGCCTGAGTGAGGAATTCGGGGCCAACGAACAGAACATCTGAACTCCCCGGGTCGATGACCATTGAAGTGAGAGCCTTGGCGCCCAAGGACAGAGCTTTGCGTCTACCTTGAGCATCAGGACGCAGGAGCGCCAGAACTGCTGGACCACGGACAACCCACTTGGGTCCTACCCGGGCCAGTTGACCGTAGTAGTTCGACACCGGAAAGCTCTGAAGAGCCTCCTTGTTTGCCCCGCGTACATTGATGATGCCGTCGCCGCCGTCGACCGTGCTCCATTCCTCACCAGCTTGCAGATGCGGTAGTGACACCTCGGCCTCGATCCAAGATCTCTGCCAATTTCTGGTGAAAGACCTAGTCTCTTCGAGGGTGTGGCTGGCGTAGGGAGCAGCGGCCAGAGCTGGGTAAAGGGCGACTCGAGGCAGAGCGGTCAGGACGGGTGCCTCCTGGGTCATGAGCATGGGGATGCCCCCTGTGCCCCAGGGGTCGCCAGAGAACATCTGAGATGTGTCGACCGTGATGACTTTCTGGTTGAGGTCTTCCCACGCAAGCGGCTTCATCCGGAATTTATACTCGGAGCAGTCGTTGCCCCACGGGCCGTCAGATGCCCATCGTATCCGAATGGTCCCGGCGGTGGCCTCACTCCCGTCCCAATGAAGGACGCGTCCTGGGGCGAGATTGGAGCCGTTTTTAACGTCGACTGCCATGACCCTGCGACCCTCCTTGAGGAAGTCTCTTCCAGGCACTCGGCACAGGGTATCGGGTCTGCGTCCCGCGCTGCGGCTTTTAGCGAGCAGGGCGCCACCGGCAAAAAGGGCAAGGATGGCTCC
>Ga0307376_10004634_pt1 | contig 12535 bp, 14 predicted proteins | sample TR2MG_FD_202536 | JGI IMG/M metagenome (GOLD analysis project Ga0307376, IMG submission 202536) | Soil microbial communities from Risofladan, Vaasa, Finland - TR-2 | ecosystem: Environmental > Terrestrial > Soil > Coastal area > Acid sulfate soil | place: Finland: Risofladan, Vaasa | collected... | reverse complement strand
TAAAAGACGGGGTCAATATAATGGATTTTGTGCCTGGACCCCGCTAAATCTTTATTAGAGATATGTCGATGTTCGCTTGTGATTCCGTTATTTCAGCTCTTCCGGACCGGCAACGTCGTTATGGGGGTGCTCGGACTGTTGATGGGAGTGCTCATTGCTGCTGGAACAGGAATACTAGATCATTGGATGCCTATCGCCTGGGCCTCGCTGGCAGTATTCACATTCATAGCTGGTGGTAATTCCCTGAACGATTACACAGATCGCAATGTGGATAAACTAGCTCACCCGGAACGGCCGCTTCCCTCTGGAAGGATGACCCCGAAACAGGTGCTTAATATTTCCATCGCCTGCTTTCTCATCTCTTTCTTTGCATCATTGGCTTTGAACTTGGAATCCACGATCATTGTTATCCTGGCGATCGTACTCATGCTCACATACGAGGTGCGATTGAAAAAGGACGCCCTTACCGGTAACTTGGAGATCGCCTTGCTGACGGGAATGCTGTTCCTGCTAGGCGGGGCTATCGTCGGTATGATGGAACGCACATACATAATCGCCTTACTGGCATTCCTGGCAATTCTGGGCAGGGAGATCATTAAGGACATCGAGGACATGGAAGGGGACTTCGACCGGTTGACACTTCCCAAGAAGATAGGGGCGAGGAACGCCGGGTATCTGGCCAGCGCGTTTTTCCTGATCGCCGTAGGCCTGAGCCCACTCCCGTATTTGGACGGTATTTTCGGCATCTGGTACCTGGGCGGGGTATTGTTCGCCGATGCAACGTTTATATATTGCTCCATAGTTCATTTTCGAAACCCGACAAAAGGACAGAAGATGGCTAAATACGGCATGCTATTGGCCCTGCTGGCCTTCTTAGTAGGGGGATTACTGTGAACGTCAAGGAATACATCATAGAGAAGGTGAAGAAGGGGACCATGCACATGACCTTGCTGGACCCGGCGAAGCAAAGTCCGGAACGGGCCGCTGAGATGGCCACCATCGCTGCGGGGATGGACACCGATGCCATCATGGTCGGAGGCTCCACCGGCGTGACCAGCGAGAACCTGGACGCCACGATACTGGCCATCAAGGAGAAGGTTTCGCTGCCTGTGATATACTTTCCCTCCGGAGCTCACGCCCTGTCTCAACACGCCGATGCCATGTACTTCATGAGCATGCTTAACAGCCTCAGCGTGAACCACGTCATAGGGGAGCAGATGAAAGGCGCCCCCATCATCAAGAAGCTAGGCGTTCCGACGTTGTCCATGGGTTATATTATCATAGAACCAGGGATGAAGGTTGGAGAGGTTGGAAAAGCCAAGCTCATTCCTAGGAACGACCTCAAGACCGCCGCGGCCTTTGCCCTGGCCGCAGAGTACTTGGGCATGGAGTTTGTCTATCTCGAGGCTGGCAGCGGCGCTCCAGAACCGGTGTCCTCAGAAATGATCACCGCGGTGAAGAAGTCAATTTCCGTTCCCTTGTTGATCGGTGGCGGCATTCGTGACGCTAAAACGGCCGAACGGGTGCGCTTGGCCGGAGCGGACATCGTGGTAACCGGAACTGTGGTTGAGAACGGTGAGCTGGGCGAGGACCTTAAGAAACTGATCCACGCGGCTAAGGGGATCGCCTGAATATTTTACACTAACGAGAAAAGTAGCTGGTGCATTCGGGTGTCCGTGGTCAGCTCGGGATGGAATGATAAAGCCAGCAGATTATCTTGTCGAGCCATTACCGCCTCACCTTGATGTCTGGAAAGCACCTGGCAGTCACCCCAGACCTTGGTGATCAAAGGAGCGCGTATGAAAATTCCAGGGAAGGGAGATCCTGATCCGTTTACCATTAACGGTGCCTCGAACGATTCCCGTTGCCGGCCGAAGGCGTTGCGGTCCACCGCCATATCCATCAAAGATAGAAGTTCGGTCCCGGTCTTTTCCGCCTGCTCACCTCCCTCCTTGGCCAGCAGAACACAGCCGGCGCATGTGCCCATTATAGGCGTGCCGTTCCGACCCATGTCGACTATTTCGTCGAAGAGTTGGAACTTACGTAAAAGCTTGGAAATGGTAGTGCTCTCCCCACCCGGGATGATGAGACAATCGATCGATCTAATATCGTCCAATCGCCGTACGGCAATGGCCTGCCCTTTTTTCCCCAATTCGTCCAATGCGATCTGGGACATGTGCAGGTGTTCGGGAACGGCACCCTGAACGGATATGACCCCCACCTTCATCAACAGGCCGATTCGAGGAATGATAGATAATCCTTGTTATGCCAAAGGTCTGCATTGGAGAATATTCTCTTTCGAACGCGCGTTCATCAAAATGATCATGAACTTGTACTCGACCATCTCGAAAAATAAGATGAGGGAACAGGTCCCTCGATATCTGATACCTGGAATTTTCGTTCAATTATTATTCTTTACCACTGACTCCCTTCTTGAGCCCTTTCCCGACACCTTTTGCTGCGCCCCAGCCTTTCTTTAGTCCCTTTCCAACAACTTCCCCGCTCTTTTCGGCGGTCTCTTCGATCTTGCCTTTATTTTCTTCAGACATAATGATCCTTATTTTATTCCCCTGCCGAGTATATTAGATTTTAGGGGATCGTGAATGAGATCGTGATTTGAGAAAAACTATTGCTCGATCGCGTTCTAACCGTCGAATCTCCGTCTCTTGTCCACAATTGGCTTCATCTTGGGGGTGAAATCATTGGAGACCTCCTTCATCTCCACCTCGATGGGATCCAGTAGGTCATTTTCCAGACCGGTCTTGATCTCCTCCAAGGCCAGAATTGCCTCCAGCACGTTCACCTTGCCTTCCTCCATGTCCCCGTTGAACTCCACTGTAAAATGAAGACGGTCCCTGAAGGAAGGCTTATCGAGCACCAGCTGATAGTTGAGCACCCCGCGGACGTTCATTATGGCCTCATCGAACAGCACCGGGAAAATATGCTTTCCCAGACCGATCTTCGTCGCTGAGTCCCGGCGCCCCTTGGGTTTGCCGATCTTACCTATGGTGACGTGACCGCATTCGCATGGCGGTTCGATGTAGTGCGATATATCGTAGGAACGGTAACGCAATAGGGGTGAGCCTTGGAAGCTCAGGGAGGTCCATACCAATTCTCCTTCCTTGCCCGGTGGAAGGCGTTTCCCGGTGTCTGGGTCAATGACCTCCACCATGAAATCGGCCTCATTGATGTGCAATCCCGTTTGTTCCTGACACTCGATCGTGGTGGCCAACCCCATCTCGGTCATGCCATACTGGCTTAGGCATTTGCACCCCCAGGCCCCTTCCATCTCCCGCCGCACGGCCTCGGAGAGCGGCTCGGAGGAGCAGATGATGGCCTTGACGCCCAAAGAACGGAGGTCGTACTTCTCCCGGGCGAGGACCGTGATCCGATAAATGAAGGAGGTGAGACCGATTATTACCCGGGCCTGATTCTCCTTCATGACCCTCATCTGCTCATCGACGTCCACCTCGGAACATACCACCGATTTCAGGCCGGCCACTTTGCAAGCCCCCTCGAGCATCAAACTAGGGTCCCAGGCCACCACCGCCGGGAACATTATGTGGAGGGTCTCGTTGCTCCGCAGCCCGGCGGAACGCAGGGCCGCGGCAATGGAGTCGATGATGTTCAGAAGATCGTCACGGGTGTAGAACAGGCGTTTGTTCTTTCCGGACGTTCCAGAAGTCGAGAAGGTGCGGGCGATCTTGCTTTGTGATTGGCATAGGAAGAGGAACGGTTCCTCGGCCAGATCGTCCGGTTCGGTCAATGGCACCTTGTTCAGGTCATCCATTGTCCTGATCGCCTCGGGGACCACGCCGGCCTCACCGTACTTCTTCTGATAGTAGTAGCTGTTCTGCATCACATAGGCCAACTGTTTGCGGAATCGATACAGCTGGTACTCTTCGAAGATCTTCCGATCTATCTCATCCAATGAACTTCTGCCCAATGCCTTTCTGAACTCCGGGTCCTGCTTGAAGGTGTTTCGCACCTTCAGCTCAACCCAGTCGTGCAAAGGGTTCTCAACGCCTTCTGCCACTTTCCGGGAGGAGAGCTTGGTACGGGCGTAGGCGATGGTGATGCGGCTCTTGATGCTCATCTCCGACTACATGTCCTAATGAGCATATATTTGTTTCAAACCGCAGGGCTATTAAATTAAAAAGGACATCCCTGGGTCATGCCGGACAAGGAGCGGGTGAGGCAGGCCAGAGAGTTCCGTTCACTGCTGAATCTAGGGACCTACCCCATAGGGGTCAAGCTGTTCGAGAAGGCCTCCGACGCTCTGGCGGTTCGGGGTGCGCGCAACCTGCGTTCGACGGCCACCTGCCATATGGCGGCCCTGGCTCGACATTATCGAGAAGATGGTGTATGCGTATCCACCACCCACGGTTTGAAGTGTCTATGGGGCCTGTCCTGCCTAGGAATGATCCAGACCCCGGAAAGATTGGTCAACGGAGAACTGAACAGACCTTTCACCAAGAATGATGAGGCGGCAAAGGCCCTGCAGGATGAGATATTCATGTTGGGCAACGAAGGGCAAAGGTACAACGCTCTTCTCGTGGGTCCTCTGGACCATATGCCGGTCGAACCGGATGTGGTGGTCGCCTATATGACCCCGGGGCAGGCCTTGAAGGTGCTGCTGGGATACGAATACGCGGAAGGACGGGTTCTACGAGGGACCATCGCCGGTCAATCCTCGGTCTGCTCTGCGATCGCCAAGGTCATCGCAGGTGAGGACATGGTGATGGACATACCTTGCGTGGGGGACCGGATGTGGGGACTCGTACCAGACGACCATCTGGTCATGGCCATTTCCCCGAAGATCATCGATAATTTGTTGGCGGGTATGAAGGCCACCGATTCATTTTCCTCCCACCCTTTCCGTCCTTTCCTACATTGGTCGGTCATATTTCCTCCGGATATGGAGGCACACGGAAAGGAGCGGGAGTAACGATAGAGTCTTATAGAAACGTAAACGGGGGAAAAGAAATATATTAAGAGCGTGGTTACGCTGGATGAGGAAGAAAATGCCGCTTACACCGGAGCTAGAAAGGGCTGGAGTGACCCCTGAACTGATGAACACCACCAGGCGGTTCAATTGCCCCAACTGCGGAAAGCTATTCAGCCTCATGCAGTCCCGGGCCATCGCCTGCCGCGGCTGCCGTTTTGCCAATCAGAACTGTAAATACGCACGATGCCCGCATTGTGACACCGAATTCCCCATCAACCAGGTCATCACCAAGAACAAGTACGGTGAAAAGTACCTGGCCAGCTATATGAACAATATCTTGGGGAACTACTACAACCAGTTCGGCAAGAGAAACTCCAGATAATTAAATAAAAATATTGGGGGCTTGCCCCCGGTTCTTACTTTTCACTGAACTTTGACCACATCTCATGACGGTAAAGGGTCTTGCCTTCCTGCGAGTTGATATTGAACAAGCAGAACGGTATCAGCTTTCCATCCGGTGTCACGGTGTGAATGCAACAGTTACGGAAACGCTCCGTCTCTGAGGTCCAAGCATCCTGGAAGGCCATGGTGCTCACCGTCAGATAATTGGTCTTGGCCCGGTCCACGAAGGACCCCCACTCGTTGACCTCCTCACCCTCTTCTTCGATCTTCAGCGAATCCTCGATGAAGCGCCACAGATCGGAGATCTCCGTTCTGGTCTTGGTGGCGATAGCTTTGGTATCCTTGGGAGGACCTAATGCCCTGCTGGTAAGGGGGAAGAGCGAACCATCCTCCATGACCACCGACATCGACTTGGCGTCACAGTGGACGTTGGAGCAGGACGTGGGAACGAAACTGTCCACCGTGAGCTCACCGTTGGTCTGTTCTTCAATGGCCTTCAACAGATCGGGTATGGTGACCCGGTCCTCGTCCTTGGGAGAGATGGGGAAGCGCCCGAAGTACGATATCGGTTGGAAGTGCACCCCCTTGATGGTCGGGACCTTTGATTTGGCGAAGTTGATGACCTCCCCGACCCGGTCCAGATTGATGTTGGGGGAGACCACGCACACCAGGGTGATGCCCATGCCCACCTTCTCGCAGTTCTCGATGCACTTGAGCTTCTGAGCTAATATGTCACGGCCGCAGGTCTGTTTGTATATGTCGCCGTGCAATCCGTCGAAAGAGAAGTAAAGCGAGTCTACACCGGCGTCCTTGATCGTCTGCAGGAACTCGATGTCCTCGGCGAATCGTATGCCGTTAGTGTTGACCTCGATGTGATCGATGCCCATGACCTTGCCCATGCGGACGATCTCCGGCAGATCGTCGCGAATGGTCGGCTCACCGCCGCTGATCTGCACGCAAATGGGGTGATCCACATAGTCCAGCATTGTCTGGTACATGCCCTTTATGACCTCGATCGAAGGGCTGAACTTGTAACGCTCATTGGCGCTGGCAAAGCACACTGGACACTTCAGATTGCAGCCGTTGGTGATCTCCATGACCACCAGGCAGGTGTGTTGCACGTGATCGGGGCACAATCCGCAGATCTGCGGGCAATTGTTGTCCTCCTTGACGGCCAAACGCAGGGGCTTTGACTGCACCGCCGCGTACCTCTTCATGTCCTCGTAATCTGCCACGCCCCTCCAGATAAGCACCTTCTCAGTACCGTGCTCTGGGCATTCCTTCAGCAGATATACCTTGTCGTCCTCGGCTATCTTGGTAGCGGGGACGGTCTTCAGGCATTTGGGGCAGAGACTGTTCGTATGACCAATGACCTCGCTCATATTGTTCACCGGAATAATTTACGTGAATGGCATGCGACACTATTCTACTTTTGCCAAATAATGGATAATGCTCGCGCCCATTGAAAAAAAATGAAAATGAAAGGCCGCGTTTAGCGGCCTGAAAATGTTTTAAGCGCGCTTCTGTTCGAAGAGACCCTCTGCGGCAGCCAAGGTCTTGGTGGCGAGGTATTCCTCGACCCAAGCCTCGCCGCAGGCCGGACAGATCAGAGCGGGGCCGTTCCTCTTGACGGTCATGTACTCGATCTCTACGTGGCCAGCTGCGATGGCGTGTCCCTTGTCGGCGGACTTCCACTCGGTCTCGCCCATGACGTTGACGATCTTGCCCAGCTTCATCTTGTGAGCATAGGCGCTCTTGACCACGGCAGTGCCGTTGCCAGAAAGGTCGCACAAAGCGTACACGGTGAGGTCACCGATGACCTTCTTGGCCAAACCGTCAGTTCCCTTCTTCAGGTAGTGGTTGGTCTGGGCAGCGGTGTTCACGACATCCAAGACGTCGGACTCCTTCAGGCCCCTCTTCGCAATCAGTTCCTTAACGTTGTCTGGTATAGTTACTTGCATTTTTTTCACCTCACCAGGTTCCGTAGGTACCGAAGTCCCTAGCCGCCTTGACCAAGGCCAACATTTGTCCCGGTATGGTGTACGGAGGGGTCTCACAAGAGGTACCCAGAATGTAACCCTTCTTTGAGTCACGGCCAGCGAGCAATTGCTCCTTGGCCTGGTTGTAGACCTTGTTCGGGTTGGGGTCGATCATAAGCTTGGTATCTACCGAGCCCATGCAGGTCGCCTTGTCTGCGAAGGTCTCCTTCAGCAGAGCGGACGGGAATACATTCCTGCCCTGGTAACCAGCGTGTATCACGGTGAACGGGGACCACATCAGGCCGTCCTTGAACAGCTTGTAGTCGGTCTCATGGTTACCGCACAGGTGATAGAACACCTGAGGTCCGGCGCCCCTCTTGAAGCACTGGTCCACATAGTAGTACATGTTCTTCACAGAGTACTCTTCGACCGCATCGTCGCTGAAGATATCGTTGTTGGCCAGCACGGACCCGACGATCAACATCGCCATACCGTACTTGTCGGCCAACGCCTCAGCGCCATTTACGGCGGTGTCGGTGTACTTCCGAACCAGCTTGTTAGCTGCTTCCGGCTCGGTGAAGGTCCACATGATGAAGTTCTCCACACCCACCATCTCAGCTGCCGCGCCCACTAGGTCGAAACCATATGAGATCGGCACCAAGGTCATGGGAAGGTTCTTCGCCACGTAGTCGTAGATCTTGTAGAACAGAGGTACAGTCGCGTGAGCTCCTGTCTTGCCTATCAGCTCTTCCTTGCTGGGTACGTGCATCTTGTCGATGTCTTCCGGGTCCGAATATATCGGTCCGGTAGAGATCGGCGGCAAGGTCTCTTTATAGACCAGCTTAAGACCCAATTCAGTGACCCACGGTAACGAAAAGAACCAGTGTGTAACTGGCAGTAGGTCAAAGAGGTGGGAGATATAGCCGACGCAGTGTATACCCAACTCAGGCTTCTCATAGAAGTCCCTTATGGTGTATCCGCAGGCCACAGCGGCGTTGGACAAGATGATCGGGTCCACGTCTATGCGGTCGTGCGGGGTATCCACAAAGGGGCTTGCAAATCTTTTAGCGGCATTACCATGCCACTTGCTATCCATGGGTGGAAATATTTCTTCGTATCCCATTGAAATCCCCGTCCACTAACAGTAATTGACCGTATATAATGATTGTTGATGGCCTACGCAACAACGTTACATTAACAGTACTGAAAATAGTAGTAAATACAAAAAAATTGCATAAATATGGTAATTAATTAAAATAATTTACAATAAATGCGTAATTTTAATTCAATCACCTTTCTGATTAATACCTGTTTGGTCCCGCATGTGATCTTAGGCCAGCCGTTGATATGCCGCTACGAACAGGAACACACCGGCAGCGGTGAAGACGATGACCCCGCTTGTGGCCACGTTGAACAGGGCGGATAGCATGATGCCTATTGAAGAGGCGAATATGCCGAAGATCGTGGAGGCGATCAGCGTGCTCTTGAAAGAGCGGTGAAGTTGCAGGGCGGTCAACCCGGGGAGCACCATCAGCGCCACCACCAATATGATCCCTATGACCTTTATGCTGAGGGCGATGGTCACCGCCACTAGCAGGTTGAAGGCCATCGTCAGTCCTTGTACGGGAATGCCCTGGAGCTTGGCACCGTCCTCGTCGAAGGTCACAGCCAGCATCTCCTTGTAGAAGAACACCATGAAACCGATGATGCTCAACGCCAGAACGAACAGGACCAGTACGTCATTGGTGTCGAGGGTGAGTATGGAACCGAACAGGTAGCTGAACAATTCCACATTGAAACCGTTGGCCATGGATATGATTATGATGCCCAGAGAGAAGCCCATGGACAACATGACGGCTATGGCCGAATCGGATTGGGCCATACCTCTGCGCCTCATGTATGTGATGGCGTAGACCGCCACCGTTGAGACCGCCAGGGCGCCCAGCATAGGTTCGATTCCCAGGAAAAGACCGAGGGCCACCCCGCCGAACGCGGTGTGGGCCACACCATCCACCAACATCGATTCCTTTCTGAGGATGAGGAACAGACCGATCCATGAGGATACCACAGCGGCCAGAACCCCGCCGATCAATGCCAGTACGAAGAACTGGTATTGGAAAAGGGAAGGAAGGTCGAAGAGATCAAAGCTGCTCATCGACGAACACCCCCTGGCACTTATGCTGATGGAAGGCGAAGTGGAAATGTTCGCCGTATCCTTTCTTCAGTACAGCATCCGGGACCGTCCCATCCGATATCTCGCTACTGTGCACCTCCTTGTTCACACAAAGCACTCTGGACATGCGGCAGAACACCGCCGCTAGATCGTGGGACACTATGAGGATCGTCAGACCTTTCTTCTGATTAAGGTTGCTCAATTGCATGAAGAACTTCTCCTGGGTGACGGGATCAAAACCAGTAACTGGCTCATCCAGGACCAGAAGCTCAGGTTCACTGACAAGTGATTTGGCTACAAAGGCCCTCTGCCGCTGCCCCCCGGACAACCGGCCGATCCTTTTGTTCGCCAGATCGGAAATGCTCATGATGTCCAAGGCCTCATTGACCGCCTTCCAATCATCCTTGTTCCGGAATCGTCCCAGGTTACTGCGGTTGATCCTCCCCAGCCCCACCAGCTCCCGGACGGTCAATGGAAATTGGGAATCAAAGTTGATGGCAAATTGTGAGACGTACCCTACCTTGTCCCATTGATGGAAGGACTCTATGTCCTGCCCCATGATTTTGACGCTGCCAGATTCCTTGGGCAGAAGTCCGAGCAGGGCAAGCACCAAGGTCGTTTTGCCACCACCGTTAGGACCGACGATGCCGACGTAATCACCCTTGTTGATGATGAAGGAGGCATTGGATATGGCCTCGGAAGTGCCCCGTTTGACCGTTAGGCCCTGCACGTCGATTATAGGACCCGTGACCGGCATCTCAGGCCACTCCTAGCCCGGTCTTGAGATTGATCAGGTTCTGGGACAGTTGCCCCAGGTAATCCACGTCCTCGTACGGTCCCAGCATAAGGAAGAGGTCCAGCACAAGGACCTCGTGTCCGGTCCTGGACGCCAGCTCCGTACTGAGAATGGAAACGTAATCCTGATTGTACACTGGGTCCACGTAGACGGTGAAGATGCTCTGGTCCTGCATGAGGTCCACCAAATGGGCGATGGCGCTGGCCGAGGGCTCCTCGTCCGCGCTTAGGCCGATGACGCCGTGCTGTTCAAACCCATAGTCGTGGGCCACATAGCCGAAGGCTGCGTGGGAGACGATAATTGCTGAGACGTTGCTTTCAGCGAGAAGCATGTATTGATCATGAAGTTGTGCAAGAGTTTGATCCAGAACGGTGAACCTCTGCTCGAAGTAAGCAGCGCCCTCGGGATCGGCCTCGCTCAACGCATTGAAAACGTTCTGCGCCTGTATGCGAGCTTGGTTTGGGCTTAACCAGGTGTGCGGATCGATTCCTCCGTCGTCCTCATCGCCCCCCTGAATGAACACCACCCCTACCGTGGTGTTCACCAATAACTTGTCATCGCTGCCTATGGAAGGCAGAACATCCGTGACCAGCCAGGCATCGGCAGGTCCGCCGTTATAGAGAATTATGTCAGCCTTGTCGGCCTCGATCAGGTCTTGAGGCGACGGCTGCCAGGAATGAAGTTCAGAATTATAGGGGACCAGGGACGACACCGTCACCCTCTCCCCACCTATGCTATCGGCCATATAGGCCAGGGGATAAAAGGTGGCCACTACCTGAATGCGGTCATCTTCCCCGGACGTTCCCTTCAGCAGAGTGGACGCTGCGATGAGCAAGACCGCCACGATCACTGCCACGATCACCAAGATGAGCTGCTTCCGGTTCATTGTTCCCAATATTGTTATATCGAGCTACTTAATAACATTTTCTGATTTAATTATTAATTATATTGCTTGGGCCGAACTCCATATTGCTAAATAATGGATTTCTTAAATCTTACTGGTATATCTAATGCGAGCGGAGAACGACCATATTTTACATTATTAAGGAATATTCATAAACTTATATAGTTGTTAATAACATTTACATTCGAAATGCCCATCATCAGCATATCCCTGACCGACAAGAACGTGGAGGACCTCGAGACCTTGCAGAAGGAACTGGGGTTCACAGGCCGTTCAGAGGCCGTCCGGGCGGCCATGCGCACCCTCATGGCGGAGAACAGCGAGAGACGTTCGATGGCCGGGCTGGTGGATGGCGTGCTGATATTGGTCAACGACACCTGCGCCTCGGGTCCCATACACGATATCTATCATGACAATCACCCACTGATCAAGACCCATGTGCACAATCACCTGGGCAATGACAAGTGCATGAACATGATGGTGCTCAGCGGTCAAGCCCCGGAGATCAATGTATTGCTGGACCAGATGTTCCGATTGGATGGCATCGCCTATCTTAAATTCATTCGTTCTTGAACTTTTCCACCGGGAAATCGTTCCTCTTCCAGGCCTGGAAGCCCCCCAGCATGATCCCGACGTTCTTTATCCCGCTGTTCCTTAGGAGGCTGGCGGCGATGCCGCCCCGGTAGCCGGAGCCGCAGAACAGAACCAGTTCCCGATCCGCCGGCAGTTCTGAAGATCGCTTGATCAATTCTCCGAGATGCAGGACCTTGGCCCCGGGGATCGCTCCGTCCTCCAGCTCTCTCCGGTCCCGGAGGTCCACGAGCAGCATATTTACCCCGGTCAACTGTTTTGCCCTGATCTCCTGTACCGAGTAGGCGGGTAGGGACGAGAGCGGATGTCCCCCCTTGATCCATGCCCCCATACCATGTCTCAGTTGTCCGATGACATCTTCGTAACCCAAACGAACAAGATATCTGACAGCGGTGCGAACGTGCTCTGAGCTCTCGCCCACCAGGACCAGTGGGCGACCGTATGGGATTGCGTACCCGCCGTAAACGGGAAGTCCATCAAGCCAAACGTTCAGCGAGCGAGGAATGTGCGCCGCGGCGTAGCTGTGCGGTTCCCTCAGGTCCAGGACCAGTGAGCCCTCTCCCTGGGACTCCTGTACCTGCTTGGGCCTCATCGATGGCGGTATCGGCAACGGTCCCAGGATGATGGGTCCTTGAAGGTTGAGCGCCTCCATCCGTTCGAAGTAGGGCGGTTTCTCCATTACCTCGGCCATCTTGCCCATGACAAAGTCCATGCGCGAAAGGGCCAGTATCCGGTTGTCCCT
>Ga0307376_10004632_pt1 | contig 12540 bp, 13 predicted proteins | sample TR2MG_FD_202536 | JGI IMG/M metagenome (GOLD analysis project Ga0307376, IMG submission 202536) | Soil microbial communities from Risofladan, Vaasa, Finland - TR-2 | ecosystem: Environmental > Terrestrial > Soil > Coastal area > Acid sulfate soil | place: Finland: Risofladan, Vaasa | collected... | reverse complement strand
GCGTTTTGTGGGTACTTGTTATGTGGACTTTTTCCGGGGGACGCCGCTTCTGGTGCAGATTGTTCTAGTTTATTTCGGCCTTCCCGAGGTGTTTCGCTCCGTCCAGGACCAACTGGTCCAGGCCTACGGCATTACCCCCATCTTTCAAAATATACCGATTTTACCGGCTGCCATAATCGCCTGCAGCCTGAACAGCGGTGCCTATATCGCCGAGATTTTCCGGGCCGGGGTGCAGTCGATGGAAAAAGGACAAATGGAAGCGGCGCGTTCCCTGGGCATGACCCACACCCAGGCCATGCGTCATGTGATCCTGCCCCAAGCCTTTAAACGGGTCATACCGCCCTTGGGCAACGAGTTTATCGCCATGATGAAGGATACTTCCCTCTTGTCTATAATTGGTCTTGAAGAGCTGTTCCGGCGCGGCCAGCTCATTGTGGGGGATACCTATCAAGCTTTTACCATCTACCTGGAGGTGGCAGTCATTTACCTGGTCATGACATTGACCTTCTCCCGTCTGGTAGATTATTTGGAAAGGAGGTTGAAAACCGGTGATTAAAGTAACCGGCCTCCAAAAACGTTTCGGCCCGTTGGAAGTGCTGCGCGGGATTGACTGCCATATCGCCCCCCAGGAAGTGGTGGTGGTGATAGGCCCCAGCGGTTCCGGCAAGAGTACTTTTCTGCGCTGCTTAAACCTGCTGGAAAACCCTACGACCGGAGAACTGACTGTGGACGGCGTCCGCCTGACCGACTCCAAAACAAATATCAACCAAATCAGGCAGGAGCTTGGCATGGTTTTTCAGCACTTCAACCTCTTCCCCCATAAAACGGCGCTTGATAACATTACTATGGCCCCTTTGCGGGTGCGGCGCATGAGTACTGATCAGGCCCGGGAAACAGCTCTCGACCTGCTGGCCAAAGTGGGTTTAAGCGACAAAGCTTCTGTTTATCCGGCCCAGTTATCGGGCGGGCAGCAGCAGCGCCTAGCCATTGCCCGGGCTCTGGCCATGCGCCCGAAAGTGATGCTTTTTGACGAGCCCACCTCCTCGCTGGACCCCGAAATGGTCGGTGAGGTGCTGGCCGTGATGAAGGATCTGGCCCGGGAGGGCATGACCATGGTGGTGGTTACCCACGAGATGGGCTTCGCCCGTGAAGTAGGCGACCGGGTCCTGTTTATGGACGAGGGAAAAATCCTGGAGGAAGGCACTCCCGAACAGATCTTCAATCATCCTCGCAACGAACGGTTAAAGGGGTTTTTGAGCAAAATTCTTAGGGCGTAAATCCGGCGTCATACAACTGCCATGGGCCCGATATGCCACGGCCGGCCAGGGGCGCCGGGCACCGCTTCTCCAGGGGGGACGCCTGCCGGTGGATGGGTGGGTCAAGACGGGCATCGCCAAACCAGGCTGACCCGGAAGGGCAGAACCCTCTCCAAAAGCTTTTCGTTTCGCTTGGAGTATTCATTGGCTTGGCGTTTTACTTGCGAATTAAGGCGCCTTGCAGCCAAATTGCAATGATCGGGACAAACGAAAAGGCCCCCGGAACCCCGGAGGCCTTGATATTCTGGAGCGGGTGAAGAGAATCGAACTCTCAACCCTCAGCTTGGAAATTTAAGGCGGACGTTGCAGACCAGTGTAGCACTATGATAGAAGCCGCATGGCTTGCGGTTTTTTCTTCCTGGATATTCCTTCCTTGTGCCCCACGGAAGCACTTTTCCGGCCTGGTTGTCGTATACGACAATAACCCGGAACCGCCCGTCACCGTAGGTCTAACATCACCAAGCCAAACAACATCGACACCTAAACCTGCTCCACCGCCCGGTAGGTCCTATGCTTCCTTCCTGGGCCGCCCCTTCCCTCTTTCCGTGCGGAAAAGACCGTGGAGCCAGGTTCGGGCTCTTCTGTTTGCAGCTCTATCCTGACATTTGCGTCAAGGGCTTTAGCCAGCTTGCCCAGAGTGCGAAGGCTTATATTTTGGTTGCCGCCCTCGATCCTGGCGATCACGGACTGAGTGGTGCCGATCCGATGTGCAAGGGACTTTTGGGTCAAGCCCTTCTTGATACGGAGCGCGACAAGCTGACTAATAGCCTGATATTCCGCCTCCGATTCCTCCCAAGCAGCCCGGAACTCCGGGTCTTTAAGGCTTTTCTGCAGGTGTCTTTCAAAGTCGTCCATTGTACTTTGTCTCCTTAATAATTATTCTTCGTTCTCCGGCAACTCTTGTCCCCGCTGGTCGTCATCTGGTTTTCCCCCGCCCCGGAGGTACTCTGCAAGGCGCTTGACGGCCAAGTTCCGGTCATGCTCCGGCAGCCTACGGGTGTCCTTCCGAAAGGCGTGCAGAAGTAGGAACGCTTTCCCGGGCACAGGTAAAAAAAGGACCCGGTATTCGTTGCCCTTGAATTTCGTCCGAAGTTCCCAAAGGTTTTCGCCCAGGTTGCTGACGAACGGCCAACCCAAGTCTATGCCGAATTCCTTCAGCAACTGAATGTTCCTAAAAACCTTTGCCTCAGCGTCGTCCTGCAGGCTGTCGAGAAATTCTTCTACCGGCCGACGGGCTGGCTTCTTCACCCTGAAATATATTATTCTCCACATCTTAAGGATACTATAGCAAATATGCGATTGCTTTACAAGCTGCTTGGAGTCGACGGAAAGGCATTTTCATGGGAAATGGAGTTGCCCTGCGAGGCCCCGAAGGCAAGGGCAGGGAACGGCCCTAGCGGGCCGGGCGGCTGGAGGTGGTGAAAATCATCAACCACCACATTGCAATCCTGGGACACAGCAAGACTTCTACCACCATGGACCTTTACTGCCATGCCAACGAGGAAGGCAAGCGACGGGCGGTGAACCGGCTGGACAGCCTGATCAATTTCTAGGCATCATGAAAGGGATAAGGTGGTTACTGAAACGTGCATTGTCGTACAGTTGTCGTAAACCGGCCCAACAGAAAAGGCCCCCGAACCCCGGGGACCTTGATCTCACTGGAGCGGGTGAAGAGGATCGAACTCTCAACCCTCAGCTTGGGAAGCTGATGCTCTACCATTGAGCTACACCCGCTTATACCTGATAGTATACCCCGTCCGCCGTCAAAATGCAAGCCCCCTTCGGAGCTCAGGCGAAAATGGCGGGATCGGCCAGCAGGGTCTGCGCCCGGGAAGATCCTACCCCCACGAGGGAGACCGCGACCCCGGTCAACTCGGTCACCCGTTCGAGGTAGCGCTTCGCGTTGGCCGGCAACTGGCCGATGTCGCGTACCCCGGTGATATCCTCGTGCCAGCCCGGCATTTCCTCATACTCCACCCGGCAATCGGCCAACACCTTGAGGCTGGCCGAAAACTCGGTGAGAACCTCGTTCCGGTAGTGGTAGGCCACGCCTATTCTCAGCTTCGGGATCCCGGTCAAAACGTCCAGTTTAACCACGGCCAGCGAGTGCAGTCCGTTGACCCGCACTGCGTAGCGCAAAGCCACCGTATCCAGCCAGCCGCATCGTCTGGGACGTCCCGTCGTCGTACCGAACTCCCCCCCGGCATGACGCAAATGCTCGCCCATATCATCAGACAGTTCCGTAGGGAACGGCCCACTACCCACCCGCGTCGTATAGGCCTTGGATACGCCGATGACCCGGTCAATGCGGGTGGGGCCGATACCGGCCCCCAGACACGCCCCGGCGGCCGTTGGGTTGGACGAGGTAACATACGGGTAGGTACCGTGGTCGATGTCCAGGAGTGTCCCCTGGGCCCCTTCAAACAATACATTTTGACCCTGGTCCAGAGCGGCTGTGACCAGTTGCCCCGGGTCGGCCACGTAGGGGCGCAACTTTTCGCCGTAGGCCAGATACTCTTCCATGATGGCGTTGAAATCCAGCGGTTCGACACCGTATACCTTGGCCAATAGCTCATTCTTCTCCGCCAGGATATCCGCCAGTGTGGCGGCAAACTCCTCCCGGTCCAGGATATCGACCACCCGAATGCCTGTACGCCTGATCTTATCGGTGTAAGCCGGGCCGATACCACGGGCGGTGGTACCGATTTTTTTGGCGCCGGCCCGCCGTTCTTCCTCCAAACGGTCCAGAAGACGGTGATACGGCAGGATCAGGTGAGCCCGGGGGCTGATGTACAGGGTGCCGGCATTAGGCAGGCGACCTGCCAGGTCCGTCAGTTCCTTTAGCAGAACCGGAGGGTCTATTACCACCCCGTTGCCGATCACGCAAGACTTGCCCGGATAGAGAATGCCGGACGGCAAAAGGTGCAACTTGAACTCCTCCGACCCCACCACCACGGTGTGCCCGGCGTTGTTGCCTCCTTGAAAGCGAACGACCACGGCCGCCTTCTCCGCCAGAAAGTCCGTTACCTTCCCCTTACCCTCGTCGCCCCACTGAGCACCAACCAGTACCACACAAGACAACCAGATCACCCGACCTTTCCGCCGCGCCGCCCGCCATAGCCTGCCGGCGAGCCAGGCACGGTCCGCAACTATAACCTATTTTATCCCGCCCGCCGTACAATCTCGCGGGCCACTACCAAACCGGAAGCCGAAGCCTGCACCAGTCCCCGGGTAACACCGGCTCCGTCTCCCGCCGCAAACAGGTTTTCAATGTGCGTTTCCAGCCCTGCTCCCAGTTCCATCCGCGATGAATAAAACTTGACCTCCACGCCGTAGAGCAGCGTGTAGCGGGAAAAAACCCCGGGGGCCAGCCCGTCCAGGGCCTTCAATATCTCTACTATCGACACCAGGTGCCGGTAAGGAAAGACCAGGCTTAGATCACCCGGGGTCGCTTCCTTCAGGGTGGGAGTGGTCAGGCACTTACGCATGCGGTCCACCGTAGAACGCTGACCGGCCAAAAGGTCTCCCAGCCGCTGGATGATAACTCCACCGCCCAGCAGGTTGGCCAACGAGGCGATATGTCTGCCGTAAGCGATAGGATTATCAAACGGCTCGGTAAAGTTCTTGGAGACCAGCACGGCGAAATTGGTGTTCTTGGTCTTGTGATAGGCATGCGTGTGCCCGTTGACGGTAATCAACCCGTCGTTGTTTTCCATGACCACCTGTCCGTAAGGGTTCATGCAGAACGTGCGGACCTTGTCATCGAAGGCCTTGGAATAGTAAATCAACTTGGATTCGTAAAAGATGCGGGTCAGGTTTTCCAGGATCGAACCGGGCACCTCCACCCTTACTCCGATGTCCACCGGGTTGGACTTCAAAGGCAGGTCCAGCCGCCCGGCCTCCCGCCTTAACCACTCGGACCCCTCCCGCCCCGGGGCGATGATGACATAGCGCCCCCGGATCTCTTCACCGCCGGCTGTCACTACGCCCGCCGCCCGGCCGTCCTCCACCAGGATGGACCCCACCTGGCAACCAGTGCGCACTTCGATGCCTTTTGCGGTCAAAAACTCATACATGCGACCCAATATCTCGCCGCTGCGTCCAGTGCCGAGATGTCGGATGGGCACGGGGATAAGCTTGAGCTGGTTCTTTTCCGCCCGCTCCACCATATCCTGCACTTCTTCGGCGTTGTCGACGCCATACACCTTTTCCGGCGCCCCGTAACGGCAGTAGGTATCATCCACGGCCGCAATCAGCGCCTTCAGGTTTTCATCCCCTACATACTGCCCGAGGCTACCGCCGACCTCGCCGGTCAGCGTAAGCTTTCCGTCAGAAAAGGCCCCGGCGCCGCCCCAACCGGATATAACCGAGCAGGACGGACAGCGGGCACAGGAGGACCTGCCCTTTTGCAACGGACAATGCCTGTGGGCTATGGAGTTGCCTTTTTCCAGGATAACCGTTTTAAAGCCCTTCCCGGCTCCGGCCAGTTCCATGGCCGCAAAAATCCCGGCAGGCCCGGCTCCCACAATCACCACGTCATAGGTCAAAATGTCCTTCCCTCTCCGGCAGCCGAAAATCAACTTAAAGGGGGTAGGAAAAAAGGGAACAAAGCTTATGAACCACGGTTATCTTAACAGACGTCTCGCGGGTTGTCAACGCAAAGCCCCCAGACAAAGGGCTATGCTTCCTCTTCCCGTCTGGCCAGGTTGACAAAGCGGGTGAATTCGCGCAGAAAAGCCAGCTCCGCGACTCCGGTGGGCCCATTGCGCTGTTTGGCCACAATTATCTCCGCGATGCCCTTTTTATCGCTTTCCTTGTTGTAATACTCCTCGCGATAGATGAACATCACCACGTCGGCATCCTGCTCCAGGCTGCCGCTTTCTCTCAGGTCGGCCATCTGGGGCTTGGAGTCTTTGCGCTGCTCGGCCTGGCGGGACAACTGGGCCAGCGCCAAAACCGGCAAATTCAGTTCCTTGGCCATCCCTTTCAGGGAACGGGAGATGCCGGCAATTTCCTGCTGCCGGTTCTCGACCCGGCCGTGACCCTGCATCAACTGCAGGTAGTCGATCACCACCAGGGACAGCCCTTTTTCGAACTGCAACTCCCGGCAGCGGGCCCGGATCTGCCGGACCGTGATACCGGTAAAGTCGTCGATGAAGAGCGGACAACCAGCCAGTTCCCCGGCCGCCCGGGTCACCCGGGCGAAATCCTCTTCCTCCAGATGCCCGGTACGCACGTGTTGGAGATCCACCATGGCCTCCTGGCAAATCAGGCGTTGCACCAGCTGTTCCTTGGACATTTCCAGGCTGAAAACCGCCACCGGCAGTTTTTTCTTGACGGCCACGTTCTGGGCCACCGTCAGGCCGAGAGCCGTCTTACCCATGCTGGGCCGGCCGGCCAGAATAATGAGGTCGCCCGGCTGCAGGCCGCCCGTCAAGCGGTCCAGTTCGACAAAGCCGGTGGGCACACCGGTGATCTCTTCCCGGTGGAGGTAGGCGTGTTGGATGCGGTCGAGAACCCCGAACACTATCTCCTTGATGGAAGCAAAGGCACTACCGCCACGCCGGGAGTGCATCTCCATTATCATCCGCTCGGCCTGGTCCAACAGCTGGCCGGCACCTTCCGACCCCTCGTAGCCCAGGTTGGCAATGCGGGTAGCCAGTTGAATCAGGGTCCTGAGCAGGGCCTTTTCCTCGACAATGTAGGCGTAGTACTCCGCATTGGCCGCAACCGGCACCAGGTTGGCCAGGGAAGCGGTATAGGCCACCCCGCCGGCCTGTTCCAATGACCCGGCCTTGCGCAAAAAGTTGGTCACGGTTATCAGGTCGGCCGGCTGGCTAATGTCGGAAAGCTCCAGCATGGCATGATAGATGAGCCGGTGGGCCTCCTGGTAAAAGTCTTCCGGGCGCAGGATCTTCATGACCCGGAAAATGGCCTCCCGGTCCAATAAAATGGAGCCTAGGACGGATTGCTCGGCGTCTAAATCCTGCGGCGGAACGCGCATCTCCTGCATATCAGGCATCCATAAACATCTTGACGATCTCTTCCACGCAGGACACCGGTATAAGCTCGAGGCCATTCTTGACGGCCGGCAGATCGCGCGCGTTTTCCGACGGGATGATCACCCGCCTTATACCCGCCTGTCTGGCCCCGTACAATTTTTCCGGGATGCCGCCCACCGCCCGTACCTTGCCCTGAATGGACAGCTCTCCGGTCACGGCCACATCCTGGGGAAAGGGGATGGCCTTCAAAGCGGACCAAACGGCCAAAAGGATGGCGGTGCCGGCCGAAGGCCCGTCGATGCGGCCTCCCCCGACCACGTTGACGTGAACATCGAAATCGGCCAGATCTTCGCCAGTCAACCGTCTAATGACGGAGGCGGCGTTGAAGACGGAGTCCTTGGCCATGCTCCCCGCGGTGTCGTTGAAACGGATCTGCCCCTTAGAGGGGGCGCGGGCCGGAAAGGCTACCGCTTCGATTTCCAACACCGTGCCGGTATAACCTTGTACGGCAAGGCCGAAAAGCTTACCGACCTCCTTGTTGGAGGACGCTTTGCGCAGCGTATGAGGAGAGAGCCGGCTGGCATGTACCACCGTCTTGACATCCTCCACGGTCAGCCGTAACCCGCTGGCCCGGCCCACCTGGTAGAAAGCCAGACCGTAGGCATCCGCCAGTATGTTGATGGCTTTGCGCCCTTCCCCGGTATATTCGGCCACCAGGGGGGGCACGGCCACATCCATGTCCACTTCCAGCTTGGTTGCCGCCTGCTGGACAATTTCTTCCACCACGCCCGGTGTCAGAGGTTCGAAAAAGACCTCCGCGGTGCGCGAACGGATGGCCGGGCTTATATCCTCCGGATCGCGCGTCGTGGCCCCGATGAGGATAAAGTCGGCCGGGGCACCCTCCTCGAAAAGCTTCTTGATATATTTGGGCACGCCTGCGTCATGGGGGTCGAAGTAGGCCGAATCGAAAAAGACCCTCTTGTCCTCCATGACCTTAAGGAGTTTGTTCTGCAGAAGGAAGTCCATCTCGCCGATCTCGTCGATAAAGAGCACGCCGCCGTGCGCGTCCGTCACCAGCCCGGGCTTGGGCTCCGGTACCCCGGTCTCGGCAAGGTCCCTCCGGGCACCCTGGTAAATCGGATCATGCACCGAACCCAGCAGCGGGTTGGTTACTTCCCGCGGGTCCCAGCGCAGGGTGGCCCCGTTGACCTCAATGAAGGGGGCGTCGGCACCGAAAGCGGTGCCAGCGACCTTTTTAGCCACCTCGAGGGCCAGACGGGCGGCGGTCGTCTTGCCGACGCCGGGAGGACCGTAGAGAATCACGTGCTGGGGAAAGGGAGAGGATAGTTTGGCCAAAAGCGCGGTCAAGGCGTCTTTCTGACCCAGCAGTTCGTCAAAGGAGGTGGGGCGCAGGACTTCCAGGGCACTCCTGGTAAGCCGCTTGGAGTCCGCCTTCTCCAAAAGGGCCAGCCTCTTCAGGGTTTGAGCGTTTTCCGGACCGGTGTTTTCCTTCAGCACCATCTCCCTGATTTCGCGCACGTACTCTTCGTGTCTTTTCTGCATGCGCTCGCCGACCTTTTTCTCCAGTTGATCCTCAACCGTGCGCCGGGCCAGATAATTGGCAATCTCGTCCTCCACCTGCTCCAGAATGTCCGGGACTGCTTCCAGGCCGGGCAGAGCGTCAAAAGTCGGGTCTTCGAAGACCAGCCGCTGTAGGGCCAGAACCCTCTCCGGCAGTCGCTCGGAACGCAACAGAGCCAAGGCATCGAGTTTAACCGCCCGGAGCACCACTTTATCTGAACCAAACAGGTCGGAAAGCATGCCGAAGAGCACTGTCACCTGCCGGTGCAGCTGATCTTCCGTCTGAATTTTCCCGGAGGCCCCCGCACCGCGTCCCGTCTTCCAGTTCTGAGCCAACATATTAAGGAACTACCCCCCGCCCGTGTAAAATCCGGCTCCCACCCGGGACAAACCGGCTACTCCGCCACTACTGCCACTTTTACGTCACGCGAAACCGCATGGTGCAACCGCACCGTAACTGTATATTCACCGAGTGACCGGATTGGTTCTTTTAATACTATTTTCTTCCTGTCAACGGCAAAACCGTGCTCGGCTTGTAAGGCCTGGGCCACGTCCTGGTTGCCCACCGAACCGAAGAGCTTTCCCTTTTCCCCCGCCCGGGCAGTTATGTGTACCGTCAGTCCGGCCAGGCGATCAGACAGCGCCAAGGCCTCCGCAGTCGCCCGCTTCTCCTTTTCCTGGACGGCTTCCTTCCGCCGGTCAACGTCCTTCATGCGGCCGGCCGTAGCCTCCTGGGCCAGGCCCCGCGGCAGGAGGTAGTTGCGGGCGTAACCGTCGGCCACCCGGGCCACTTCTCCCCGCTTACCCAAACCCGTCACATCCTGCAACAGGATAACGTTCAAGGAAATCACCTCCACTTTGTCAATTTTTTTCGGGCTTCCGTCGTAAATTGACGATGGAATCAAGAACGCCGACCACGATCAGAAGCGGAACGCTCACCTGCGGGTCGACGACCAGAGCCAGCACCAGCAGAATCTTCAAAAGACCCATACCCCGCAGTCGCCGGAAGTGGAAGCCAACCACAGCTATGCCGACTACCAGGTACACCTGGGCCACCACGTAGAGCAGGTTTCCCCCCAGACGGTCAGCCAGGGGCCAACCGAATTCCGAGCCGGCCAGGAAAAGGCCCAGGCCCGCGATGAGGCTCCAGATGCTGTACCATGGCAGGTGCCAAAGGCTGAAAGGCAAGACCACGGGAACCGGGCCACCCTGCCGGATCAGCAAAAAGCGCGTCCACAAGTAGGTGGCCCCCATTTGCGCGGCCAGCCCGGCCACCTGGATACCGGGCCAGAGGAAAAGCATCAAATGGGCAAATCTGGCCAGGGTAGGAGCCGCCCCACCACCGCCTCCCGTTTGGAGGTACATGGCGATGACCTCGTTCAGCGCGGCCTGCAGGCTCGCGGAGGAAAAAGGATTGTACCCTGTAGTTCCCCAGTACCAGGCCCATGCCGCGGCGGTGAAAAAAAACTGTCCCGCCAAGGCCACCAGTACTCCCTTGGAGGCACTGAGTCGGTTTTTGAAAATGAGGCCTAACAGCAATCCAGAGAGACCCATCGGCACCATCAGCAACAACTCTGCCTGCCAGACCAAGCCCACGCCTTGCGGAGACATGGCCAGCCCCAGCAAAATCGCAGCCGCCACCAGTGCCCCGGCAGCCACGAAAAGACTGCGTCGCACCGTTAAGAGTGCCGGGAAGGCCGGTAACACGATGGATACCACCAGGAAAAGGGGCGGCAGGTACATTGCGAGAACCCCGCAAATAGCTACCAACAAAGCACACAAAACGCTATCCTTTAGATTTCCCGCCTCCCCAGACACCAACGACCATCCCTTCGCCAACACGCCGAAAGACCGCATCTCTTAGGACGCGGCCTCTCAAACCCGTTTTCTTTCCGTCCGGTACCGGAGAAGGGAGGACAGGTCGCCAAACCACTCCTCCATTTCGTGCCCGGTATCCACGCCCTGTTTCAGCTTGGCTTCCACCTTGAGATCCAGACGGGAAAAACCGAAACCCAGCCTACGGCCCAGAATGTAAGCCGTTATGATCAGCCCGGCCAGGGAGTCCAGCATGACGTCCTCGCTGCCCTGAACCATACCCTTATAAAATGCTGTAACGGCAGCCAGGATGTCCGCCTTCAGCCATTCTATGACCTTCACGTTCTTCGTGATCTGGGCTTCGCTCACCATGCTCACGGCCATTCACCTCTCCCGCTGGGGTAAGGAATTCGTCACCGGCCGGATCAATTCCTGCCGCCACTTTATGGCTGCATGACCGGTAGCCACCACCCCAAGCCGGGAAAAACAGGCGAGACTGCGGCGCTATTCGGTTGTAAACGGTATAAGCGCCATGATCCGCGACCTCTTGATCGCCACCGTCAGGCACCGCTGGTGTTTGGCACAGTTGCCCGAGATGCGGCGGGGTAAAATTTTCCCCCGCTCGGTAACATATTTCTTTAAACGCGGCACGTCCTTGTAGTCGATGATCGTCATCTTGTCGACACAGAAACTACAGACTTTCTTCTTGCCGCGGCGTCCACGTTCCCGCTTCATAAGCTGCCCGGCTTTTCGCCGGGTCCTTCACCTCCCCACGTTTGGTTGCTCAAAAGGGGACCTCGTCATCCAGAAAGGGGGGTTCGTCATCCATGGGAGCCGTCTGGGACTGTTGGGGCGCACCCTCGCGCGCGCGGTCCAGAAAGGTCACACCGTCGGCCACAACCTCGGCCGATTCGTGTTTGACGCCGTCTTTTTCCCACTTGCGTATTTGCAGGCTTCCCTCCACCGCCACCAGGCGACCCTTACCCAGAAAGTTGGCGCAGGTTTCCGCCTGTTTCCGCCACACAACGATCCGAATAAAATCCGTTTCCTTCTCGCCCTGGCGGTTGGCGAAGTTGCGGTCCACGGCCACCGTCATGTTGGCCACGGCTATCCCGCTCTGGGTGTACCGCAGCTCCGGGTCCCGCGTGAGACGGCCTATCAATATGACCCGGTTTAGCATAGGGCAGACCCCCTTAAATCACCGTCAATCTTCTTCCAGTACGATGATGTTACGGATGACACCGTCGGTGATCTTGTACACCCGGGTCAGTTCCTTTTCCAATCCCGTATCACCGGTGAACTTGATCACCACGTAGTACCCTTCCCGGAGCTTGCCGATTTCGTAGGTCAACCGGCGTTTGCCCCAGCGGTCGACCTTGACGACTTCGCCGCCATTTTCCGTAATGACGCTGGAAAAGCGGTCAATCAGAGCTGTCTGCTGCGCCTCATCCAATTCGGGGCGCAAAATGAACATTGTTTCGTACTTGCGTGTGGCCAATTTCTCACCTCCTCCCCACGGACTAAACGGCCCTACCACTGAGGTAGAGCAGGGCGGACAGGCATGTGTTAACACGCCTTGGCGATTATAGCACAGCCCTACTGAAAAGACAAGCAAAATTGGATTGGGGCCCCGGTGGACTATCGGCAACCTTCCGGGGAAACGAAGGGGGCCGCCGAACAAAAAAGGAGTCCCGGCGGGGCTCCTAATCGATCAAGCAATTACCTGGCCAGTTTTTCGAGCCCGGTCACCCGGTCCACCAAGAAAAGCCGGCGCGGGAGCCCCTGGATTTATCCATGGGGAGGAGCACCGGCACACTCTTTGACCG